>Ga0164293_10000434_pt1 | contig 32893 bp, 31 predicted proteins | sample GEODES118metaG_FD_111487 | JGI IMG/M metagenome (GOLD analysis project Ga0164293, IMG submission 111487) | Eutrophic lake water microbial communities from Lake Mendota, Wisconsin, USA - GEODES118 metaG | ecosystem: Environmental > Aquatic > Freshwater > Lake | place: USA: Lake Mendota...
AGCCCGACCTTGTGGCCGGCGACGGTGGCCCCTTCGGCGATCCGCTGACGAATGTTGATGAGCTGGATCTCGTAGGCGTCGACCACGTCGATATCGGGATGCGCCGCCGTCAGAGGGGCCATCGGCACCCGCGTCCGCTCCGCCTCGGCGAGGTCGGCGGCAAGTCCGGCACGGGTCGCACTGCTGAGCATCCCGCAGATCCCCTCGTCGATGTCACCGCAGACGGCTAGCGCCGACACGGGACAATTCTATAACGTGTTCTAGTATGACTGCTCAAGAGTTCGACGTCGTCGTCGTCGGGAGCGGCGGAGCCGGCATGGTCGCTGCTCTCACCGCCGCCCACCACGGATTATCCGCGGTCGTGCTGGAGAAGTCCGCGCACTTCGGCGGCTCGACGGCCCGCTCCGGCGGCGGGGTGTGGATCCCCAATAACGAGATCCTCAAGCGCGACGGCGTCACCGACACCGCCGAGGCTGCCCGCACCTACCTTCACACCATCGTCGGCGACGTCGTCCCGGCCGAGAAGATCGACACCTATCTGCAGCGCGGGCCGGAGATGCTGTCCTTCGTGCTCAAGCACACCCCGCTGAAGATGTGCTGGGTGCCCGACTACTCCGACTACTACCCCGAACAGCCCGGCGGGCGCCCCGCCGGCCGGTCGATCGAGCCGGAGCCATTCGACGCCAAGAGGCTCGGCCCGGATATGGCCGGCTTGGAACCGGCGTACGGCAAGGTTCCGCTCAACGTGGTGGTGATGCAGCAGGACTATGTCCGCCTCAACCAGATGAAGCGCCATCCCCGCGGCGTGCTGCGCAGCCTCAAGGTCGGTGCCCGTTCCATGTGGGCGGGGATGCGCGGCAAGAACCTGGTCGGGATGGGCCGGGCGCTGATCGCCCCACTGCGGATAGGTCTGCGCGACGCCGGGGTGCCGGTGCTGCTCAACACTGCGCTGACCGACCTGTACATCGAGGGCGGCGTGGTCCGCGGGGTCTATGTGCGGGATATGACCGAGCCGGAGACCGCAGAGCCGCGGCTGATCCGGGCCCGGCGCGGTGTCATTCTCGGCAGTGGCGGTTTTGAACACAACGAGTCGATGCGGCGTAAGTACCAGCGTGAACCGATCGGCACCGAGTGGACGGTAGGCGCGGCCGCCAACACCGGGGACGGTATCCTGGCAGCCGAAAAACTGGGCGCGGCAATGGATTTGATGGAGGACTCCTGGTGGGGACCGACGGTGCCGCTTGAGGGTGCCCCGTGGTTCGCCCTGTCCGAACGTAACTCGCCGGGATCGATGATCGTCAACATGTCGGGCGAGCGGTTCATGAACGAGTCGATGCCCTACGTCGAGGCCTGCCACCACATGTACGGCGGCGAGTACGGCCAGGGATCCGGCCCCGGCGACAACATCCCGGCCTGGCTGGTCTTCGATCAGCGTTACCGGGACCGTTATATCTTCGCGGGTCTGCAACCGGGCCAGCGGATCCCGAAGAAGTGGCTCGAGTCAGGCGTCATCGTCAAAGCGGAGTCCATCGAGGAACTCTCCCGGCAGACCGGTCTGCCGGCCGCGGACTTGTCGGCAACGATCGCCCGCTTCAACGGCTTTGCCCGCTCCGGTATCGACGAGGACTTCCACCGCGGGCAGAGCGCCTACGACCGCTACTACGGGGACCCGACCAATAAACCGAACCCCAACCTCGGGGAGATCTCGCACCCGCCGTACTACGCCGCCAAGCTGGTGCCCGGCGACCTCGGCACCAAGGGCGGGATCCGTACCGACGTGGACGGCCGGGCCCTGCGCGACGACGGTTCGGTGATCGAGGGCCTCTACGCCGCCGGCAACGTCAGCGCACCGGTGATGGGGCACACCTATCCGGGGCCCGGCGGCACCATCGGTCCCGCGATGACATTCGGATACCTCGCGGCGCTCGATATTGCCGGAGCCGCTGGGCCGGCGACAGCAGGCACCGGAGCCGCCGGCACCGGAAAAAGCTGACGTGCCCATCGATCTCGATGTAGCACTCGGCGCGGAACTGCAACCGGTGGAGTTCGCCTGGAGCAGCAGCGACGTCCAGACCTACCACCTGGCCCTGGGCGCCGGTACGGACCCGATGGATCCGCGGGAACTGCGGTACCTGAGCGACGGCACCCCGCAGGTGTTGCCGACCTTCAGCAGTGTGGCCGCATCGTTCCACGTGACCGAGTCGCCGACGGTGAGCTTCCCCGGCATCGACATCGAGCTGAGCAGAGTGCTGCACGCCAGCGAAGCCGTGCACGTCCCGGCGCCGCTGCCGCCGAGCGGTGCGGGCCGGGCCAGCACGCGTATCACCGATATCTGGGACAAAGGCAAAGCGGCGGTGATCGTGACCGAGACCGCGGTGACCGACCTTGACGGAAGTCCGCTGTGGAACGCCAAACGGTCTATCTTCGCCCGCGGCGAGGGCGGCTTCGGCGGTGAACGTGGGCCGTCGGCGTCGGCGGTGACCCCCGACCGTGCGCCGGATGTGCGGATCGACGTCCCGGTGCTGCCGCAGCAGGCGCTGCTCTACCGCATGTGCGGGGACCGCAACCCTCTGCACTCCGACCCCGGATTCGCCTCGGCCGCAGGGTTTCCCAGACCCATCCTGCACGGGCTGTGCACCTACGGGATGACCTGCAAGGCGTTGGTCGACACTCTGCTGGACGGCGACGCCGGCAGGGTGAGGTCCTACGGAGCGCGGTTCGCCGGGGTGGTGTTCCCCGGTGAGACGATCCGCGTCAGCGTGTGGCGCAACGGGGACGGCGACGGGGACGGCTACGTGGGCGTGGTCACCGCGCCGGCTCGCGACGATGTCACGGTGCTTTCCGACGTCACGCTGCTGCCGGTCTAACCGCCTGAACCCGCCTGAACCGCCCCTCCCCGCCCAGCGTTACGCCAGAGTCACGCTGAGCGTTCAGCGTTGCTCTGGCGTAGCGTTCGGCGGGCGATCGCAGCCCGGACCCGCCTCAGGATGTCCTCGCGACGGTCACCGGCCACCACCCGAATGACGATCCAGCGAGCGTTACGCCAGCACAACGCTCGACCGCGAGCGTTGCGCTGGGGTAACGGTCGGCGGGGGGCGGCGGCGTCAGCCCAAGATCAATCCGGACGTCGGGACGCCCGTCCCGGCCGTGACGAGCACGTGCTCGACGCCGTCGACCTGATTGACCGAGGATCCGCGCAACTGCCGCACACCCTCGGCGATCCCGTTCATGCCGTGGATGTAGGCCTCACCGAGTTGCCCGCCGTGGGTGTTGATCGGCAGCCGTCCTCCGATCTCGATGGCGCCGCCGGCGATGAAGTCCTTGGCCTCGCCCTTACCGCAGAATCCCAACTCCTCCAACTGAATCAGGGTGAAGGGGGTGAAGTGGTCATACAGGATCGCGGTCTGGATGTCGGTCGGCGTCAGACCGGACTGCCCCCACAGTTGGCGGCCGACGAGGCCCATCTCCGGTAGCCCGATTTCGGGGCGGTAGTAGCTGACCATGGAGTACTGGTCGGGGCTGGAGCCCTGCGCGGCCGCTTCGATGACGGCGGGCCGGTGCTTGAGGTCTTTGGCGCGTTCGGCCGACACCACGACGATGGCCACCCCGCCGTCGGTCTCCTGGCAGCAGTCCAGCAGCCGCAACGGCTCGGCGATCCAGCGGGAGGCCTGGTGCTCCTCGATGGTGATGGGCTTGCCGTAGAAGTACGCCTTCGGGTTGTTCGCGGCGTGGCGTCGGTCGGCCACCGAGATGGCCCCGAAGTCACGTCTGGTCGCACCGGAGGCGTGCATGTAGCGACGGGCGATCATTGCGACCTGGGCAGCCGGCGTCGACAACCCATGGGGATAGGAGTAGGAGTTGTCGACGCTGGTGGAGTCCGCACCCTGGATCAGCCGCAGCTGGACCTGACCGAACCGCATCCCGGAGCGTTCGTTGAAAGCGCGATATGCGACAACACAATCGGCGACGCCGGTGGCTACCGCCATGGCCGCCTGCTGGATCGTGGCGCAGGCTGCGCCGCCGCCGTGGTGGATCTTGGAGAAGAACTTCAGCTCACCGATACCAGTCGCCCGGGCGACCGCGACCTCGGTGTTGGAGTCCATGGTGAAGGTGACCATGCCGTCGACGTCAGCGGGAGTCAGCCCGGCGTCGTCGAGGGCGTCGAGCACCGCCTCGGCGGCAAGCCGCAACTCGCTGCGGCCGGAGTCTTTGGAGAAGTCGGTGGCACCGATGCCGACGATCGCGGCCTTGCCGGACAGCGCGCCGGGCATCACGCATCTCCCATCGTGAGCGCCGCGGTCGCGACCACGTGGTCGCCGAGGCTGTTGCTGCCAACGACTTTCACCGTGACCACCCCGTCCTCGACGGCGGTCACTTCGCCGGTGAACGTCACGGTGTCGTAGGCGTACCACGGCACCCCGAGCCGCAACCCGATCGACTTGATCATCGCGTTCGGACCTGCCCAGTCGGTGAGGTAGCGCTGCACCAGACCGGTATCGGTGAGGATGTTGACGAAGATGTCCTTGGACCCTTTGGCCTGGGCCTTATCGCGGTCGTGGTGGACGTCCTGGTAGTCGCGGGTGGCGATGGCGGTCGACACGATGAAGGTCGGGTCCCCGTACAGGGACAACTCGGGCAGCTTCGTGCCGACGGTGGCCGCGCTCACAAGGCCGGCTCCCAGGCGTACAGCGTCCAGGCCGGGCCGCCGTCACCGGCAGGGAAGTCGATATACGTTGCGCGAACGGGCATTCCGACCTCCACGACCGCCGGCTCGACGCCGCGCAACTCGCCGAGCATCCGCACCCCCTCCTCGAGTTCCACCAGGGCGATCACGAAGGGCAGTGTCCGTCCGGGCACCTGCGGCGCGTGGTGGACGACGTAGCTGAACACGCTGCCCCTACCGCTGGCGACGACGTAGCCAACCGGTAGTTGCTTGTCCTGCCAGACCGCCGGGACGGGCGGGTGTTGCAGGGTGCCGTCGGGGCGGCGCTGGATACGCAGCTCATGGGCATTGACTCCGCCCCAGAAGAACTCGGTATCCCGGGACACTGCGGGACGCATCATCAGTTCAGCGTCGAGATCAGCCGGCACCCCGGCGGACAATGCGGCAGCCGCGGGCCGAAATTTCAGAATGCGCCAGATCATGTCGGCGACCGGTTCGTCGCCGACCGACCAGGTGATCTTCTGGGTGATGAAGAAGCCCTCCCCCAGTGCGGTCTGTTTGGGGCCGACGACATCGGTCAGTTCGGCTGCGACGCTGACTTCATCACCCGGCCGCAGGTAACGGTGGTACGTCTGCTCGCAGTTGGTGGCGACGACACCGACGTAGCCGTTGTCGTCGAACAATCGCATGATCTTGCTAAGCGGATCGTCGTCGGCTCGGACCCCGCCCAGCCCGGCCATGGTCCAGACCTGGATCATCGCCGGAGGGGCAACGACACCGGGGTGACCGGCCGCCTTCGCCGCGGCGTCGTCGGTGTAGATCGGATTCCTGTCCCCGATCGCGTCCAGCCAGTGATCGACCATCGGCTGGTTGACTGCGTGGCGGCCTTTGCGGGGCTTGCTTTTCCCTTCGGCCTTGATCTGTTCGGCGGCTTCCTGGATGTCCTCGACGGCGGTCACCGCGGAACCCTGGGAACCCCGAGTCCCGCCGCTGCGACCTGTTCGCGCATCACCTCATTGACCCCGCCGCCGAAGGTGATCACCAGACTCCGCTTGGTCTGCGCATCCAACCACTCAAGCAACTCGGCGGTCTCGTCCTCGGCCGGGTTGCCGTACTTGCCCACGATCTCCTCAGCCAGCCGGCCGATCCGCTGAATCCGTTCGGTGGAAAACACTTTCGTGGCGGCGGCATCAGCGATGTCGACGGTCTCACCGGCCGCGGCAACCTGCCAGTTGAGGAGTTCGTTGACTCTCCAGATCGCCCGGATCTCACCGAGCGCGCGGCGGACGTCATCGCGGTCGATGGGGGTGACGCCGTCACCGCCGGGCTTGGACGCCCAGGCGTGCACCCGGTCGTAGAGGCCGGCGATCTTGCCGGCCGGACCCAGCATGACCCGCTCGTGGTTGAGCTGGGTGGTGATAAGCCGCCAGCCCGCGTTCTCTCCCCCGACGAGCATGCCGGCCGGGACGCGAACGTCGTTGTAGTAGGTGGCGTTGGTGTGGTGGGCGCCGTCGGAGAGGATGATCGGCGTCCACGAGTAGCCGGGATCGGTGGTGTCGACGATCAGGATTGAAATGCCCTTGTGTTTCGGGGCTTCCGGATCGGTGCGGCAGGCCAGCCACACATAGTCGGCGTCGTGACCACCGGTGGTCCAGATCTTCTGTCCGTTGACCACATACTCGTCACCGTGCCGGACCGCGGAGGTTCGCAGTGCGGCCAGGTCGGTACCGGCCTCGGGTTCGGAGTAGCCGATCGCGAAGTGCACCTCCCCGGCGAGGATCGCCGGCAGGAATTTCTTCTTCTGCTCACCGCTGCCGTAGACCATCAGGGTCGGGCCGACGGTCTGCAGCGTCACTGCCGGCAACGGCACGTCCGCCCGGGCGGCCTCGTTGACGAAGATCTGCTGCTCGATCGGCCCGTAGCCCAGGCCGCCGTATTCCTTGGGCCAGCCGACGCCGAGTTTTCCGTCGGAGCCCATCCGCTTGATCACGGCACGGTAGGCCTTGCCGTGCCGGTCGACCTCCATCTCCCTGGCTTCGTCAACCGAAATCAGGGTGGCGAAGTACTGGCGCAGTTCGGCCTGCAGATGCCGCTGCTCGGGGGACATTTCTATGTACATTGCGCTCCAACCAAATCCAGACGATGAGCCGGTCCGCCCAGCAGGCGGGTGAGGTCTTTGACAGACGAGTAGTAGCGGTGCATCGGGTAGGTGACGTCCATGCCCATACCGCCGTGCAGGTGATGACAGGTCTGCATCGCGGGCGGTAACTGGGAGGTGAGCCAGTAGGCCATGATGTCGAGATCCTCGTCGGCGTCGCGGCCCTCGGAGAGCCGCCACACCACTGACGTCGCCGTCAAACCCATTGTGCGCGAGGAGATGTAGACCTCGGCCAGCTGGGCCGCCACGGTCTGAAAGGTAGCCAGCGGTCGCCCGAACTGGTGCCGGTTGGTCACATAGTCAGCGGTGAGTCGCACAGCGCCGGCTACCAGGCCGGCGGCGTAGGCGCCGATGGCGGCCAGCGCCAACTGATTCAGCCGGTGCACGCCGGCACCGTCGAAGACCGCGTCGACCGCGGCGTCACTGAATTCGACCGCGAACTCATCGCCACCCGCCGAGGAGGGTGTCTTGCGCAGCCGCACCCCGTCGCTATCCGGTGCCACCACAGCCACCCCGCCGTCGGTGCTGACCAGCATCCAACTCGCCTGTCCGGCATAGGGTACGGCGACCTTGGTTCCGTTGAGCCGTCCGTCGACCAGGGTGGTGGCGGGACGTTCCGGCAGCGCGGTACCGGGTTCGTTGAGTGCGGCGGTGAGGATGGCCCCCTTGCCCACTCCGGCGAGGTAGCGGTCCTGCTGGCTTTCGTCGGCCATGTCGAGAACCGGAAGTAGACCCAGGCCGATCGTCGCCAGCGCAGGGGAAATCGTTGCGTGCCGGCCTATCTCGGTGAGAGCGGTCGCGATCTCCGGTAGTCCGACGCCGTCGCCGCCGAGTCGTTCCGGCACGCCCAGGGCCGCCACGCCGCCCGAAACCAGCGCTTCCCAACTGTTGTCGCGGTCCAGCACCGTGTTGACGACGTCGGCTACTGCCTGCTGCGCCGGTTCCGGAGTGAAATCCACCGAGTGTCCCTTCGAGGTTCGCGTTAGGAGGCCGTCGAACCGGTGTAGTCGACCTGCCAGTGTTTGATCCCGTTGAGCCATCCCGAACGCAGCCGCTCCGGTGTGCCGATCGACGCGAGGTCCGGCATGTTGTCGGCGATCGCATTGAACATGAGATCGATCGTCATCCGTGCGAGGTTGGCGCCGATGCAGTAGTGCACCCCGGTGCCGCCGAACCCGACGTGCGGGTTCGGGTCTCGCAAGATATTGAAAGTGTGCGGATCTTGGAACACCTCGTCGTCGAAGTTGGCCGAGCGGTAGAACATCACCACCCGCTGCCCCTCCTTGATCGGAACACCCCCCAGTTCGGTGTCCGTCATCGCGGTGCGCTGGAAGGCCGTCACCGGGGTGGCCCAGCGGACGATCTCGTCGGCCGCAGTCGCCGGGCGCTCCCGCTTGTAAAGCTCCCACTGATCGGGGTTGTTGAGGAACGCGATCATCCCGTGGGTGATCGAGTTGCGGGTGGTCTCGCTGCCCGCAACCGCGAGCATCAGCACGAAGAACCCGAACTCGTCGTCGGTCAGCTTCTCCCCGGCGATGTCGGCGTTGATCAACGCGGTGACGATGTCATCGCCGGGTTCCTTGGCTTTGATCGCGGCCAACTGCATGGCGTACATGAGGACCTCGATGGAGGACGCCTTGCCGTCGACGTGGGCGAACTCGGGATCCTCATTGCCGGTCATCTCGTTGGTCCAGCGGAAGAGTTTGGCCCGCTCGTCCTGCGGGACGCCGAGAAGTCCGGCGATCACCTGCAGTGGCAACTCGCAGGACACCTGCTCGACGAAGTCACCGGTGCCGTCCGCCGCGGCGGTCTTCACGATGCTCTCGGCGCGCTGGGTCAGTTCAGCGCGCAGTCGCTCGACGGCGCGGGGAGTGAAGCCGCGGGAGATGATGCGGCGCAGCCGATCGTGCCGCTCGCCGTCCATGTTGAGCAGGACGACGCTCTGCATGTCGATGTCTTCGCGCGTCATCTCGTCGGCGAACTGCGGCAGCGCGGTGTTGGGCCCGGCGTGGTAGATGTCGTTGCGCCGGGAGACTTCCTTGACGTCCTTGTGCTTGGTGACGACCCAGTAACCGCCGTCGTTGAACCCGCCCTTGCCGATCTTCTGCTCGCACCACCAGACGGGGGCGGTCTTGCGCAACTCCGCCAACTCGTCGATGGGCAACCGTACGACGTTGCGGTCGGGGTCCAGGAAGTCGAATCCCTCAGGCAAGTGGGGCGACGGCATGAATGTGCTCCTCGATAAACGACATGTTCTAGTCCCCAGTAAAACATGCCTCCACCACAGACAAAAGGCATCAAAGCATCCTCGCTTGTCAGAGGACTGAAACGTGTTCTAGCCTGGCCGCATGGGTAATCCTGTCATCGTCGAGGCCACGCGCAGCCCGATCGGGAAGCGCAACGGCTGGCTGTCGGGACTGCATGCGACCGAGTTGCTCGGAGCCGTCCAGAAGGCCGTCGTGGACAAGGCCGGCATCGACCCCGGACAGGTCGAGCAGCTCATCGGCGGCTGCGTGACGCAGTACGGCGAACAGTCCAACAACGTCACCCGGGTGGCCTGGCTGACGGCGGGTCTGCCCGAGCAGGTCGGCGCCACCACGGTGGACTGCCAGTGCGGCAGCGCCCAGCAGGCCAACCACCTGATCGCCGGGTTGATCGCCGCCGGCGCCATCGACGTCGGGGTCGCCTGTGGCATCGAGGCGATGAGCCGCGTGGGCCTGGGTGCCAATGCCGGGCCGGACCGCTCCAGGATCCGGGCCGAGTCCTGGGACATCGACATGCCCGACCAGTTCACTGCCGCCGAACGAATCGCCAAGCGGCGTGGGATCACCCGGGCGGACCTCGACCACCTCGGACTCATCTCGCAGCAGAAGGCCAAGCGGGCCTGGGACGAACAGCGGTTCGACCGGGAGATCTCCCCCATCGAGGCTCCGGTACTGGACGAGGACAAGCAACCCACCGCCGAACGTCACATGGTCAGCCGCGACCAGGGCCTGCGCGACACCACCGCCGAGGGACTGGCCGCCCTCAAACCGGTGATGGAGGGCGCCATGCATACCGCCGGCACCTCGTCGCAGATCTCCGACGGCGCCGCGGCGGTGCTGTGGATGGATGAGTCCGTGGCACGAGCGCAGGGCCTCACACCGCGGGCGCGCATCGTCGCCCAGGCCCTGGTCGGGTCCGAGCCCTACTACCACCTCGACGGCCCGGTGCAGTCCACCGCGCGGGTGCTGGAGAAGGCCGGCATGACGATGGGCGACATCGACCTGGTGGAGATCAACGAGGCTTTCGCCTCGGTGGTGCTCAGTTGGGCCCAGGTGCACAACGCCGACATGGACAAGGTCAACGTCAACGGCGGCGCGATCGCGCTGGGCCATCCGGTGGGCAGCACCGGCAGCCGGCTGATCACCACGGCTTTGCACGAACTCGAGCGGACCGGGCAGAGCACCGCCCTGATCACCATGTGTGCCGGTGGGGCGCTGTCCACCGCAACCATCATCGAGCGGATCTAGCCTGCCGGCCTCGGATGCAGATCGCATCGCCGCCGCCCAGGCCTATGTCGACGCGCTGGTAAGCCACAACGGCGACGCAGTGCCCTTCGCCCCGGATTGCACCCGGGTGGAGCAAGGCGTGAAGAACGGATTCTCCGGAAAACATCTGCGGCGCAGCCTCAGTCGCGGCCCGCAGTACCGGATCATTGAGGCCGTTACAGCCCCGGAGTACACGATCGTCGGGGACGAGGTGCGGGCCCGGTACTCGGTGCTGACCAGACTCTCGACGGGCGGTCGTCGCGCCGCGGCGGACGTGGACGAGATCTTCGTCATCCCGCCTGCCGACGGACTGATCCACCACATCCGGGTTAGATTTCACCCCACCGTCGTCAGGAGCAACGCCGTGCCGAAACCAGCACCCAAGGGTCTGAACTCACCACAGACCACCACCATCATCAAAATGATGTCGCGGGCCAATACCTGGCTGTACAAGAAGACCGACGGCAAAGTCGGCGGGAAATTCCTTCAGGGCGCCCCCGTCGCGCTGTTGACGACCATCGGCCGCAAGACCGGCGAGCCACGGGTCAGCCCCCTGCTGTTTCTGCGGGAGGGCACTCGGGTTGTGCTCGTCGCCTCCAAGGGCGGCTCAGCCACTCACCCGATGTGGTACCTGAATCTCAAGGCGAACCCGAAGGTTTCGGTGCAGATCAAGGACGAGATGCTGCACCTGAGTGCACGCGACGCCACCGAGGAGGAGCGGGCGCGCTACTGGCCCAAGCTCGTTGAGATGTACTCCAGCTTCGACGATTACCAGTCCTGGACCGACCGGGTAATCCCGATCGTCATCTGCGATCCCTAGCCGCCGACCGTCGCTCTGGAGCAACGTTCGGCGCCGGGCGTAGCTCTGGCGTAACGCTCAGCGGTCAGGCGCCGTAGACCGGCTCCGGCGGCCGCGCCTCGCCGAGCAGTCCCCGCACCACCGGACCCAGTTCGCCAGGCTCCCAACGCGCCCCTTTGTCCACCTCGGGCCCGTGCTGCCAGCCCTCGGCCGCCCGGATGATGCCGCCCTCGACCTCGAACACCCGGCCGGTGACGTCGGCGGACTCGACGCTCCCCAGCCACACCACCAGCGGGGAGATGTTCTCCGGCGCCATGGCGTCGAACCCGTCGTCCGGCTTGGCCATCATCTCGGCGAAGACCGTCTCGGTCATCCGGGTCCGCGCCGAAGGGGCGATCGCGTTGACCGTGACCCCGTACCGGCCCATCTCCGCGGCGGCCACCAGGGTCAGCGCGGCGATACCGGCTTTGGCGGCGCTGTAGTTGCCCTGACCGACGCTGCCCTGCAGTCCGGCGCCGGAACTGGTGTTGATGATGCGGGCATTGAGACTGTCTGCGCTGACCTCTCCACCTTTGACAAGCCCCCGCCAGTAGGCGCCGGCATGCCGGGTGGTGGCGAAGTGCCCCTTGAGGTGGACTGCGACGACGGCGTCGAACTCCTCCTCGCTGGTGTTGGCGAGCATCCGGTCGCGGACGATGCCGGCGTTGTTTACCAGGACATCGAGGCGGCCGAACGTGTCGACCGCGGTCTGGATCAACCCCGCGGCCTGGTTCCAGTCCGCCACATTCGCGCCGCTGGTCACGGCTTCCCCACCGGCAGAGCGGATTTCGTCGACCACCGCCTGTGCGGCGCTTCCGCCACCGGCCGGCGAGCCGTCGAGGCCGACGCCGATGTCGTTGACCACCACCTTGGCGCCCTCGGCGGCGAACGCCAGGGCGTGCGCTCGGCCGATGCCGCCGCCGGCTCCGGTGACGATCACCACCCGCCCGTCAAGCAATCCCATATCTCTCCTTAGTCCTTGCTGGCTTAGTCCTTGTTGGCGTCCTTGCTGGCTTAGTCCTTGTTGGCGCTGGATGCCGACAGGAAGGGCGGCGGCTCACCACCGCCGTGAACCGGCAACGACGCCCCACTGATGTAGGACGCCACGTCTGAGGCCAGAAATGCCGCAGCCCAGCCGATTTCGTCGGGTCTAGCCAGTCTGCCCAGCGGGACCGTGGCGGCTACCGCGGCCTGCGACTCGCTGTCCCCGTAGAACAATTCCACCTGCTCGGTGGCCACCATGCCGGCCACCACCGCATTGACCCGGACCTTCGGTGCCCACTCGACCGCCAGGGTGGCCGTCAAACTGTCCACGCCGGCCTTGGCCGCGCCGTAGGCCGCGGTGCCCGGCGAGGGGCGCCGGCCGCTGACACTGGAGACCGAGATGATCGCCCCGCCCGCGTCCTGGCCCTGCATGACCTTGTTGGCGGCCAGCGAGACATTGAGCATCCCCAGCAAGTTGAGTTCGATGACCTTCTGGTGAAACCGCGGCGAGGCTTCAGCGGCCAACGCGTAGGGCGACCCTCCGGCGTTGTTGACCACGACATCGAGGCGGCCGTGGCGCTCGACGATCGCGTCGATGAGTCCGCCGACGGAATCCGGGTCGCGCACATCGCAGCTGTGGAACTCATAGCCCAGCCCGTCGACGGGCCGGCGCGCACAGGTGACGACCACCGCACCCTGCCCGGCGAAAACCGAACTGATGCCCGCGCCGACCCCCCGCACGCCGCCGGTGACGAGCACCACGCGGTCCTGAAGTCCCAGGTTTATCGGTCCCACCACTGTGCTAGCGTACCAAGCAAGTGCTTGCTTAGGTTCCTTTCGACCGGCCGCCAGGAGTGCCATGACGATCACGTCGTCCACCGTCGAACCCGGCATCGTGGCGGTGACGGTCGACTACCCGCCGGTCAACGCGATCCCTTCCCGAGGGTGGTTCGAGTTGGCGGACACCATCACCGCCGCCGGACGCGATCGCGCCAACCACGTGGTGATCCTGCGCGCCGAGGGACGCGGGTTCAACGCCGGCGTGGACATCAAGGAGATGCAGCGAACGACGGGGTTCACCGCGCTGATCGACGCCAACCGGGGTTGTTTCGCGGCGTTCAAAGCCGTCTACGAATGCGAAGTTCCCGTCGTCGCCGCCGTGAACGGGTTCTGTGTCGGCGGCGGGATCGGCCTGGTCGGCAATTCCGATGTGATCGTCGCCTCCGAGGACGCGGTGTTCGGCCTGCCCGAGGTGGAACGTGGGGCCCTCGGCGCCGCCACACATCTCTCCCGCCTGGTACCCCAGCACATGATGCGACGGCTGTTCTTCACCGCCGCGACCGTCGACGCCGCCACCCTGCACCGGTTCGGGTCGGTCCACGCAGTGGTGCCGCGGGCCGAGCTGGACGAGGCCGCCCTGGGGGTGGCCCGCGATATCGCCGCCAAGGACACCCGGGTCATTCGCGCCGCCAAAGAAGCGCTCAATCTCATTGATCCGCAACGGGTTAACGCCAGTTACCGGATGGAGCAAGGTTTCACCTTCGAGTTGAACCTGTCCGGGGTATCCGATGAACTGCGGGACGATTTCGCCGGAACGGCGAAGTCGAGCCAGTCATCGAGGGGCCGGACCGATGAGGGATAAACGGACGACTCTCGAGGAGGCCGTCGCCGGCGTCGAGAGCGGAATGACCATCGGCATCGGCGGGTGGGGATCGCGACGCAAACCGATGGCCTTCGTCCGGGCACTGCTGCGCACCGCGGTCACCGACCTCACGGTGGTGACCTACGGCGGACCCGACCTCGGTCTGCTGTGCTCGGCGGGCAAGGTGGTCAAGGCCTATTACGGCTTCGTCTCACTGGACTCGCCGCCGTTCTACGATCCGTGGTTCGCCCGCGTCCGCACCACCGGAGCGATCGTGGCCCGGGAGATGGACGAGGGCATGTTGCGCTGCGGATTGCAGGCAGCCGCCGCACGGCTCCCCTTCCTGCCGATCCGAGCCGGCCTGGGTAGCTCGGTGCCCGACTTCTGGGACGGGGAACTGCACACCGTGCGCTCGCCGTACCGCACCGGCGAGCATCATGAGGAACTGATTGCCATGCCGGCGCTGCGTCTGGACGCCGCATTCGTCCACCTCAATCTCGGCGACAAGCACGGCAACGCCGCCTACACCGGCATCGACCCCTACTTCGACGACCTGTTCCTGATGGCTGCCGACCGCCGCTACCTGTCGGTGGAACGGGTGGTGGCGACCTCCGAACTCGTCAAGGCCGTCCCACCACAGGCTCTTCTGGTGAACCGCATGATGGTCGACACCGTCGTCGAGGCGCCGAACGGCGCTCACTTCACCACCGCTGCACCCGACTACGGCCGCGACGAGAAGTTCCAGCGTCACTACGCCCAGGCGGCCGCCGACGACGAAAGCTGGGCTGAGTTCGTCACGACCTACCTGGCCGGCAGTGAGGCCGACTACCAGGCGGCGGTGCGCCGCTTCAGCGACCGGGGGGAATCGTGATCCAGGTCAGCCGCGCGGAAGTCTGCGTGATCGCCTGCGCCGAACTGTTCCGCGGCGCCGGCGAAATCATGGTCAGCCCGATGACGACCATCGCCTCGGTCGGCGCGCGCCTTGCCCGGCTGAGCTTCGCCCCCGACATCCTGCTCACCGACGGTGAGGCGCAACTCCTCGCCGATACCCCGCCCATCGGGGCCCCCGGCACCCCCGAGGGCTGGATGCCGTTCGGCAGGGTTTTCGAAACGCTGACCTGGGGCCGGCGGCATGTCGTGATGGGCGCGAACCAGGTTGACCGGCACGGCAACCAGAACCTGTCCGCATTCGGGCCGCTGCAACACCCGACCCGGCAGATGTTCGGCGTTCGAGGTGCGCCGGGCAACACCGTCAACCATGCCACCAGCTACTGGGTGGGGAACCACTCCAAGCGGGTTTTCTGCGACTCAGTCGATGTGGTCTCCGGGATCGGTTGGGACAAAGTCGATCCCGGCAATCCCGCCTATCGCTTCGTCGACGTCCACCGGGTGGTGAGCAACCTGGGGGTGTTCGACTTCGGTGGACCGGACCACACCATGCGTGCGGTTTCAGTGCACCCCGGCGTAGACCCCGACGAGGTGCGCGACAACACCTCCTTTGAGATACACGGTCTCGACGAGGCCGAGCACACCCGGCTTGCGACGGGTGACGAGTTGGAAATCATCCGACGGATAGATCCGAAAGCATTGCGCGACAAAGAGGTCAAGCTATGAAAATCCACACCCCTCTCACCCGTCTGGTCGGCATCGAGCATCCGGTCGTGCAGACCGGCATGGGCTGGGTGGCCGGGGCGCGACTCGTCTCCGCCACCGCAAACGCCGGCGGCTTGGGCATCCTGGCCGCGGCGACGATGACCATCGATGAACTGGCCACCGCCATTGCCAAGGTGAAGGCCGCCACCGACAAACCATTCGGGGTGAACATCCGCGCCGACGCCGCCGATGCCGGCGATCGGGTGGAACTCATGATTCGCGAGGGCGTCAAAGTGGCATCCTTCGCGCTGGCGCCCAATCAGGAACTGATCGCCCGACTCAAAGAAGCCGGTTCGGTAGTGGTCCCGTCGGTGGGGGCTGCCAAGCACGCCCGCAAGGTTGCCGCCTGGGGCGCGGATGCGGTGATAGTCCAGGGCGGGGAAGGGGGCGGGCACACCGGGCCGGTGGCCACCACGCTGCTGCTGCCCTCCGTGCTCGATGTGCTTGCGGGCAAAGACATCCCGGTCATCGCCGCGGGGGGATTCTTCGATGGCCGAGGCCTGGCCGCCGCACTGTCCTATGGGGCAGCCGGGGTGGCGATGGGAACCCGGTTCCTGTTGACCACCGACTCCACCGTCCCCGATGCGGTCAAGCAGCAATATCTGCAGTCCGCCTTGGACGGGACGGTCGTGTCGACCCGGGTCGACGGCATCCCGCACCGGGTGCTGCGCACCGGGCTGGTTGAGAAGCTCGAAAGCGGTTCCAAAGTACGAGGTTTCACGGCAGCCGTGGTCAACGCCGCCAAGTTCAAGAAGATGTCCCAGATGAGCTGGGCCTCGATGGTGCGCGACGGGCTTGCCATGCGGCACGGCAAAGACCTGACCTGGTCACAGGTGCTGATGGCCGCCAATACGCCGATGCTGCTTAAAGCCGGTTTGGTGGACGGCAACACCGGTGCCGGGGTGCTGGCGTCCGGTCAGGTCGCCGGCATCATCGAGGACCTGCCGTCGTGCGCGCAGTTGATCGAAAGCATCGTCGCCGACGCGATCAAGCACCTGCAGACGGCCGCTGCCCTGATTGAGTGATCCGGTAGCCGCCGGTTTCTACAACCGCTCAATGATCGTCACGTTGGCGGTCCCACCGCCCTCACACATGGTTTGCAGGCCGTAGCGGCCGCCGATGCGTTCCAGTTCATTGAGCATGGTGGCGAACAGTTTTGCGCCGGTGGCACCCAGTGGGTGACCGAGTGCAATGGCGCCGCCGTTCGGATTGACCCTCGCCGGGTCCGCACCGGTCTCTTTGATCCAGGCCCCCACCACGGGGGCGAAGGCTTCGTTGATCTCCACCACGTCGATGTCGTCGATGGAAAGCCCGGTCTTGTCCAGGGCGTAGCGGGTGGCGGGGATCGGCCCGGTCAGCATGAACACCGGATCGGCACCGCGACAACTGATGTGGTGAATCCGTGCGCGCGGAGTCAGGTTGTGATCTTTGACCGCCTGCTCAGAGGCCAGCAGGACAGCGCTGGCGCCGTCGGAGATCTGGCTGGCCACCGCGGCGGTCATCCGGCCCCCCTCAGTGAGCGTCTGCAGGGTCGCCATCTTCTCCAGCGTTGTCTGCCTGGGCGTTTCGTCGACTGCAAAGCCTTCCACGGGGATGATCTCGTTGCGGAAATGGCCGCCGTCGATCGCAGCGAAGGCCCGTTGGTGGCTGGACAACGCCCAGTTCTCCATGTCCTGCCGCGAGATGTCCCATTTCTCGGCGATCATCTCCGCCCCACGGAACTGGGAGATCTCCTGGTCTCCGTAACGCGCCAGCCAACCCTTCGACTCGGCGGTGGGCGTGCTGAACCCGAACTCCTTGCCGACGATCATCGCCGACGAGATCGGGATCTGGCTCATGTTCTGTATCCCGCCGGCCACGATGAGGTCCGCTGTACCCGCCATGATGGCTTGCGCCCCAAAGGAAATCGCCTGCTGGCTGGATCCGCATTGGCGATCGACGGTGACCCCGGGCACCTCCTCGGGATAGCCGGCGGCCAGCCAGGTGAGCCGTCCGATGTTGCCGGCCTGACCGCCGATGGCATCCACGCAGCCCACGATGGCGTCGTTGACGGCCGCGGGGTCGACGTCGTTGCGCTCGAAGATGCCCCGGAACGCGTACCCGCCGAGGTCGATCGGATGGATACCCGCCAGTGATCCCCCACGCTTACCGACCGCGGTGCGAACCGCGTCGATCACATAGGCAGAGGAGGAATAGCTCATGTCGTCTCCTTACCGATACCACCGAGAACGATCGAAAGATACTGCTGGCCAACCTGTTGGGCCGTCAGCGGGCCACCGGGCTGATACCACCGCACGGACACCCACGTGGTGTCACGGATGAACCGATACACCACGTCGACTTCGATGTCGGGACGGAAGTAGCCCTGGTCGATCCCCTCGGTGAGGACCTCCACCCACATCTTGCGTTGCCGTCGGTTGAGTTCCTCGACGTAGTCGAACCGCGGGTGACCGGAGAGTCGTTTGGCCTCGTCCTGGTAGATCACCACCTCGGCGTGATGGTGCTCAATGGCGTCGAAGGACGCCATGAACAGGCCCTTGAGCCGCGCCAGAGGGTTGGGTTCGGTGTCGATGATCTGCTGGTAGCGGTCGAACAGCCAGTCCAGAAAGCCCCGCAGCACCTCGTCGACGATTTCCTCTTTGGAGGAGAAGTGGTGGTACAGACTGCCCGACAGAATGCCGGCCGCATCGGCGATATCCCGGACGGTGGTGGCCCGCAATCCTCGTTCGGCGAACATCGTCGCCGCGAGTTCGAGTAATTCGTCGCGACGGGTGGCCGGTGTACTCATGGATGCTGGCTCGACACCGAGATGATCTCGCCGGTCAGATAACTGGCGTAGTCGCTGGCCAGGAATGCGATGGTGGCGGCGACCTCCCACGGCTCGGCGGCCCGGCCGAATGCCTCTTGTTCGGAGAGCCGGTCGAGCAGTTCGGTGGAACTGGTCTTCTCCAGGAATCGGTGCCTGGCGATGCTGGGTGACACCGCGTTGATCCGCACACCGAATTCGACGGCTTCGATTGCGCTGCAACGGGTCAGTGCCATCACACCGGCTTTGGCCGCCGCGTAGTGCGACTGTGAGTGCTGGGCCCGCCAGCCCAGCACGCTGGCATTGTTGACGATGGCACCGCCGTGACCGGCCTGCCGGAAGTACGCCAGCGCCGCGCGGGTGGAGCGCATGACCGAGGTGAGCGTGACGTTGAAGACGCGGTCCCACTCGTCGTCGGTCATGTCCAGCACCGGTGTCTGACCACCGAGGCCGGCGTTGTTGACCAGCACGTCGAGCCGACCGAAGCGGGCGGTGGTGGCGGCGATCATCGCGTCGACCTGCGCTGACGACGTCACGTCACAGACCACGCTCTCAACCCGGCCCAAACCCAACGCCGACAATGCATCCCGGGTTTCGGCGAGCCGTCGCTCGTGATGGTCGGAGACCATGACATCGGCACCCTCCAGCAGTGCCCGTCGGGCCGTCGCCGAACCGATGCCGGTGCCGGCCGCCGCGGTGACCACAACGACCTTGCCGGCCAGCAGACCGTGGCCGCCGGTTTCCTGCGGCGGGACCGACAGTGACACCATCAGCCCCTCGCCTCCCGGGGCAATCCGAGCACCCGTTCGGCGATGATGTTGCGCTGGACCTCGTTGGAACCGCCGTAGATCGTGTCGGACCTGGAGAACAGGTACAACCGCTGCCACTCGTCGAAGTCGTTGTCGACCAGAACCAGCCCGGCCTTGCCCCTGATATCCATCGCCAACTCACCCAGATCCCGGTGCCAGTTGGCCCACAGCAGCTTGGAGACTGAGTCTTGGCCCGGAAGCTCATCATCCATGGTCGCCAACGCGAACGACCGCATGGCCTGCAATCCGGCCCACGCCCGGGTGAGGCGTTCACGGATCATCGGGTCGTCGATAGCACCGGAGTTCTTGGCGACTTCCACCAGGCCGGACAGCTCACGCGCATAACGGATCTGCTGGCCGAGGGTAGAGACACCGCGCTCGAACATCAGCGTGCCCATCGCCACCCGCCAGCCGTCGCCGGGCGCCCCGACAACCAGGTCGGCGTCGGTGCGCGCATCGGTGAAGAACACCTCGTTGAATTCGGAGTCACCGGTGAGTTGCACGATGGGACGGATTTCCACGCCCGGTTGATCCAGCGGCACAAGGAGATAGGACAGACCGGCGTGGCGCGCAGATCCCTTCTCCGAACGGGCCAGCACGAAACACCACTGCGCCAGATGCGCCAGGGAAGTCCACACCTTCTGGCCGTTGATCAACCACTGTTGCTTGCCCGTCGCTCCGCTCGCCCCGAGATCGCCGTCGAGCACCGCCGTGGTCGCGACATTCGCCAGATCGCTACCCGCCCCGGGCTCTGAGTAGCCCTGGCACCACAGTTCGGTGACGTCGCGGATGGCCGGCAGGAAACGGCGCTGCTGATCCGCTGTCCCGTAGGCGATGAGAGTCGGTCCGACGAGTTCCTCACCGAGATGATTGACCTTGTCCGGAGCGTCGGCGCGCGCGTACTCCTCGTAGAAGGCGACGCGGTGCGCGACGGACAGGCCACGGCCACCGTGCTCGACCGGCCAGCCCAGACAGGTCAGTCCGGCCTTGGCCAGATGGCGGTTCCAGGCCAGTCTTTCCTCGAAGGCCTCATGCTCCCGGCCGGGGCCACCCAGCCCCTTGAGAGCGGCGTACTCGCCGACCAGATTGTCGGCGAGCCAAAGCCGGACCTCAGCCCGGAAGTCATCGACCGCGATCACCCTTGTAGGCTAACCTACCAAGCACTTGCTTTGTTGGCCTGGGGCCAGGTAGGAGCAGCGATGAGCGGGCACCGGTTGACCACACCCGCCGTGCTGAATCGGATGTCCTTCGACTTCGCCGACCACCACGCGCTGGTCACCGACGACCGCACTTTCACCTTCACCGAACTACACGAAGAGGTCCGGCGCACCGCTGCGGCCATCGCCGGACTCGGCGTTGAACCGGGTGACCGGGTGGCGATCTGGTCCCCCAATACCTGGCACTGGGTCGTCGGGTGTTTGGCCATCCACCACGCGGGCGCGGTACTGGTGCCGTTGAACACCCGCTACACCGCTGACGAAGCAACCGACATCCTCGCCCGCACAGAGGCCCCACTGCTCATCGCGATGGGGCGCTTCCTGGGCGCTGACCGGTCGGCCGGTGTGAATCGGGCCGCCCTGCCCGCGTTGCGCCACATCGTGCGGGTACCGATCGAGGACGGCGACGGCAATTGGGACGAGTTCCTGGCCGGGCCGCAGGTGCCACTGTCGGAGGTCGACGCACGAGCATCCGCCGTCCGGCCCGACGACATCTCCGACATCCTGTTCACCTCCGGAACCACCGGGCGCAGCAAGGGGGTGTTGTGCGCGCACCGGCAGTCGTTGTCGGCGTCGGCGGCGTGGGCGGCCTGCGGAGAGATCACCAGTACCGACCGCTACCTGTGCATCAACCCGTTCTTCCACAACTTCGGCTACAAGGCGGGGATTCTGGCCTGCCTGCAGACCGGTGCGACGCTCATCCCGCAGCTGACATTCGATCCCGAGCAGGCGATGCAAACTGTTGCAGCGCAACGAATCACCGTGCTCCCAGGACCCCCGACGATCTACCAGACCCTGCTTGACCACCCGGCACGGCCCAACTACGACCTGAGCTCGCTGCGCTTTGCCGTCACCGGCGCGGCCACCATCCCGGTGGTACTCATCGAACGGATGCAAAGCGAACTGGATTTCGACATCGTGCTGACGGCCTACGGCCTGACTGAGGCCACCGGATTCGGCACCATGTGCCGTGCCGACGACGACCCCGTCACGGTGGCCACCACCTGCGGACGCCCGATCGCCGACTTCGAGTTGCGCATCGACACTCCCGACGACACCGGCGCCGGCGAGGTGTTGCTGCGCGGGCCGAACGTGATGCTGGGCTACCTCGATGACCCGCAGGCGACGGCCGCGGCCATCGACGCCGATGGCTGGCTGCACACCGGTGACATCGGAACCGTTGACGAGGCGGGCAATCTGCGGATCACCGACCGGCTCAAGGACATGTACATCTGCGGCGGTTTCAACGTCTACCCCGCCGAGGTCGAACAAGTACTGGCCCGCCTCGACGGAGTCGGCGACGTCGCGGTGATCGGTGTTCCCGACGAGCGTCTCGGCGAGGTGGGCCGCGCGTTCGTAGTCCGCCGGCAGGGCTCAGAGATCGACGAACAGAACGTGATCGACTACAGCAGAAAGCATGTGGCCAACTTCAAGGCACCGCGGTCCGTGGTCTTCCTGGACGTGTTACCACGAAACCCGGGGGGCAAAGTCCTCAAGACGGAACTGCGGAAGATGGCGTGATGGATCTCAACTACGACGCGCAAACCTGCGCCTTCCGGGATGAGGTGCGGTCGTTTCTCGCGGCGAACACCCACCACTTTCCGACTGAGTCCTACGACACCGCCGAAGGTTTCGAACAGCACCGGCATTGGGACCGGGTGCTCTTCGACGCGGGGCTTTCGGTAATCACCTGGCCGCAGCGCTACGGTGGCCGCGACGCCACTCTGCTGCAGTGGGTGGTGTTCGAAGAAGAGTACTTTCGCGCCGGAGCCCCCGGACGGGCCAGCGCCAACGGAACCTCGATGCTTGCCCCCACCCTCTTCTCGCACGGCACCGAGGAGCAGTTGGACCGCGTACTGCCGAAAATGGCCACTGGCGAGGAGATTTGGGCGCAGGCCTGGTCAGAACCGGAGTCCGGCAGTGACCTGGCGTCATTGCGCTCCACCGCCACCCGGGCTGATGGCGGGTGGATGCTCAACGGGCAGAAGATCTGGAGTAGTCGAGCGCCGTTCGGGGAGCGCGGTTTCGGGCTGTTTCGGTCCGATCCACAGGCCCAACGCCACCGCGGCCTGACCTATCTGATGTTCGACCTCAAGGCCGACGGTGTCACCGTCCGCCCGATTGAACAGCTCGGCGGCGAGACCGGCTTCGGGGAGATCTTCCTGGACAACGTTTTCGTGCCGGACCGCGACGTGATCGGCGCGGTGCACGACGGGTGGCGGGCGGCGATGAGCACCGCGAGCAACGAGCGCGGAATGTCGCTGCGCAGCCCGGCCCGGTTTGCGGCCCCCGCGCAACGCCTGGTTCAGGAATGGCAGCAGCGGGGCAGCGACCCGGGACTGGCCGACCAGGTGGCGGACGCCTGGATCAAGGCGCAGGCCTACCGGCTGCACACCTTCGGCACGGTGACCCGGATGGCCGAAGGTGGCGAACTCGGCGCCGAATCGTCGGTCACCAAAGTGTTCTGGTCAGACCTCGACGTGGCTCTGCACCAGACCGCCTTGGAGTTGCGCGGCCCGAGCGGCGAACTGGCCGGGCCGTGGACCGACGGCCTGCTGTTCGCCCTCGGCGGCCCGATCTACGCCGGCACCAACGAAGTTCAGCGCAACATCATCGCTGAACGGCTCCTGGGTCTGCCCCGGGAAGGGAAGGCCTGATGAAGTTCTCCCTCGACACCGAGCAGCGAGACTTCGCCGCCAGCATCGACGCCGCCCTGGCAGGCGCTGATGTGCCGGGGGCTGTTCGGGCCTGGAACAAGGGCAGCACCGAGGGCGCTACTGCGGTCTGGGCGCGCCTGAGCGAACTCGGGGTGACGGCTCTGGCGGTGGCTGAAGAGTCTGGCGGGATCGGCGCGCACCCGGTGGACCTGGTCGTCGCCGTTGAGCGCCTCGGCCGTTGGTGCGTTCCGGGTCCGGTGGTCGAATCCCTTGCTGTCGCACCGGTGCTGCTGGCCGGTGATGACCGTTCAGCCGCGCTGGCCGCCGGTGACCTGATCGCCACGGTCGCGATGCCGCCGGCGGTTCCGTTGGCCGTCGACGCCGGGTTCGCCGGCCTTACCCTGCTGGCCGGAGACGGCACCGTCACCGACGCTGAGCCGACGGCCCACCACGATTCGGTGGATCCCAGCCGTCGACTGTCCGAGGTGACGGCAGCCGGTGACAGTACGCCGGCCGACACCGCCCGCGCCTACGACTTCGGAGCACTGGCGACCGCCGCGCAACTACTCGGCGCCGGCCAGTCGATGCTGGACATGTCGGTGGAATACGCCAAGCAGCGCACCCAATTCGGTCGTCCCATCGGCAGCTACCAAGCAATCAAACACAAACTCGCCGACGTTCACATCGCGCTGGAGTTGGCGCGGCCCTTGCTATTCGGGGCGGCACTCTCGCTGGCCGAAGGATCGGCGGCATCAGCCCGCGATGTCAGCGCTGCAAAGGCAGCGGCCGCCGACGCCGCACTCATCTCAGCACGGACCTCGCTGCAGACCCACGGCGCGATCGGGTACACCGCCGAACACGACCTTTCCCAACTCCTGCTCCGCGTTCAAGCACTGCGGTCGGCCTGGGGTGACCCGGCCAGCCATCGACGGCGAGTGTTGGACGAGTTGTGCACCCGGATGGAGGCGTGATGAGCCAGGAACGTGAACTACTCCGGCAGACCGTCGCAGCCCTGGTCGACAAGCATGCACCCTCGGCGGCAGTGCGCCGGGCAATGGACTCCGAACGCGGCTACGACGAGAGTCTCTGGGCGATGTTGTGCGAGCAGGTGGGTGTGGCCGGCCTGGTGGTTCCGGAGGAATTCGGCGGAGCCGGAGGCGAATTGGCCGACGCCGCCGTGGTCCTGGAGGAACTGGGCCGCGGCCTGGTGCCCACACCGCTGCTGGGCACCACACTCGCCGAAGTGGCACTACTGGCCGCGGACACCCCGGACTCGGCGACGCTGGAACAACTGGCGTCCGGCTCCGCTGTGGGCACTGTGGTGTTCGACCCCGACTATGCGATCAACGGCGACGTCGCCGATGTGGTGCTTGCTGTCCAGGACCGCCGCATCATCCGCTGGACCGGTGTGAGCGTCGAGGCCGCCGCAACGATGGATCCGACCCGCCGGCTGGCTCGGATGACCCCGGGTGCCACAACCACGATCGGCACCGATCCCGGCATCGCCGGTACCGCCGCGATCCTGCTGGCAGCCGAGCAGATCGGTGCGGCTGCCCGCTGCTTGGACCTGACGGTGGAGTACACCAAGCAACGAGTCCAGTTCGGCCGGCCGATCGGGAGTTTCCAGGCACTCAAACACCGGATGGCCGACCTCTACGTCGCCGTACAGGCGGCGCGGGCGGTGGTCGGCGACGCGGTGAGCGACCCGACCGCCACGTCGGCCGCACTGGCCCGGCTGGCTGCCACCGAGGCCTTCAGTATGGTCGCCGCCGAGGCGGTCCAACTCCACGGCGGAATCGCGATCACCTGGGAGCACGACATGCACCTGTACTTCAAGCGCGCGCACGGCAGTGCGCAGTTGCTGGGCGTGCCCCGCGAGCAACTCCACCAACTCGAGGCCGAGGTTTTATAGAGGTTTTCTGGGGCCAACTGGCCGTGCTCTAACCTGGGCGGTGTGAGCGGTAGCGTGGCACGCCGGGCCGGGATTCCCCCGTTCTACGTCATGGACGTCTGGCTGGCTGCCGCCGAGCGCCAACGCAGCCACGGCGATCTGGTTAATCTCTCCGCGGGCCAGCCCAGTGCCGGGGCGCCCGCAGCGGTCTTGGCCGCCGCGGCGAAGGCGCTGCAGAGCAATTCCCTGGGATACACCGTGGCGCTGGGCATTCCGGAGCTACGCGAGGCGATCGCCGCCTCCTACGCCGACCGGTACGCCCTCGGCGTCGACGCCGATGACGTCGTACTGACCACCGGGTCATCCGGCGGTTTTCTCTTGACCTTTCTGGCCTGCTTCGACGTCGGTGACCGGGTGGCCATCGCCAGTCCCGGTTACCCGTGCTATCGCAACATTCTCGCGGCACTGGGCTGTGAGGTTGTGGAGATCGAGTGCGGACCGCAGACCCGGTATCAGCCGACGGCGGCGATGCTGGCCGAACTGGACCCGCCGGTTCAGGGCGTCATCGTCGCCAGCCCGGCCAACCCGACCGGGACGGTGATCGAACCCGCCGAACTTGCCGCGATCGCACGCTGGTGCGACGCGCACGGGGTCCGACTGGTCAGCGACGAGGTCTACCACGGACTGGTGTATCCCGGAGCCCCGCAGACCGCCTGCGCCTGGGAGACATCCCGCAACGCCGTTGTGGTGAACAGCTTTTCCAAGTACTTCGCGATGACGGGATGGCGGCTGGGCTGGCTGTTGGTGCCGTCGGAGTTGCGCCGGGCGGTGGATTGCCTGACCGGGAACTTCACCATCTGTCCGCCGGTGCTGCCCCAGCATGCTGCGGTGGCGGCCTTCACACCGGAGGCGATCGCTGAGGCGGAGGGACACCTGCACCACTATGCGGCCAACCGGGAAACGCTGATCGCCGGACTGCGCCAACTCGGGCTGACCCGGCTGGCACCGGCGGACGGGGCTTTCTACGTCTACGCCGATGTTTCCGACTTCACCACCGACTCGCTGCGGTTCTGCGAGACGCTGCTGGCCGACACCGGATTGGCGATCGCTCCCGGGATCGACTTCGACACTATGCAAGGGAATTCCGCTGTGCGGTTGTCCTTCGCCGGTCCGTCGGGCGATATCGACGAGGCGCTGCGCCGACTGGGCCCCTGGCTGAGCCGATAGCCGTTTCAGCGGGCACGCAGTAATTCGTGCAAGAAGGCCTGCCACGCTTGCCTATCGGCCGAGATGCTGCTGAGGTCATGGAATGCCGTTCCTGGATGACGACCGAGGCCGCGTCTACTATCGCCACTGGCCAGCCCCCAACCCGGTGGCAGCCGTGATCTTCCTGCACGGTTTCGGCGAACACAGCGGTCTGTATGACCGATACGGCACTGCGTTGAACGCCGCCGGCATCGACCTGTGGGCTGTCGATCAGCTCGGGCACGGACAGTCCCCCGGTGAGCGCGGGCAGCTCGGCACCCTGGAGGACAGTTCAGCGCTGGCCGAGGAGCTGACCAAACTGGCCGAGACGCACTCCCCTGGTGTTCCGCTGGTGGCACAGGGCCATTCCTACGGTGCAGTGGTGACGTTGTTCCGGCTGCTGGAGAACCCGGATCGGTACCGGGCCGGGATCATCTCCGGTGCGCCACTGGTGCCGATAGCCGAATTGGTCGACCTCAACACCGCAATGAACCTCAACGTGGCCGGGTTGTCCACCGATCCGGTCTATCTGGACCTCATCGAGAACGATCCGCTGGCGTTAACCAACGCCGACAGCCGCAACCTGACCCGCGAACTTGACCGGGGCTGGGACAGATTCGGTGCCGAATTGCCCAAGCTGACGGTTCCGACCCTGGCGGTGCACGGCGAAATAGATCCCATCGCCGATCCCGGGGCGGTCCGTGCCTACGCCGAGCAGATTCCCGCGCTGCGCTATCAGGAGTTCGCCGGCACCCGCCACGCTGTGCTCAACGACACCACGCACGCCGAGGTGACCGCCGCGATCGTCGCCTTCATTGGCGAGCAGACACAAAGTCGCACTGAAACACCTTGATTCGTGCGAGTTTGCGTCTGCTCGCGGGGGGGCGGGCACGGGAGGGCGCGGGGGTGTTAGAGCCAGGTGTCGGGTGAGGTGGTGGTGAGGAAGGCCTCAAGGTCGTCCCGCCACTGCGCGGGGGTGCTCTTGTCCGGTTCGATACCGGTGTACTCGCCGCGATAGAACAGCAGCGGCCGGGGCTTGACCGCCGGCACCTCGGAAAGTGACTGCACGGCACCGAACACCACGAAGTGGTCCCCACCGTCGTGGACCGAATGCACTGTGCAGTCGATGTGCGCCAACGAGCCGTCCAGCACCGGCGAACCCAGCCGCGACAGGTGCCAGTCCACCCCGGCGAATTTGTCGGGCTCCCTGGAGCCGAATCGCTCGCAGATGTGTCGTTGCTTCTCCGTCAGCACATTGACGCAGAACTGCCCGCTGGCCTCGATCGCCTGCCACGACCGGGACACCTTGGTCGGGCAGAACAGCACCAGCGGCGGATCGAGGGACAACGCCGCAAAAGACTGGCAGGCGAAACCGTTGGGCACGTCCTCGTGCATGGTGGTGATGATCGTTATCCCGGTGCAGAACTGCCCGAGGACCTGCCGAAAGGTGCGGGGGTTGATCGGCTCGGCCGGCATGCGAGAAGACTACTGGCTGCCGCGCGAGCCGATGCTGAAGTCGTGTCCCCACAGGCTGACTGCAGTGCTCTCCCGGGCGATCCAGCCGCCGTCGTCTTCGACCTGGAGCCCTTCGCAACCGAATTCGACGTCGAATCCACTGGGCGTCTTCATGTAGAACGACAGCATCTTGTCGTTGACGTGCCGACCCAGCGTCGCCGACATCGGAACCTTGCGCCGCAGGGCACGATCGAGGCACAGCCCGACGTCATCGCTGCCCTCCACCTCGACCATGAGGTGCACGATGCCGCTCGGTGTCGGCATGGGCAGAAAGGCCAGGCTGTGGTGACGGGGGTTACAGCCGAAGAACCGGAGCCACGGCGGTGGTCCGTCGGCGGGACGGCCGACCAGTTGCGGCGGCAAGCGCATCGAGTCGCGCAACTTGAAGCCCAGCACATCGCGATAGAAGTGCAGCGCCTCGGCGTCGTCGCGGGTGGACAACACCACGTGCCCCAGACCCTGTTCACCGGTGACGAACCGGTGGCCGTAGGGGCTGACCACCCGCCGGTGCTCCAGGGCTGCGCCGTGAAAGACCTCCAACCGGTTGCCGGACGGGTCGGTGAAGGTGATCATCTCGTCGACCCGCCGGTCGGCCAGTTGCGCGGCGGTAGCCTCCTTGTACGGGATGCCTTCGACATCGAGGGCCTCGCGGATGCTCTGCAGCCCTTGGGCGTTGGCGCACTCCCAGCCGGCTTCCGATAGCCGGTCGTGCTCGCCGGGGACGATGACCAGCCGCGCCGGGAAGTCGTCCATCCGCAGATACAGGGCGCCGTCGACCGTGCCTTTGCCCTCGATCATGCCCAGCACCTTGAGTCCGTACTCCCGCCAGGCGGGGACGTCGGTGGACTCGATGCGCAGATAGCCCAGAGAATGAATTCCGGTCACCGGCCACCTTCCAGGAAGTCGATGGTCAGTGTGTTGAACTCGTCGAACTTCTCGACCTGGGCCCAATGGCCGCATTGCCCGAATATGTGCAGTTGCACCTTGGGAATCTGCTTGAGCGCCATCAGGGCACCGTCCAAGGGGTTGACCCGGTCCTCACGACCCCAAATCAGCAGTACCCGCTGGCGCAGCTTGTAGACGTCGCGCCACATCATGCCGAGTTCGTAATCAGGCCCGGCGAACGACTTCCCCATCGCGCGGGTGGCGGCCAGCGATTCCGGCGAGCAGGCGATGGCAAACCGCTCGTCGATGAGTTCGGGGGTGATCAGTTTCTGGTCGAACACCATGATCCGCAGAAAGCGTTCCATGTTCTCTCGCGTCGGTTCGGCGTTGAACCGGGCCAGCAGCTTCACACCCTCGGTCGGGTCGGGCGCGAAGAGGTTGACACTCAAGCCCCCGGGCCCCATCAACACAAGCCGACCGGCACGATCGGGGTTGTCCAGCGCAAAGCGGACCGCGGTGCCACCGCCGAGCGAATTACCCACCAGCGCAGCACGTTTGATGCCCAAGTGATCGAACAGCCCTAAGACCGCGTTGGCGCTGTAGCGGTTGTACTGCTCGTGCTCGGTGTGCTTGTCGGAATGTCCGTAGCCGGGTTGGTCGACGGCGATGACATGGAAGTGCTGCGCGAGCACAGCGATGTTGCGTCCGAAGTTCGACCAGCTTGACGCCCCGGGGCCGCCCCCGTGCAGCAGCACGATCGTCTGATCGTTGCCCTCGCCGGCTTCGTGGTAGTGCAGCCGCATGTCCCGGTCGCCTGAACGGACCTCGGCGTATCGCGAGGTGGATTCAAAGGTGATGTCCTGCTGGGACTGGGCCTCGCGGATGAACCCGGTCATCGAACTCCCTAGACCATCGTGTCGCCGAGCGGCAGCCCGAACTCCTGATTGCCGTACATGACGTAGGCGCGTTCGGCATCGTTGGCGGCGTGCACCCGTCCGGCGTGCGCGTCGCGCCAGAACCGTTGCAGGGATTGGTCGTTGTTGAGCGCGGTCGCGCCGGCGGCCTCGAAAAGGCGGTCAATCGAGGCGATGGCCCGACCGGTGGCACGCACTTGGTCGCGACGGGCGCGGACCCGCAGCTCCATCGGGACTTCCTTGCCCTCGCGGAGCAGGGCGTACTCCTCGGCGAGGTTGCCGCTCAACTGGCGCCAGGCGGCGTCGATGTCGCTGGCGGCCTCGGCGATGCGCACCTTGGCGAACGGATCGTCCTTGGCTTTCTCCCCGGCGAAGGCCGCCCGGACCCGCTTGCCCTGGTGCTCGACGTGAGCGTTGTAGGCCCCGTAAGCCATCCCGACGATCGGGGTGGAAATAGTGGTCGGATGCATTGTCCCCCAGGGCATCCGGTAAACCGGCGACGTGTTGGTCTTGAGCCCGCCCGCCGAACCGTCGTTCATGGCGCCATAAGACAGGAAGCGGTGCCGGGGCACAAACACGTCCTTGACGACGAGCGTGTTGCTGCCGGTGGCCTTCAGGCCAACCACGTTCCAATCGTCGCGGATCTGGTAATCGCCCAGCGGCATCAGGAAGCTGCCGAAGTCGACCGGTCGGCCGTCCTTGATCACCGGGCCGCCGACGAAGGTCCAACTCGCGTGGTCGCAGCCCGAGGACCACAGCCAGGTTCCGTTGACCAGGTAGCCGCCGTCGACCACCACGCCGGCGCCCATCGGCGCGTAGGACGAGGAAACCCGCACTGTCGGGTCATCGGACCAGACGTCCTCCTGGGCTTGCTGATCGAACTGGGCCAGGTGCCAGTTGTGGACGCCCAGAATGCCGCCGGCCCAGCCGGTGGACCCGCAGGCGCTGGCAATCCGGCGAACCGCCTCGAAGAACAGCGTGGGGTCGCACTGCAACCCGCCCCACTGCTCAGGTTGCAGCATCTTGAAGAAACCGGCCTCGTCGAGGTCCGCGATGTTCTCCTTGGGAAGCCGGCGCAGTTGCTCGGCGTGTGGCGCACGTTCGTGCAGCCGCGGAAGCAGATCGTCGATTGCGGCAAGAACGGTCTGCGCGTCACGCTGTTGAATGGACGTCACTGAAGGGCCTCCGGAGTGTGCGTTGCTGCACCTCAGACTAGAACACGTTACGATTTGTGTCGAGCGGATCTGGCTCGTGCCTGGTAGTTCACCGTATTGTCATTTCTATAACGTGTTCCAGTTCCCTGGGAAGGACCGATCCTCACGTGGCGACCTCCGACAACGCGGCGAGCGCTGTGGTGCACCTGGACGGACAGACCTACACCGTCTCGTGGACCAGGACCGAGAAACTGCTCGACGTCTTGCTCGACGACGGGATCGAGGCTCCGTATTCGTGCCGGGAGGGCCACTGCGGTGCCTGCGCCACAACCCTGGTCAGCGGCGAGGTGGAGATGGAGACCAACGACGTCCTCGAACCCGATGATCTCGCAGAGGGCTTGATCCTGGCCTGTCAGTCGCGGCCCAAGACTGATTCAGTCGAGGTCACCTACGACTAACGCGACCGACTAGCGTGGCAGTCCCAGCAGTCGCTCCCCGGCCATGGTCAGCAGGATCTGCTCGGTTCCGCCGGCGATCGACAAACAGCGGGTGTTGAGAAAGCTCTGCACGGCGTCGTTGTCGACGATGCCGGCACCCGGCGAGAGTTCCATCCGGAACTCCTCGAGCGCCTGGCGGTAGCGCACGCCGATCAGCTTGCGGGCGCTGGCTTCGGCGCTGGTGTCCTGGCCGGAGACCGCCAGTTGCGCAACGCGGTGATCCAGCAGCGATCCGACCTGCGCGGCCAGCAGCAGCCCACCGAGCCGATCTGCCATCGCCGGGTCCACCTGTTGCTCGGCCAGAGTGCGCAGCATCTGTTCCATCTGGTTGCCCAGCGCGGTGCCGTGCGCCATTGCGACCCGTTCACTGGCCAGGGTGCTGCGGGCCAGCCGCCATCCGTCGTTGACGGAGCCCACCACCATCTCGTCCGGGACGAAGACGTCGTCGAAGAAGACCTCGTTGAACAACTCATCGCCGGTGATCTCCCGCAGCGGGCGGATCATGATGCCGGGCAGTCGCATGTCGACCAGGAAATAGGTGATGCCTTTGTGTTTCGGGGCATCCGGGTCGGTTCGGGCCAGGCAAACTCCCCAGTCAGCTTTGTGCGCCGCCGAGGTCCAGACCTTCTGACCGTTGAGTTTCCAGCCGCCTTCGACGCGGACGGCCTTGGTCCGCAGCGCCGCCAGGTCTGAGCCGGCCTCCGGCTCGCTGAACAACTGGCACCAGAAGATCTCGCCGCGCAGGGTGGCCGGAACGAACCGGTCGATCTGCTTCCGGGTTCCCGCCTCGAGGATGGTCGGCACCGCCCACCAGCCGATCACGAGGTCGGGCCGCACCACGCCGGCCTTGGTCAGCTCAGCGTCGATGAGCAGTTGTTCGGCCGGGCCGGCACCCCGGCCGTAGGGCTTGGGCCAATGCGGGGCCAGCAGGCCGGAGTCGGCCAGGGCGGGCTGCCGTTCGGCTGCCGGGAGTGCGGCCACCGCCGACACCGCATCGCTGATCCCGGAGCGCAGGTGGGCCACCGAGTCGAGGTCGATGTGCAGATCCCGGCGGACGCCGCCGATGGTCAACTCCACCACCCGGCGCAACCACCGGGACTCGCCGCCGAGGAACTGCGCGATACCGAATGCGCGGCGCAGATACAGGTGCGCGTCGTGCTCCCAGGTGAAGCCGATGCCGCCGAGGACCTGAATGCAGTCCTTTGTGTTGCTGCGGGCAGCCTGGATGCCGGCCGCCGCCGCCACCGCGGCCGCGATCGAGAGTTGGTGCTCATCGTCCCCGCCGGCGGCAACCGCCGCGTCACCGGCGGCAACGGAGATCTGCTGGGACCGCAGCAGCATCTCCGCACACAGGTGCTTGACGGCCTGGAAACTGCCGATCGGCTTGCCGAACTGCTCGCGGACCTTGGCGTAGTCAGCGGCGGTCTCCAGCGTCCAGCGCGCAACACCGGCGGCCTCCGCAGCCAGGATGGTGGCCGCCAAATCCTCGAATCGCCGCCGGGTCACATCCAGTCGGGTGGCCACCGCACCCTTCAAGGTGAGCCGGGCCAGCGGCCGGGAGAAATCCGTCGCCGGCAACGGCTCCAGCGTGACGGCGGGATCGCCGGCATCGACGAGGACGACGTGCTCACCCACCGGCAGCAGCAGCACACCGGCGGCGTCGGCTCCCAGCACGTAGTCGGCCGAACCCGAGATCCGCCCGGCAGCTTCCTGCAGGTCGCAGTCGAGCGCGAAGCCCGCGGTGCGCCGGCCCGACGAAAGCGATTCCAGCAGTTCGGTGTCCGTCACCACAAGGGTGGCCAGCGCGGTGCCGGCCACCGGACCCGGAACCAGGG
>Ga0164293_10000435_pt1 | contig 32888 bp, 37 predicted proteins | sample GEODES118metaG_FD_111487 | JGI IMG/M metagenome (GOLD analysis project Ga0164293, IMG submission 111487) | Eutrophic lake water microbial communities from Lake Mendota, Wisconsin, USA - GEODES118 metaG | ecosystem: Environmental > Aquatic > Freshwater > Lake | place: USA: Lake Mendota...
ATCTTTCTTTTCCTGGTAATACTTTTACCACATACCAATTGTTTTCCATAATTTTTAATATTATTAGTAATTCATTATTAAAACTTCAATTCCTTCGTTTTGTGTTCCGTCTTTTTTAGCTGCCGCAGCCTTTTTAAAACTTTTTTCCGACCATTTATATTGTTCCTTAGGGAACCATTCTAAAAGTTTTGGAAACTCGTAATAAGATAAACTAAATTTACCTTTCATATTTTTTAAACACGTGGCTAATCTTTCGTGAGTTTCAATTGTAAAAATATGATTTGAATAATATCCTTCAGTTTTATAATATGGTGGATCCATATAATAATATGTTGTTGGTGAATCATATTTTTCAACAACATCTTGGAAATCCATATTTTCAACAAATGTAATCTTATCAAAATGTTCCCTATATTTTGGGTGTTTCAATTTATCCAAAAATATTAAAACTTTACAGCGATATTTTCCTTTATAATCCATATACGATGCGGTTTCTGGTTTTGAACCTGAAAAAACTTGTGTTAGTACATAGATATACTTACAAGCAATCTCTAAACTATTTTCATCGGTAATTACTAAATCATCATTGAACACTTCTTTCTGATATTGATTAAACATCTCAGCGTACTCAGGTGGTGTGTCCTCAACTTTCAATTGTTGACATGGGTATTTTAATAGTTCCGTATGTAGAACATCATATTGTTTAGCCCATTTCATTAAATTAGAGTTTAGTCTATTATAATCATTGTAAACTACTGTCTTTAAATTGGGGTACTTACTTAAATCCATATTAAAGAATACCCAAAACATACCTGAAAATCCCTCTACATAGGTTTCAATATCTTTTGGAATATGTGGTACAATCCATTTACCTATACGTGCCTTACCTCCAATATAACTTATCATTTAACATTATTTATAATAAAATATACTCAAAATATTTTAAAAAGAGAAATTAAATGTATATATTTTAATATGGGATGTACAAAATGTAAAGAAAAAAGGGATATTAAGGAGGAAATGATAAAGTCGGGAGAATTCATAAATAAGGGAATCATTTGGTTTGCTATCGGATGGTCTTTACTTGGAATTTACGGTTTAATCACACTAATATCAAAAATATTATGAGTAATAAAAAATATTCAATAGTTCTCTTTTGTAATAAAAAGAGAGTTAGTGTTTTATACAGTTGTATGAAAAGAACAACCGTATATGAATATTGGAGGGAATTTAAAACTCAACTTAGACCAAGGTATATAAAACAACAAACTGGTACAAGAAAAAATAAGGATTTATTATATGAATTAGCTCTCATATTTCCTAACAATAGATGGGCAACCGCAACATGGGTGAAGGATAGTTTAGGTAGAAATCAAGAAGCAAAAATAGAAAACGATAAATTAAGAATAAAAGAAATTATACCCTATTGGAAAGAGGAATTAATTTATGATTTTAATTTGAAAAAAAGAATTAGGTATCATCAAATGTTAGAATACATTCTTTCAATCTCAGAAATTACACAAATTTTCATATTAAATAAAAATCTATTTGTACAAATTGAAAATGATGTGAGACTTTTTGGTAATAAAAATAAAGAGGACGCTGAGAGATTACTTGAATTAGTTAGAGAAGATTTAATAAATAAAAAAAGAGGTAATTTCTTTTTTGTAAAAGACATTAACACCCATCAAAGAAAACTTCTATATAAACTACTTGAATCTAAAGGATTTAATCGTAGAGAATTATTTAGACACTACTCGTATTAAAAACAATATCTACACCACCTATTCTTATACTAAATGTATTTTGTGGTTTATCCATCTTCCTACCGTATTTTTTTTGTATGAGTTGGAATGTTTTCATAAAATCCTCTTCTGACATTTCTAAAACTATTGTGTTAGTTTCGGTCTCACAATTTATTTTTTCTAATAAGTCAGATATAATTGCTAATTGGTTTAATAAATCACCTTTTTTTTCCATAACCTAATATCTTTAATATCTTTTCTATTATAGATATCCTCTTTTTTGGTTTTGGTTTAAACATTTCTGTTTTATCCAATTTTTTTATTTCATTAATCATCAGATTCTTCTGATTCTGTATCTCCATCTTGTCCTTCTCCATCTCCTTGTCCAACCACTCCTTCGCTTGTTGTAATCTCTTGTCCATAATTACTCATTAGATTTATGTCTTTTAATTTATCTAGTGACTCATTTTGAAATAACTGTTGTAATTCCTTAACTTTTTGTTGAAATAATCTTTGTTTCTCCTCTTCTTCTTTATTCTTGTGAACAATTTCATTTGCACACGCAAATACGACATCGTAACCATTTTGTGTTGATTGTGTAACTAAAGAAATAAGATTAAACTTTTCATTCTTATCTTGAACTTTAATTGATATTGAACTATACGGTTTTACTACCTCATCATATTTCCATGTCAAAGGTAATTTTATATCTAAACTAACATTCTCTTGAACTTCTCTCAATGAATGAAAGTGTGGTCTTAATGTTTTTATATTTTCAAACACGTTGTTAAATTAAAATGTATGTTATTATGAATGATAATGAAATCAATAATAAAGTATCTTCAACCTTAGTTAATTTCATTTGTTCGGGATTTTCTTGTGTAAGTTTAATAACAAACTCAAGAAAAAATCGTAATGTGTATATAATACTCAATACGAAAAAAAATAGTTTAATCTGTTCCATCATGTTTTTTCATTTCTTCAAGAATCTCTTTACGATATACACCAATCAATTGTTTAATTTCTTGAGCGTATTTTCTCGCCCTAATTGATGCACTACGATTACCTTTCTCATATACCTTTTGAGTATCCACCGACATCTTCTCTACGAGTTCCTTGATTTTCTGTAGGGTTTCCATAATTTATTTCGGTTTTTAATACGAATATATGGAAAAAATTTTACTTTTTCAAGTTTTGATCTAACAATTTATATATTTCAGTTAACATGTCCAATTCGGACCTGGTTTTCCTATGTTCAAAATGGAATAAAATATAAAAGTATTCCTTTATTCTCATTACATTACCATCCAATTGATTATAATAATATGCCTCCAAGAAAAAACTCCAAAAATAATTGTAGGCGGTTCCCCTTTCTTTAAAATAAATTTTTTCGTGACCGAAATTTTCTATGGTTTTATCCCAACACCAAGTAAAGTGGTTTTTTTGGTCGGTTTCGGTATCAGTAACCTCAGGACCTAAATAGGTTTCATTAATTAAATCATATAATGACACAACAAATTCATGAAAAAGTTCTGTTTTTTCATAACTTACATTGTAAGCCTTAAACCACACATCAATTTGTTGTCTATAATTTTCGGAAGTTATAAATTCCAAATATCCTTCTTTATGTTCCATAACTCATTATATATTAATAATATAAGGAGAAAAGAAAATAAAAAAAAGGATATTACTGAGTTTTCTTATCGTAAGTGAAAATCTTTTTCATTTTCTCCAATTCTTCATTAAGAACATTTGTGAAACTTACTTTAGACTCATTCATTGTTGGTACAGCCTCTTTTTTATATAATACTCTTTCTTCCTTATCTTTTTCTCTATCCTTAATTTGTTTTTCCATTTTTTTAACGGCGTCTTTTGATGCAACTACATTAGCAACATCTTCAGAACTATTACCCATTAATTTATCACCTTCAATCGCCATCTTTAATCTTTTCTTAAATTGTTCAGATGGTTCATTATCATAATCTAAATTTTGTAAACCCGCAAAATTCTTTGCAACTTCCTCATCTTCTTCTTTGGTATTTTGTCTTGCAACTTTTTCACCTTTACCTATTTGTTTAGGGAATTCAGGATTGTCGTTACCTTCCACAGAAACCGCTTTTTTAATTTTTTGATCAACATCTGACAAATTAGCTTTATTTTCTTTACCGCTTTCAGTATGTGCTTTATTATATGCATTTAAACCTGGCACCGATTCTGTTACCATTTTAGCAATTAATTCTGTCAATTCAGTTTCAGTTAAACGTAATATTTTCTTTTTCTTAGATTCATTCATTTCACTACCACATTCACAAAGTTCTTTACCACATTTTTCACATGTTTTCTTTTCTTCTTCCATATATGAACCACCACATTCATCACACTCTTCCTCTTCTTTCATTTCTTTACTCCAACATTCTTCTACATCATATTCTTTACCATCTACTGTAAATGTTTTTTCACCTGCATCTTTTGCGGATTTAAGAGCTCCTGAGAATGCATTTCCTTCCATTGGTTGTTTTTCTGTATTTTCCATATTGTCTGTTTCTTCTAATTGGTCATTAATTTCATCTAATTTGTTCATCATATCGTCATGTGACTCATAAACACCTTTCTCTATAATCAACTCTTTTCCTGGATGTTTTTCTTTGTAGTCAGGTAAAGCTTCTTCAGCCTCTTCTTGAGATTCAAATGTTGCTAAGGGTAAACCTTCACATTTAATGTGATATTTCTCCATTTTACCCATTTCATTATCTTCCATTATGGTTCTTTTAACCTCCTCTGAAATTACTGATTCTATAATTTGTTTTAATTCACTTACTTTCATATCTAAATAAATATCTGTTTAATCTCATTTAATACAATATTTTCCACCTCTTGATGTGAAATTCCGTATTTTTTTGATACATGTGTTATTGCTTCTTGTATTTCTTGGTCTTCTTTAATGAATTCTATTGCACCAGTATTACCTTGATTACAATATGGGAACTTCTTACACTTCTCTTTAACCTTGACAAAAACACTATCTGGTCCTCCCCATTTAGGAAAGTTTTTATCTTTAACCGCTCTACCTTGATATTCACTACTTGGTCCGTCTATCTTTAATGGATTCTTACGTCCTCCCTTTGTTGTCTTACCAAATGCCGGTACATCAAATGCACCTGAAGATGACGAAGTTGTTGCTTCTTCCACTTCCTCTTCTTCGTTTAAATCCATATTTGGGATGTGTGATATCTTTCTTTTAACTGTACTTGATTTACCAAATAATGGTGCTGAATATGCTCCTGATGAACTTGAGTCAGTTTCTTTAGCTTCAATCTTTTTCATTTTCGTGTAGTATGATGGGTCTTCCGATAAATGGTTTGTATCAATTTCGTGATTCTTTTCTTTATTATCAAAATTATTTTTTATTAATTCTATATGACCTTCTCCCACAGTCGCTATAACTCTATAACCTTTTTTCCTATAATTTTTAATTTTGGTTACTAAATTTTTATCTCTAATATAATTGAAGACATCGGTTAATTTACTCAATTCAGTCTCAGGTTTTCCTGTATCTTTAGGAAAACACAAGTTATACATTAGTTCAATATCTTCTTCGTCTGGTGTTTTTGGGTTTTTTATCCCAAAACTTTTTATCCATTCAATTCCTTCGTCATTTAATAAATGTGACATTTCTTGTGGGTAACTGGTTTGTCCAACAATAATCACATAAATCGCTGCCATTACTTTGTTAGGTGATAATGACGTTTCTGATTGCATTTCTTTAAAAAGTGATGATTTTGGATTTGTAACATTTGTTTCTTTACCATCCCAAGAATCATTTATAAAATTGGTGAAATATGTTTGTAATTCATTTTGAATTGCTTCTTGTTCACCTCCCTTTTCATATATGTTATCATCGTCACCACCCTCACCCATAAAAACTATTTTATCATTTGGGTTGAAATTTTTTTTAACATAATTTGAAACCTTATCAACATCATCCATGTTATAATGTTGAACTCCAAAAATTAAAGAATCTCCAATTTTTAAAATTTTCATTACTTAACCGATTTTAATGCACTCTCCCAAAATGACTTTCTTTGCCATAATGTTTTAAATAATTCAACCACTACCTTAGTTGATAGGTCAACTATCTTATCGTCTATCTTTTTAACCCCTAACTCATCTTGAATCATTTTAACAACCATTTTATGTGCCTGTGTTGTTTCCATAAAAGATTTAATCTCTTTCTTGGTAATTCTTTCAATTTCTCTTTTATCTTGTTCTGTTAGTGCCATTATTAGTTATTGTTTCTTTTTGTAATTAATGGTTCCATTGCAGTTTTAAATGTTTCCTCAAATTTAGCCAACTTTTCTAAAGCGGTTCCTGTTTCTGTAGTTAACTTTAACATATCTGCATTTATATAAACTCCGTTTTCCTCACCAGCAATAAATACAAAACTAACGTCATCATCGGTTAAGACACCATCTAATCTAATTTGATTTTTATTAATTGTCATTCCAGGTTCAAAATCAACGATTTGTGAAACTTGTTGTCTAAAATTATCAATAATGGCTGAAATTGCTTGTTTTTGGTCTTCCATTAATTGCATATCCGTTTCATCCGTAGATAACATATTAACTTCAACATCATTAATAACTATAAAATCGTTTTTTTGAGTTTGAGTTTGTTCTGGTTCTTGTGTTTGTTGGGTTACTTCTTGTTGCTCTCTTAGGATATTCATAGACGTTTTTGATTCATTAAGTTTCCTTAATGTATTCAACATCTTTTTAGTATCGTCATATCCTGTCATTTGTTTGTTTTGCATTGTTAAAAAATATTCTAAAATTAAACGAAGGGTTTATATCTGTATAAATACTTGAAAAGTTGGATTTACATACAATCCCGTGGAAATTTGATGCTCTCTCTATATATCCTTGAGATGGTACTATCTGTTTGAAAATAAGGTGTTTTTCACATAAGTCTTCACATAACTCCGCTAACGAACTCATTTGACTATCAGTATATGAATCCCAAAAATAGTAATTCCTCCAATTTTTTATATGTGGTTCGGACCTATATGGGTCGCCAATCCAATTATTAAGGACACCAGTGATGGTATTTTTATTTAACCACCCCAAGTTCTCAATTGCAATTTTAATCTGTTTTTTGTCAATTGTGGGGTCATTAAAGGTATTTGAGGTATGGTTGGTATCAAACAATTGATATATGACCCCCAATTTAGAAACAACAAAATGGGGAACATCTTCATATTCCCCATTCTTCCTATATTTTATCTTATTTAAAAAGTCGTCTAATCTTCTTTGAGTATCGTATAAAAAAATTTGTGATTTTTTTGTTTTCTTTTTTGTAACATTCAACTTTTTCTTATCTAAAATTTCTACGTCTTGGACTAACATTTCTTGATATCACATTTTTTGGGGTCGGTGTTGGGGTTATTATTTCTTCTTCGGACGACGGTATTATAACTTGATTGTTTTCCAAATCATATATTATTTGATTTGGATTGTTATCATCTTTTTCCCAATATAAATCTTCTACTTGAGATTCTGTACTATAATCTATTGATTCTGACGTTTCCATTACCACCTCGGTTTCTAAATCCTCCGAAATTACCAAGTCTAACGTTTGTGGTTGGAACTCGGTTAAATTTTTTTTTTCATCTTCTTCTGAAGATGTGTCATCAATTTGAATTTCGTCTATGATTTGATTTTCCTCTTCTATTGATTCTTGATTAAATTCGTTAATTGCATCTTCTAACAATGAAGTTGGTATTTCATCAACAAATTTTTCGTCAGTGTAACCCTCTGCAGGGGAGTTAAAAAAAGAATTTTCTCTTGCTATAACATTTATTTTATCCAAATATGTTGGAGTTGGTGTTGGTGTACCTGTTTCTGTTGGTGTGGGTGTTGGTGTAGGTGTATCAGTAGGTAAAGGTGTTGGAGTTTCGGTTAAGACCAACATGTCACTAACCGGTTCTTTTTTCTCAACCTCTTCATTATATTTTTCCGCAGCCTGAGTTAAAAATTCATTAGGTGGGGGTGGGTTAAGTAACACCTCTTCTAATTTTTTTAAATCATTTTCAGATAATCTAAGTCTAGATACTTCTGCAACAATATCTTTAGCCTCTAATGTTATTTTTTCATCCACAACTTCATCTTCATCAATATGTGGTTTCGTGGTTTCAATCTCATCTTTACGTTTATTCATTATTAAACCATTAAAGGCAATAATTAAAGCAACCGCTAATGGGTCAAATACAATTACAATAATGAATATAAAAAATTTAACGACAGTGTTTAATTCTAATCCAAACGCATCGGCCACAAAACGAAAACCGCCAACTTCTCTTTCAATTCCAATATTTTTGTTTCTTATTGAATTAATTGAATCTGCGGCAATATTATTATCTTGGGTTAGTTTATTAATTTTTGCCGATATTGATGTTATTTCTTTATCTGCAGTTTTAACCATCTGAGTTAAACGAGATGTTGATCCATTTTTTTCAATAACTTTTGATAAGTTATTTTCTTGTGAATTACGAATATTTTGTTGATTAGTTAACTGTGTAGTATAACGTGTAATTTCAGATTCGTTTTGTTTAATTTTATTTTGATAAACCGAAACTTCTCTTTCAATTTTTTGTAATTCTAAATTTTGTTGTTGAAATGCATTTGAAAGATATCCAAAAATACCTGCCGATGTAATTAACATTAAAGTACCAACTGAAATAGTTAAATACCATTTATTAAATCCTTTAATATTATCCCATTCTTGTTTAAGATATGTTGCCGCAACTAATTTAGCAAATTCTAAAGAACCCGCCATAACCATTACAGATATTGCCGCACCAGCAAATAATACACCTAATCCTGTCACAGAAAAATAGGCGGCACATCCGGCAACAACAACCGCCGAAAGTCCAACCAAATATTTTAACCAATTATTCATAGTCTATAAATAGTTTAAGAGACCAAAACTTTCATTTCTTAGTTTCTTAATTGCCTTATCACGTAATTGTCTGATACGTTCTTTTGTACATCCAAATTCTTCACCTAAGTCTTCTAAATTAGATTCAACACCCGTAAGACCATAATATCTTTCTATAATAATCTTTTCTCTATCGTCTAAAACACTTAACATTTGATTAACTTTTTTCTTAACTTCTTCAGGAGAATTTAAAATTGCATCAGGACTTTCCGCTTCTCTATTTGGTATAATATCAATTAATTGGTCTCCCTCTTCATTAATTTCTTTATATAAACCTATACAATATGGTAAGTTACTATGTACCGGTTGATCGTTATTATAAACAAAAAAATTATCTTCTTCGTTAATTTCGTCTTTTTTATATTTTTGAGCTTCAGTTACTAAATTTGATGGGAGTCTAATTGTTCTTGCATTATCATTTAATGATGCCATTATTGATTGTCTAACCCACCATACTGCATATGATATAAATTTTAATCCACTTGTTGGGTCAAACCTTTCTGCTGCTTTAATTAAACCGATATTACCTTCAGATATCAAATCCATTACATCCAATCCTTGATTTTGATACGTTTTTGCAACTGATATTACAAATCTTAAATTACCCTTCACTAATTCATCATATAAATCTTTCCTATGTTCTTTTGTGATTCTTTTATCATTTAATTGACTGAAGATTTCTTCTTGTCTGATGTGTGAAATAACAGGTATCTTCTTAATATCTCTGATATACTGTTGAATTTCCTCTGGATTGGTGATGGTGGATTTCTTCATTGGTTGGTTAATTTAAATTAAAATGTATATATAAAAATAAGAAAAATATTTTACTTATCAAAATTGTCAAGGAAGTTTTTTTCCTCAGGTGTTAAAGACTCAAAACCCATGGAATTTAACTTATCTAATACCTCATCCAAATCAAATTCAATTGATTTTTTTTTCTTATATTCTATTTTTAACATCGCACTTTCAGGTGTGTCGTCCTTAAAAACAAAATTATTGATTGGGTCAGGTAAATTGACACTCACAATTGAGTTTCTTTCTAATAAAAAATAAAATTTAACACTATCATTTAAACATAAAAGGTAAATTTCTTCGGATAATTTTCCGTGGTCTAACTCGGAATCAAATATAACGATTATATTTTTACTATTTTCAACCACATATTTTACTGATTTAATTACGGGGGATTGACCTAAAATTTCTACACAAAAAAATTCCATGTCTTCGTAATCGTCAAATATTCCATATACAAATAAAATATATGTCTTCATACTAAGATATAGTATTTTATTTTTTCTTTAAATTAAGTCTCCAATAAACACCACCACCCAAAAATGGTGATAATGTTCCGTTTGTCCCATCTGGTCCGACTATGTTAGATACCCCGACACCTAATTTATATAGGTGTTTATCATCTTTATCTTTAAGAATAAACCCAAGACCAATTAAATTAACAACATTAGGTTTATCAAATTTTGCATCAACACCAAAATATAATTCATTCTTTCTCGGTAATGGTGTGAATATGGTATCTTTAATGACTTTTTGTTTTACTTTACTTGTGAATGAACGACCTAAAATTCTATTGTTAGATATTGTATCAAATAATGTAACTGTACCGATATTACCCGGTAATTCTAAAATATCCTTTTTAAATTGTTTATTTTCGGAGTATAATTTGACTATAGCTTCTGTATCTACTTTTTGAATAACCTGTACTTCAACTAATTTTTCAACTACAACAGGTACTTCAACTTCCACTTCAACCTCATATGGAATTGTATCATGTACTGCGTACGGTATTGAATCAATTTGTTTTACATATGTAATCCTATTTGGAAGATATCCTCCTGGATTAAAAAATTCTAAAATACATATTAATAATAATATTAATATTAATACGTGTCTGATGTCAAAAATTTTTTTCATGTTTACTTAAGAAGAAATAAAGATGTCATTATTACACCCGCAAAAGTACCAACCTTATAAAGAAAAGTTTTTCTTCGTTGTCCTTTTAATTCTTTAAATAAACTTTCAGATTTTTGTCTTTCTAAACCAAATTGTTCATCTTTTTTAGTGATGATAACCTCCAAATTAGAAATTTTTTGACTTTTGAGACTATCCTTTTGATTTAATAAACCAATATTCTGATCTTTTAAATTGATAACTTTATTTAATTCCACAATCTCCGACTTAGCTCCATCATAACGAAGTAAGTCTTGATAGACTAGTCTAGCAACTTTTGTTGATATGGTTACTTTAGTTGTATCTAATACTAAAACTTTAGTTGTATCTGTTTGCGAATAACTGCTCAAGCTCAACATTACCAATAGTGGTAATAGAATTAACTTTTTCATCTGTTTCGTTTTTAATTAAGGTTATGTTCTTTGTTACATTATTGATATTGCGGTCAACCACATCAATATCTTTATCAATTGTAACGATTTGTTCGGTGATTTTGTGATTTTCAACCTGAACAGAATCTATATCATTTTGGATTAACTCTATTTTTTTATTATATCCATCAACGTCGGTTTTAATTCCGGTTGTTGTAAAAATATTCCAAGCCGCCAAAACGATTATGATTACTAATAAAATGTTGGATTTATTTATCTTCATATCTATCTTTTATTATAAATATGAAGAAAGGGGGTTTTATCCCCCTTTAACCTTTATTTCTTCTTTTTAACAATTTCATCGATAATTCCGTAGGAAAGTGCTTCTTCGGACCCCAGCCATAAATCTCTGGTTGCGTCATTTTTAACTTGTTCTGCGGACTTTCCACAGTATCCACCTAATAACTCAAATAGGGTATCATTGATTTTTTCCCATTCCACCATAGTAATACGAGCGTCTTGGATATTGCCACCAGCTCCTCCTGATGATTGGTGTAACATAGTTCTTGAGAATCTTAAAGACCCTCTTTTACCTTTAGTTCCCGCACCTAACAATACTGAACCCATAGATGCCGCCATACCAGTGTTGATGGTTCGGATGTCTGAAGTAATATACTCCATAACGTCCACCATAGATAAACCTGATTTAACAGACCCACCAGGACTATCAATGTGCATTGTGATATCATTATGGTCAATACTATCTAAGAACATTAATTGAGCTTGTACGATGGTTGACATGTGGTCATCCACACCTCCAGCAACCCAAATGATACGTTCCATCATCAAACGTGAGAATACGTCCATAACGGTTACATTCAAACTTCTTTCTTCTAAAATATATGGGGTTAAACTATCCTCAACTCTTTGGTTATAACGATGTAAGTTTAAAGAACCAACTCCGTGGTCTTTCGCGTAAAGACCAAAATCTTTGTACTGATTAGGTGTCATGATTGTAAATTTAGTTTATTCACAAATATAATGTATAATTTTTAAACTAAGAAATTTTTGTTGTAATAAAATCTACAGATGAAACATTCTCTTCTTTCTTAATCATAATGATATTATCTGACCAATTACGTATTAAAGAATTGTGTGATATGACAAGAATATGGTCAAAATAGTTTTTAATCTTTTTGAAGAATTCTCCCACCATTTCAAGGTTCTCGTCAGCAATTTTACCGAACACTTCATCCATAACCACGATGTTAGGTTTAGGTAATGACGATATCTTTGTTAATACACTACGAAGTGCTAATGAGGATATTGTTCTTTCGTAACCAGAACCCGCATTAAGGGGTTTAACTATACGTGTCTCAGTATCTATCATAATAAATTCAACCTCGTTCTTATCGTTTATATTCATTTCTAAAATGAAGTGACAACTATCAACCAATAAACGATATAATTCTTGATTGATTAATGGAATCATATTTTTAAGAATAATTTTAGATATTCCATTCTTACCATATACCGTTAAGTAAATCTTGAATACTGCAGATAACTCTTCTTCTGATGTAATCTTTTTAATTAAGTCTTCATTAATACCAATCTTATCATTCATGTTTGAAATGTTGTTGGTGTGTCTTTCAATATTAGTATTGGTTTGTCTAATGTCTCCGTTTGCTGTTTCAATCTTTGTTTTAAGGGCGATTACTTCTGAATCAATCTTTTGATTCTCCTCAAGTTTCTTTTTATTATTTTCGTAATTGTCTAATCTTTTTTGTTTACCGTCAATCTCCAATTGTTTTTGTTCTACCTCCAATTCATATCTTTCTTTACGAAGTTTATTTCTTTCGTAATTTTCAAATTCAATTTTTAATTTATCAAACCCTTCAGATTGTTCTTTCAATAAATCAAATTGACTTTGATTTAATTCTATATCTTTAATAATCTCTTCAATTTCCTTTTTAATCTTTTCAATTTCATCCGTATGGTCTACTTCATCTAATGCTCTATTACAAGTTGGACAAACAGTTCCTTCTTCAAATTGTTTAATTAATTTTTCTCTTTGGGTTTTTTCATATTTGCACGCAACATCAATTCCTTGAATATTTGCCATTTCACCTCTTAGTTCTTTGTGTTCTTCTTCATTATAGAATTGAGAAGGTTCTATTACATTAACTCCGTCAGCATTTGTTTGACTGAGGTTTCTTTGTTTTGTTAAATCATCAACTTCTCTTTGTAATAAAACTGGATTAGTATTGATAAGTTCTTTATCTACGTCGTTGTTTCTTTTTAAGAATACTTCGTCTCTTTTCTTTTCTAACTTTTGTAAATCCTTTTCAAACTTACCTAATTCTTTTGTAAGTCTTACAATTTCACTTTCAGAATTGATTATACTTTCCTTATGTGTTTCATTATCAGTTTCTAAACTAATTTTATTATATGTGTTGGATACTAATTTCTTAGACCAATCATTGTACATCTCTTTAGCAATTTCTTCTTTTGCTTTAAGACTTTCTAAACCCATAAACTTTGTTAAAATCTGTCCACGAGCCGTTGGTTTAGATTCAATTAATTCTTCTAAATTATAACCGGTAGTAAGAATGGTTGATAAGAAATCTTCTTGTGTACCAATTGCTGAAGATATAAACGCTTCGGTTTCTCTTCTTTGTTCACCTGATAAGTTTACAATAGAACCGTCTTCGGCTTTCTTAAAAAATTCTAATTCATTTTTAACAGTGTATTCACCTGACTTACTCATCTTACGAGATGTGTTTCTTTCAATAACATAATCTTCACCATCAATTGTGATTTCACCACGAACACTTACGTCATTCTTATCGGTAAACCTATTGAAGATTTCTCCATTGGTTTTTGTTTTAGTGGTTGTATTAAAAAATAAGAACATTAATAAATCTACAGATGATGTGGATTTACCTCCGAAGTTCTTAGGTGTGGATTCAATTACTGTAATGCCGTCCAAACCTGTAAAATCAATAGTATTGTTATCACCAAATGAAAGAAAGTTTGAGAATTCAACTTTCTTGATGTACCATTTGTTATACCTGACCTTATTTTCATTTAATTTATCTATTTGAGTGTTGACCTTATTATCTAATCTTTCCATCAACTCCTCTTTAATAACTATGTTGTTATCCGAAAGAAAATCTTTCATCAATTTCTTTTGATATTGATGATCTAAGATATTGTCAGATGCCTCTAAAGACTCTAAACGTGTTTGATTAACGTTAGTTAAAGTCTTAGTGATTACCTGAACGGTCTTTGCATTATATTTTTTCTCAAAATAAGATTTCACCCTTCTGATTTTTTCAGGGGTGAAATTTTCGGGTACATCTTCCCAAGTTACTTTTATAAATGGATTACTCATTTGTCTTTTTTGTTTTATCTAACCACACATTACCTAATTTAACAAATATAGGATTAATTTCAAAACCCACAAACTCACAATTTAAATCTCTAGCAACAATTAATTCACCACCTGAACCTGAAAATGGTATTAATATTTGTGGAACACTATCTTTAGGTATTGATGAGGATATTAATTTTTTTGTTAACTCATAAGGTTTTTGTGTTGGGTGATTAATAATTTCGTGTTCTATATGATTTTTCTTTTCAGTCGGATGATACGCAGAATCACAATTTGTACAATAGAACCATCTTTCTTTTGCACCAGCTCCTCCAGCCAATGCTGACACTTTAAACACATCTCTTGGTAATGCACCATTATCATGTGCCTTATATGTCGTTTCGGTTTCACCTTTACTAAATCTTCCCTTAGTTGCCCTTCTTTTCTTACCTGCAGCATTTTTTAAAAAAGATTTTGTATACTCTTCTCTAACATCATCAGTATTGAATATCTTTTCTTTCCCTTTCCATAAATGTATAATTGACTCATGTGACCTTTGCCAATCTTTTAATGATGGTGTAGTTTTATTTGTGTAATGCCAAACTAACCATCTTTTAGTTTTATATTCAATGTCAACAAATATTTGTGCTAATATTTCACTAAATCCGTAAATAAAAATTGAACCGTGTGGTTTCAATACTCTATAACATTCAGATATCCATATTTTATTCCATTCGTAATATTCCGACATAACTTGTTTATCGGAGTCATTACCGAAATCCTTACCAATATTATATGGTGGGTCGGCAATAATAACATCAATAGAATTATCCCCTAATTCTTTTATACCTTCAATACAATCTCTTAATATAACTTTATTTGGTAACATTCTATTTTTTTAATTCATATTCATATGTACAAATAATATCCAAATAATCCTCATTAACTTCAAACCATAATTGATTTGACATTGATTTATGAATAAAAAATTTATTGTCTTTTGATTTGTATCCTGAAAACATTCCTTTTTTTCCAAATTTTTCAATCCACTCAATATTTTTAAAATCAATCTTTGATTTTATTAAAGAACCCCATTTAACAATATGTTTATTAGATGTTTCATATGTTAAACATACCAAATATTTTTCAAATGATTCATCTCTTTTTTGTATTTCTTTATTTATTTCATCAATAGTTTTACAAGTTGTTAATCTATATGATGAAAGTTTAAATGTGTTTTTATTTTTACTTTTAATTTTGACCGCCTTTAATGAATTTGGTTCTCCCATAATATTCATATCAAAACCAGACTTATGAGAACCAGATTTCCATAAAGAATCTCTACCACATCTTTCTTCTGCTTTGTCTGCGGTTATTTCCATAATTTCACCTTTTATATTAGTTTTACCTCTAGACCATTTATAAGTCTCAATAGTTTCATCTAATAATGCGTTAGAAAATTCTCTTAATTTTTCTTCTTGGTTCATTACTTAATTCTACTTTCTTCAAAGAACTCAATTATGGTGTTCAATGCCCATACAGAACCGGCGGTAACCATCCCGTCAAAAAATAAATGTAAAAACCAAACAGTTTCAAAATATTGAACTGATAAACTACCTAATGTTAACGACATAAAAAATCCAACCCATGTGGAAGTACACAACGTACAACTAATCAGGTCTCCAAAAAATTTGGAGTGTTTCTTTATCCATGTTATTTGATTTTCAAAAATTGCTCCCCATACTAAAATTGAGGTCATTCCATAAGCCGCTAATACCCAAAATAATAATATCATAATCATTTTTATTTATAATTAAAATATAAATAAAAGATTCAATAAAAAGAAATATATTGCCGGAAATTATTCATCGTAAAGTGAACCTAAGTCACTATTTTTCATAAATCTACCACGACCCATATTATTAATTGAGTTGGATATTTTATTCAAATCTTCTTTTAATTTTTCATTCTCTTTTGTTAATCTGTTTATTTCTTCCATATTAACAACTTCTTTTACAACCTCAACAATTTTTTCTACAGGAACTTCTTTTATAACTTCTTTCACAACAGTTTTAGTTTTCCCTTCTTTTTTAACTTCCACTTCTTTTACAACTTCAACAATTTTTTCCACTACAATCTCTTTAATAACTTCCTTAATCACCTCCACCGGTACTTCAACAATTTTATCAACCTCTTTAATTACTTCAACTTCTTTAATTACTTCAACCGTTTCTTTTATTCTATTACCATATGGTGTTTCCCCATATTTCAACAAAGAAAACCCTCTTGCGAAGGTTTCTTTTGCTAATTTATCTATGTTGTCTATGTTATTTAATTCACAATATTGAATAAACTCACTATCCAAGATTAACGTGCTCTTCGGTTTCATTTTCTATATCTTTGATATCGTTTATTCTAAAGTGTAAGAAGGGTTGTTCATTTGGTAAATCATGAAATGTATATTCATTTGTTTCAACATCGTACATTCCATACCCGTGATGTTTTACCGTCTCACCAAAATTTTGTTGTATGAGACTACCAACCATAATTGCATGACCTCCGTTTGGTAATGTGAATTGTTGTCTCTTGTGAATATCTCCACATAATAATAAATCCAAATCAACAAAGTTTAATTGGTCATAGGCATCTTCAAACTCATAACCTAAATCGGTTGACAATCCCATAATTGGTCCGTGAAATAAACCAACAGTTATTTTGGTCTCGTCTTTCGTAAATTCGGGACGTGAGTTATGTTGATATAGTGAATACACTACCCATTGTATATTTTCATCTATATAATCACCACTATCTTTATAATAAGCAATATTTTCATTATCTAATAAATCTACCACAGGGCTAATACTATCTAATCGTTGTGTATTATTCTCTAAGAAATCATGATTACCCGGTATAATTACTACATTACCCAAATGAGATAATTCTCTAAGAAACCAACTTGTTAACATCAGTTGTTCATTTGATATATTAATCTTTTGATGTGCGATATCTCCAGCAACAACGATTCTTATATTATCCCAAGTTAATCCTTCTTCAACCCAATTCCAATGATGAACTCGTAATTCACTTAATAACTTTTCAAATTGTTCTTTATACAAATCATGCATTTGAATTGTACGAATATGTAAGTCGGCAATGTGTATTATTTTCTTGACCATCTTGAAATGTATTTTGATAAATCCATAGTAAGGATTGCGTTATTAATTTGTGGGGGAACTTTATATTCAACAAATGTTGCGTCATCTTTTAATAAAACAACAACATTACCTAATAATTTAATATCTTGGTATTTTGTTCCTTCTAACATTTTACGTAACAATCTTCCATATAATGGTAATTGTAAATAGTAATGACCTAGTGCATTATCGTGATAATTGTTGAATGGTGGATATAGTTTACCAGTATAATGATGTACCTCAAAATTCTTAGGTTGGTTTGTTTTCCAATCTGTAATAACAAATCCAAATCCATCTTTCTCTTTGTTTTGCATCAACCATACTTTATCAGGTTGTCCTGTGTATTGTTCAGTTGGGTCACCTAATACAATCTCCGTATCTAATAATATCCCGCCTCTTTCTAACATTAAATCAAGAAATTGTTTGCCGGCACTAATCATATTATCACTCTTACGTTGTTGTTCTTCATTGATAGTGAATATAGGTTGTCTAACTTCTTTGTAGTTATCAAAACGACCAATCAATTCAGATTCCAATTCAAAGTGAACACGACTACCCATATTTGTTGATAGGTCACCAGCTTGTCTCCATTCAGCAAGTAATTGAGCTTGACCTTCAGGGTCACCTTTGGACATCTTTAGTGCCATACCTTCAGCATCAAATGGTTTATGAAATTTCTTAACGATTTTAGATACTGATGGAAAGTTCTTTTTTATTTCACCATCAACATCTTTCATATAGTAAATGTGTTCTTCTTCTATAAATGTTAATTCTAATTCTTTTCTTCTTTTTTCTAATAAATCATTAATTTCTAACGATACGTCTTTTAAATTCATTTTTATTCTATTTGTTTCATTTTATATTCATTTAAGTTTCCCTGTAAATCGGCAATATCTTTATCTCCCTCCAATTTAATACTCCACACCTTACCCATCAACTTACCACAATTTAATTTATGATATAATTTTTCTTGATCGCCATATGCGTCAGGGTCTAATACTATAATTATTTTTTTTGCCTTTTCATAAAGTGTCATAAATAAATGTTCACTCATAAATTTTCCTAACATTGGTATTGCGTTTGGTATAAAAATACTATCAAATGCACCTTCAACGATATAGACGGGTTTAGTCCAATCAATTAAATATTCATTGAATATTATAAGTTCCTTTTGTGCTTCAGGATTTTTATATTTAAATTTTGTTTTCATTAAATAAGACCTAGCAATAAAATAATTTAATCTATTATTTTCATCATATGAAGGAATTATTATTCTATTCTCATATAATCCTGTTGCACAAAAACCAATGTTATATATTTGTAACATCAAATCAGTGATGTTTCTATTTTTAATATAATTGTACGCCTGTTTATATCCAGGTGTCAATTTCATTCCAAATGAGGCATCTTTAAATGAAACAAATTCTTTAGGTAATTTAACTGGTTTATACGTTCTTTTTGATATATCTTCATCATCTTCAGGTTTCAATAAAAGATATTTCTTTAATTGCCTTGGATTACCAAATTTCTTAATTAATTTAAATACTGAACCGTGTGTTCCATGTGTTTCAGCACATACCCAACATTTATAAACACCATATTTGTAATTGACTTCAAGATTTCCTTTCCCATCACCGTGGTCTAACCCTTTTATCTCATGTGAACATATTGGGCAATCAAAAGATACTTGGTGTCTATAGTCATTGTGATTCTTATAGTCACCAAACATATCCTCTAAAATCTCAAATACCGCGGAATAGTCAACTTCTTCTTGGGTGCTCATTTAGATAAAATACAAAAAATAAACGATAATAAAAAATAGTGAGCAAAAAATTGGGGCGAGAACACCACCTCTCGCCCCTCCAACCAAACCTGTATTTCTACAGGTCCCGTCCTATTAATAAATATAGGTAAGTTATTTTCAAAAGTAAAATATTAGTTGCCCAATATTTTATACTACCGCCCTACCTTTCATATTTTCCCAATCCCTATTAACTCTTACAGTGTTATTAGTGTCATTTGTGGATTTTAAAACATTATTTAAGGTACCTAATTGATTTGATAATGATATTAACGCAGATAAATCTTTTGGAAAACAATGACCTCCAAAACCATAATCACCATCATGACCAGGTACTGACCAATGTGAATGACCTAATCTTTCATCGTGAATTGCGTATTCAACTACTTTATCGTAGTCAATATTCAGTTTTTCACATAGTTGGTATATCTCATTTGCAAAAGATACTTTAACCGATAAGAAAGTATTAATAAGGTACTTTACCATTTCAGCATGTGTTGAATCTGTTTTAATGATTTCCGCCTTAGGAAAAACCTTACTGAATACTTGTTTTAGTTTAGTTGTCGCAGTCCTCGGTCCTCCTAATATTATTCTATTTTGATTTTCGTAATCATCAATTGCATTACGTTCCGTTAAAAATTCAGGATTAAAAGCAATCGTAATATTCTCATATTTTGAGTTTAATCCATCTGTGGTACCAGGCGTTATTGTTGATTTAATAACAACAATTTTATTTTTTGAGGTGTCGTTAATTTTTTTAATTACTCCTTCAACAATATCAATATTACAACTACCGTCTTGATTCATCGGTGTTGGTAGACATACAAATATAACTTCTGATTTTTCAATTAAATCAGTTTCAGATGAATTACTTTTAGTTTCATCTAAATCGTATGTTAAAACATTATAATAATTTTTAAACTTTTGGTATATTGCGTTACCAACAAATCCTTGTCCTATTATTCCAATAATCATTTTATGCAGTTTGTTTGTTCATGTTTACATATCCGATAACACAACATGCAGCATCTGCCATATCGTAGTTCTCTTTTTTAAGGTTACCTGTTTTTCCATATAACCAATTAACATCGGGACATACACTATTAACGTGTTCCCAAATAACATGTTTCTTATCAATATCTTTTGGGTACCCACCGAATAAAACATTACGTCCTTTATCATTTGGACCAACCAAATCGGGAAATGCAAATTTTCTTGAGTTGTACGTTGAGATAAACGTTGGTAACACTCCTAATACATCGTAACAATTCTTTAAAATTAAAGTGTTATAACGTAATAACGTTCCGATAGTGTAAATGTTATTTGATTGTAATAAAGGTTCCTCAATGACGACACGGAGAATTCCCATGTCTTTATAACCCTCTAAATGTTTTTTAAACGCATCCGCTTTTTTAATCAACTCTTCAATCTTATCTACAGGTTGAGGTTTTATTTTAGGGGAAAAATGAGTTAGTTCTAATAATTTAGAACCTGATATATCAAATAAGGCAAATCCAATAACTTTAGTACTGATATCAAGACCTAAAATTTTAGGTGTATTTTTTAATTTAATTAACTTGTCATTCATAATATTTCCATTTATATCCGGCCGCTGTTTTTATTTTACCTAAACAACATTCACCAATGTGATTATTTTTATACTCTTTTTTTGCTTCCGAAATTGATTCCCATATTTTTATTTTTTTACCATCCAAGGTTAACTGTATGATTTTTCTTTTTTGATGTGAATGGGAATTTGATATTTTTTTACCATACTCTTCGTCATATTTTCTTCCTTTATTTGGTGAAACTCTACCCTTCGTAGATAAAGATAGATTTTTTCTGTGTAAAAGTGAACGCTCTTTTCCATTATTTAAATGTGGAATTGGTTTACCTTTTTTTGCCAATGAAATATTTTTTTTTGTTTCCTCAGATCTTTTTTTTCCCTTATTATTTTCTGAAATTCTTTTTAATTGTTCGGGTGTCCATTTTCTTCCTAACGCACTTGGTGGATTTTCTCCTCCTTCTGATATATTTGTTAATTTACAACCAATAGATTTATAATATGAAATATAATGTTTTTCCCAAAATTCCCAATTACATTCATCAACTTCATCTATTATTAATAATTCTGGTTTGTTATTATTTTCTAGTAAAGAAAATATCCATTTATCTTTATAACTTATTTTTTTATTACTGTCCTGTAAATGTTTTCTATAACGAGATTGTGGATTAATACTTTTACCAATATATTTTAATTCATTTTTTGATTTATCAACTAAACCATATATATATACTTTTCTCATACTAATAAATATATGAAAAGTGTGAAGAGGATATATTTTGTAGTAATATCTAACCCAAATATTAGAAATCTAATTTAACTGATAAAACTTGAGTACCTAATCTCTTAATCGGTAACGGAGCCTTTGCAACAACTAATGGTTCTTTATTATCATTTAACAATTGAACTTCAGTTATAACCGGTGTACATGAACTACACGTTGGGTTTTGTGATGTTACAAATGCGTTTGACGGTAGGTTAATTAAAAAATTCATTTGTTCAATATCGGTAGCTCTAACTAACCTAACACTACCAGGGAATGGTTGTTCGTCACCAAATTGAGGTTGTGTTGTTGAACTTGTTGTACCTAAATAATCTGTACCAACACTTGTCATATGTGTTTCTAAATTGAAGGTTGTTGCTCCTGAATAATCTGAATATTTAATTGTAAATGTTGTTGCTAACAAATTATTTTTAGTAAACACTCCATTAATCTGTGAGGTGATATCAATATATTTCCAACCATCTGGTGATGGTAAAGATGTAATATTTTCAACTCTTTGGATTAACGCAAATATTTTGTTTGCAACAAGTCCGTTTGATACGTCGTTTAAACTGGTCTTTAAAAAATTAAATTCATCACCAAATTTAAATGAGATTTGTGATGGAATTGCAGGAAAACATCCGTCTTCAGTACCTCCTAATCTAACTTTATTAAAATAGTTACAAGGTAATGCATTAATCGTTTGATTTGATGTAAAGGTCATCATGTATGTTAACCAAACAGTTTGACCTGTTGTACTTAACATTGAACTATTTCCTACTGTATCGCTTGGTGTTGCATACACTTTTGGTGCAGGTAACGTATATTTTCTATTACTTCTGTAATCTAATGTTGCAACCAATTCTTGGTCGTCAAAAACCACTATTTTATTATTGTAAAATACTTTACCTACTCTAACATTAGTCTCATCTAACAAATATCTAAATGGTAATGTAGAAGTTGCATTTTTTGTTGATTTAACATAGTAGTCTATAGAATCCATAGTAAATAATGCTCCGATAGTTGTTCCTGTACTTCTATGATATAATAAAAATGGTATATAAACTTCAAAATAATCTAAATCGGTTATTAATTCATCATCATTATCAGTTGCCACATTATTTGTAATTCCAGTACTAATATAGTCATCATATTTAAAAAATCTTTCTGGATCATTAATAACATCACCCAATTCAGAATAATGAATAATTGCAACACATCTTTGTTCAGATGGTAATAATTCAATTACTTCATCATATGAATTTACAAAACTTGTTCCGTAATTTTCATTAGTGAAATCTGGTATTGATATACTTGAAGTTGATAATCCCGAAAATGGTACAAATGTTTGTCCTGTACTCGTATATCCTAATCTTTCTTTAGTTGATACAAATACATTACTTGTATAACCTGATAAAGTTTCATCGCTAGTAGTTCCTCCAATTGGTTGTTGTGTCCAAATTGTATTTAATGTCCAAGAATTTAATTGTTGTGATGGGTCAATTGGTGTTGGTAAACATACTGAAGCAATTTCACTTTCAATTGAATACTCCAATTCACATTCATTAGATATAACGGTTCCTGTTAAACTTAGTGAACCAGTTAAATTTGGTAAGTTTCTATCTAATGTTAATACATTACCAGATTTATTCGTTACTTTATAAACGAAACTATTCAAACTTGATTGTATTGTTGCAGTTTCACCATATAATTCACCTAACGTCAATGTAACATAACTACCACTTGCAAAATAACTTCCACTAGCCGACGTTGGTATTGTTATTGTGTTACTTCCATTAATTGAACCTGAGGTAATTGTGAACGTTTCACATTCAATTGTTGTATTGTTTGGTATGTAATTTGAAACAAATCCCGCAGGTCCCATTTCATTTTTTATAGTGTATAATGTAGATTGTTGTACAGGATTTCCATATGTACTACTATCACTTGAATTTAACTTTAAAGGATATTTTACACCCGTTTCTTTATCAAACGGTGAGAAAACTTTTTCGTTTGGTTGAGTTCCTCCTGTATATGATGAAAACGCCGTTGAGTAATCAAATTCAGAATCCCCGACTTGGAAATAATTTATTTGAAAGTCACCCTTTGCAATTGCCTTTCTACCTTTTTGGGTGATTCTTGCTGATAAGTATTGTGCGTTATCGTTGTTTAAAAAACTCATATGTTATAAATATCTTTATTTAATTTTGTTTTATTAATCTCCTAAATCGTAATTTAATAATATAATGTTGTTTACTTTAATTCTAATATTATCAATCTCATCTGATCCACCACTACAATTACTTCTATATCTTGCATACATATCTTGAACAAATGTACTGCCTGTTGGTGTCCATGTTGTATATGTCGTTCCATTTATACTATATTCCACAGTTGTATCTGGAGTTACAGGTCCACTTGTTCCATTAAAAGTAAATGTTACAGTTGAGACACCGGCATTATATGGTGTACTACCATCTTGGCAATATTCATTTAAAGGTGTTCCCTGTCCTATAGTTGCGGTTATACTTACAACATTACCCGCAACACCCGCCCCTCCACCAGAACCTCCAGCGGTAATACAATCAGGACATGCATTGGTTCCTGTAAAATATCCATCCATGTATATTGGTGCTGTTTGAGTATATTCAAAATAAAATGGTTTTGCTTTATATGTCGTTTTAGTTGTAACTCTTCTACATACATTATCATCTAAATCTGTGGTAATAACGTCATTTACCGCCACATCGTCATTATCCGTCCAAATAGGTGACATATATTGATCTATTACACCATCACATCTTGTCGTTTCCATCATATAATATAAGTCACAACTATTACAATTTGCAATAGAGCTTCCGTTCAAAACAATACCCGGAGGTACCGTTAACGTAGCAAAAACACTATTTACCAATGGACCGTCATATCCACCAATCATACTTCCCCATGTTACACAATAACTATCTAATACATTTCCATTTTGGTCATATTCAATTACAGGGTAAATTGAACCCGAAACCATTACCGGCGCACTTAAATTATTCGCATAAGCTACATTTTCTGCACCTGATCCACATACTGTCACAGTGTAACCACTATATGTAAATCCTGCAAATTCACCATATATACAATCATAACATGTCCCATCAAATGGAGATATTCCATCAAGATTTATTGTCCAATTTTCAGTTGGTGAAATCTCAATAACTGACCAACAATTATCACCAATGTCATAAACTGTTCCTTCTGTGATTTCAGCGGAAGACCTACCAATTGCCGATGGTACATATTCCTCCCCGAATCCACATGGGTCGGAATAATCCATAACTAAACTTTGCATTCCCCAATCTATTGTTTCATAATATTCCGCCACCATTGCTTCAGTCATACAAACATCAATAATTAACTGAGGACCAAATGGAAATTTAGTGACTTCTTTTCCTGCATATCTTAAATCACTACAATCACCTAAAGCATAATAATAATATGTTGCGTCAGGTATATTTTGAATTGTTAAAAATCTGTCTGTTCCGTCACAAGTTCCAGTTGAACTCATTTTTATTACCTTAGTGGTATCAGAAACTGTGTATACTGCTCCTGTTAATAAACTAGCTCTAGTTACTCCCGTTGCAAGGGCCGTTCCACTACAAGATGCACTACTAACACTGGTACATTCATATAAATTAAATGGACCTGTTACTGTTGTTGCGGTTATTGTTATTGTAATTTGAAATGACATATATTATTTATAACTTTTTATTTTTTAATCGCACGCACATCCCGTACCGGTATATGTTTTTATTTCATAATTTGCTGGTGACGTATATTGAATACCATTAAGTGGTGAGAAACAATTGCCTTCAATTGTTATACCTGATGGTGCACTACCACTAAGTGCTACCGAATATATCGGTGATACACCTGAAGTTGGTCCTGTACATCTAACATAATCATAATAGGATTCTGGTATAGGAGTTACGGTAGGTCCTGGAGTTGGGGTAGGTGGGTTTGAACAAGAAGTACAAGATGTTTGTGCTGTTCCGGTTTGTGCTGAACCATCTCTTTTAAACTCTCTTTCATCCGTTCCATTAGACACCCAAAAAGTGTCATCATTTGTCATATCACCATATACGTTACCGTATGTGGGTGATGATAAACCTAATACCTTAGTTAAAGTACATAATGATGTACCTCTAACTGTTACATTTACTGCCGCATATTCACCACCGCTACAAGCTGATGGACCATTATTTAAACTCACATAACCACTAAATGTAGTTTCAAATGGAGTAGGAGTTGGGTCTGGTGTTACAGTTGGTGTTGCAGTTGGTGTTACGGTTGGATTCGGTGTAGCGGTTGGTGTTGGTGTTACGGTTGGATTCGGTGTCGGTGTTGGTCCCACCGCAGTTGCGGTTGGTGTTACCGTTGGTGTGCTAGTAGGATTTGGTGTTGGTGTTGGTAACGTATTACCATAAACTGCACTACCATTGAAATCACAACCCGGTGTTGGTGTTGGTGTAGGTGATGGTGTTGGTGTAGGAGTTGGTGTATTAGTTGGTGGTGGTGTTGGTGTTAAAGTTGGAGTCGCTGTTGGTGTGGCTGTTGGTGTAGGTGATGGGGTCGGAGTTGGTGTAGGTGTAGGGATACCAATAATACAAATACTTAATGGTGGATTATCTATACAAACTCCTTTAAAACGTATTTGTATTTTCTTAGTTAATGGTGATGGTGCTGTGAATGTATAACCAGTACTTGCGGTTAAACCTGTAATACCATCTCCTCTCGGTACGTCAACTAAAAACGGTGTTGTTGATATTTCACTCGCACTACAATTTTGTCCATAAATTCCCGTATTATCAGTTACCGAATATAAATCAAAGGGACCACAACCGGGACCTACTTCATCATGATTAACAAAAATTTTAGCAACAAACGACATAATAGTTTTTTTTAAAATCCAGACACATATAATGCACTTGGGTTATCATCAAATTCACAACAATAGATACAATCTGAATAGTATTCTTTTTCGTGTATGTTTATATTTTCAATAACATAGTTACCTGTTACGTTATCGGTTATTCTTACCCAAAACTTTAAATTATTGTATTGATTTGGAAAAACTTCAGGATTTCTTTGATTCGGCCAATTTGTTGGATTATAATATGAATCAATTGTTGTACCAGAAAGATTCAAAGTATTGGTTGTATTATTATTAGAATACGTTTGCCAAGATGTAACACTATTAGGTGTTGCACCCGTTTTAAACTCAACTTTATAGTTGGTACTAAAACCCGTTATATCATGTAATCTAATAACTAATCCCATATTCCAATAAATAGTGTTATCTATAAATTAAATAAAAAACCCCTTATAATAAAGGGGTTTTAATATTGTTATTTGTTTAAATAAATTATTCACAATCGGAACAATCAACATTTGTGGTACAAGGTGTTGCACAAGGCACTGATGTCATTAATCCAGAGTCAGAATCTATTTCTGTACCATTTCGTACACATACTGTTCTAGAAGAACCTGGTCCAACAAGCAATGAGGATAAAACATTATCTAAACATCTATAATATGTGAATGTTATACCACCATCGTCTCGTCCTCCCTCATTATAAACCGTATAACATTCACAAGGTAATACTGGTTCAGATGTGGCCCAAGCTATTTGAGTTGTACAAAATCCACCACTTTCGGAACCTGTACTTGTAATTGTTCCTCCTGTTATTGAATCCGATAAACCTGTTGCGGTGTATCCAGTTGTAAGTACTGCTCTTGTTATTCCTGATGCAATAAAAACTCCGTTTAGTGCTCCACCACTTGTTGTGCCTGATATACTATAGTTACCAGATTGTGTGGTTCCTGATGTTGCTGCCGTTAATTTAAATGTTATGTTCATATGTCTTATTTCTTTTTATAAATATCTAGTTATTTTAATTATTTTTACTAACACTCCAAACAATCACCATTTGTAGTACATGGGCCTGGACAAGGCACTGATGTCATTAATACGGAGTCAGAGTCTATATCTGTACCATTTCGTACACATACTGCTCTAGAAGACCCTGGTCCAACACTCAATGAGGTTAAAACATTATCTACACATCTATAATATGTGAATGTTATGGCACCATCGTCTCGTCCACCCTCATTATAAACCGTATAACATTCACAACTTGAAGGGTTAGGTGTTACCGTTGGTGTACTTGTCGGTAATGGTGTATTTGTTGCAGTTGGTTCTGGTGTTGGTGTTGCTGATGGACAAGTTACACAAGCCTCTTGTGGATATGCTCTATTAGATGATCCGAATTTACGATAATATCTTGATTGTCCCGATCCTTCACTTAACCAGAAATACCCGTTTATATCAATTTCTGCTTGAATAATGGTACCTTCAATATAACTATTAGCTTCGCACATTGTTCCATAAAATCCATTAAATTGATATGCAAAGTATGGTGTAAAGCTTCCACCATTACACGCATCATATCCACTATCTAAACTAACATATGCCGTAAATGAAGTTGGTGGTATTGGAGTTAGTGTTGGTGTACTAGTAGGTTCTGGAGTTACCGTTGGTGTACTAGTAGGTTCTGGAGTTACCGTTGGTGTGCTAGTTGGATTAGGTGTTACAGTTGGTGTACTGGTTGGATTAGGTGTTACAGTTGGTGTACTAGTAGGTTCTGGTGTTAGTGTTGGTGTACTAGTAGGTTCTGGTGTTAGTGTTGGTGTACTTGTCGGTAATGGTGTGTTGGTTGCAGTAGGTTCCGGTGTGCTAGTTGGTAATGGTGTATTTGTTGCTGTTGGTAATGGTGTATTAGTTGGTAATGGTGTTGGTGTATTAGTTGGTAATGGAGTTGGTGTGCTCGTTATAATAGTTAAATCCACATCAAAATCACAATTCGGTAATGGGGTTGGTACCGGTGTGTTGGTTGGTAATGGAGTTGGTGTACTTGTTATAATAGTTAAATCCACATCAAAATCACATACTGGTGTTGGTGTTGGAGTTACAGTTGGAGTCGGTGTTGGAGTTGGTGTAAATGTTGGTTCTGGTGTTGGTGTTAGAGTTGGTGTTGCAGTTGGAGTTACAGTTGGGTCAGGCGTAGGTGTTGGTGTTACAGTTGGATTAGGGGTTACTGTTGGTTCAGGAGTTGGAGTGCTAGTAATTATTGTTAAATCCACATCAAAATCACATACTGGTGTAGGTGTTGGTAATGGAGTTACTGTTGGTTCAGGAGTTGGAGTGCTAGTAATGATTGTTAAGTCTACGTCAAAGTCACACGCTGGTGTTGGTGTTGGAGTTACAGTTGGAGTCGGTGTTGGAGTTGGTGTACTAGTTATTATAGTTAAGTCTACGTCAAAATCACATACCGGTGTTGGTGTTGGGGTAACTGTAGGAGTTGGTGTAGGAGTTGGAGTGCTAGTAATTATTGTTAAATCAACATCAAAGTCGCACACTGGTGTTGGTGTTGGAGTTACAGTTGGAGTCGGTGTTGGAGTTGGTGTACTAGTAATGATTGTTAAATCCACATCAAAGTCGCACACTGGTGTTGGTGTTGGAGTTACAGTTGGTGTAGGAGTTGGAGTTGGTGTACTTGTTATAATTGTCAAATCTACATCAAAGTCACATACTGGTGTTGGTGTTGGTGTTGGTGTTGGAGTACTAGTAATAATTGTTAAATCCACATCAAAATCACATACTGGTGTAGGTGTAACAGTTGGTGTTGATGTTACCGTAGGAGTTGGTGTAACGGTTGGTGTTGGTGTTAAAGTAGGTGTTGTTGTTGGAGTACTAGTTGGTACTGGTGTTGCAGTTGGTGCTGGTGTTGCAGTTGGTGCTGGTGTTGCAGTTGGTGCTGGTGTTAACGTTGGCGTACTAGTTGGTAAAGGAGTTGGAGTACTAGTTGGTAAAGGAGTTGGGGTTGTATATAAAAAAGGGCTATTACAATCACGTGCTTCTAAACATTCTGTATTTCCGTTATAAGTTCTCGTTAAGGATTCTACTGTTGGTGGTGTTACGTAACATGGGTCTTCGGTATCAAATGGACCACATACAGAATCAATATAGAATTGTTGTGTCTTTAAATCAACTCCATTATTTTTTACATATTTGTGTTGTAAAATAAATTGTTGATTATTAATACCATTGAATAAAATTAAATTTGTTACCGATTGAGAGACATTTATATTAAAATATAAATCCGCGTCACAATACTCTAAATTAACTGAAATTACTTCAAATAGTTCTCCGTTTTTAGAAATTAAATAATCACCATAATCGTAATAATCCTCATTATGATTACAACAAGGTTCAATAGGTGTTTCAGGTTTTACTTGTAATTGCTCAGCATATCTATTGTCAATAAAATGACTTTTAGTTCTAACAACTTCATTACCTGAAATATCTTTATTTGTATAAATCCTTAATTTTGTTGTCGGTAAAACTTCAATCTCAATATTCGTACCTCCTGTAATTGGTCTAACTGTTACAACATTCTTTTTTATTGAAGCTAAAGTATCTTTAGATGTTACCGTTAAACCTGTTGTATTGTGTAATTGACTATAATCATTTTCTTCACTAAAATTTACAAATTGTTGATGTGTAAATCCTGTTAGTGAATTTTGTGTGACTGACATTAAAACATCACCAGGTATAATGTCCTTTACTTGTTTTGTTGTACCATTATTTAAAACAACATATGTGTCATATTTTAATCCATAATCATATGAATTTCTATATTCAATATTTGGAACAACTGTAAAACCAAGATTATTTACATTTATATCGTCTTCAATTAGTCCTGTTGTTGATGGATTATCTTCATGTAGGTATTCTACATATTGTAAACTTAATCCATTAATTCTAACTTTCAAGTTACAGTTAGCTGCGTCTGTGAATAATAAATCAATAACGTCGTCTTCTTCAAATCCTAAAATAATACTACCACTATTACTACCAACCAATGGTACAACACTAACATTTGTATTTGTAAAATTATCTATTTTATAATAATCACTGAAAGTATCTTTATGGATATATACTGATGGGTATGAACCAATTGAACCACTTTGAATAAATTGTGTTGTTCCTGTAATGTTGAATACAATATCTGCGTTTAGTTTACAATCAGTTCCTCCAGTATAAATCACAGGTAAATTATCGTTACATATTGTTGTAAATTCAACATCAATTCCACAAGAAGATGTTGCAGTTGGGGTTGTTATAAATCTATAATCAAAATAATCATTTACAGAACAATCATATGTGTCATTTTTTATTGAATTGAATTTAACTTTTTCAATTCCATCTACGTCAGTAAAAAATTCATACTCAATTTTCTTTTTTGGTAATATTGAACCAGTTAAAGAACTTATAGTAGTCCCTGTATTAAAAGAATTATATGATGATGTGTATTGATTAAAAAGTGTTTTACCTGTATAATCTATTTCAGTATATAGTGAGCCTGTCACTATTATACTTTTATCAAAACCTGGATAGTTACCTAATTCACCATTTATGTTATCAATAACATTTACCAATGCATTTTGCCATAATGTTTTTATTGAACCTGTGTCAGGACTAACATGATTTTTATAATCACATATTAAAGGTAAACTACCTGTTATAGTTGTATTACCCGTTAAACCAGTTATTATAAATGAATTAAATAATTTTGCACTACTACCTCCATTAGTTGTTCCACTTATAGTTACCGACGCACCACTATACGTTGTACCGTCAATTTCAACTACAGGATAATAAACAAAACTAGGCACTTGTATAAGTCCTCTAAAATTTTGATATAATCCTGAATTATCTTCTCCACCGGCAAGTAATGTTTCTAAATCTTCTTCAATTGCATTTTCAAAATCAGGATATAATTCTTCAACGAATTCTTTTGGTTGACATCCGTACTTATATTGATATTTTGAACGACCAAACATACCATTACTAACTAAATTACCACCAGTCCACAATGTTGTTGCTGGTATGAATTGTTCCAAAATTTGAACCCAATATGGGCTCATTTTATTGATGAACTCATTGATATCTATTAAATTATAAGGCGTAAATTCATTACTATTAATATAGTCTTCATAGATTTTCTCTAACTTAATATAATTTTTTCTATACTTAATTGAATGTGAATTTCTTATTTGTTGATTAATTGTTTTTTCAACAAATTCTGCGAAAGACATTTCTTGTGTTTGACCTGATGTAAGTGTTCCAAAATTTAATGATAAATTTCTTGACTTACGATGTATATCATAATCAATACCTTGTGAAGGTGAAATAAAAATATTAATATTTTTTCTACCTAAAATATATGGTGAGACATCGTCAATTAAGTCTGTTTGGTCATTGTCAATTTCAGATTGTAATTCGTAACCAAAATCTAAACCAGGTAATGTTCTATATAAATCAAAATAATCTTCACCATACGTATATGGTTTATTTTTTGTTACAATATTTTTTGTCTTACCTGTTGTAGTTGAATTATCTTCATCTATCATTAATGATGAACGATGTTGTAATGTTAAATCATACCAACCAGAACCTTTTTGAAAGAAGTAGTCTCCCGTAGTTCCCGTAATTGCTCTTGGTGAGAAAGACTCTTCCTCAACAGGATAACCTGCTCTATCCAATATTGTTGAACCTGTAGTTGTTTTTGATGTATATGTGTATCCTGAAAGTGTAAATTCTTTTGTTGTTGTTACTCTTGTTCCTGATATTAAATCATATATATCACTTTCTAAATCAAATGACTTAGGTAATGAGGTTACTTTATAAATGAATTGGTCAATTTGTATTAATGGTTCTGGTGCACCTAAGAACTTTAAGAAAAATTCAATAGATTTTCTAGTTCCTTTTGATTTATATAAGTGAACTAAATTAACCAACAATCTTCTATAAAATTCATACTCAGCATCAGTTGCTGATATTGGTGAACCGACACCTCCATATTGTGTGTCTACTTTTGTATATAATAAATCGTCAAGTGTTTTACCTTCAAGTAAATTAACACTTTCTAATCCTAAAGTATTTGCTAAATTTTTTAATAAGATATCAGGTAGATTATTAACACCATCATAACTTACATTTCTCATG
>Ga0164293_10000436_pt1 | contig 32879 bp, 24 predicted proteins | sample GEODES118metaG_FD_111487 | JGI IMG/M metagenome (GOLD analysis project Ga0164293, IMG submission 111487) | Eutrophic lake water microbial communities from Lake Mendota, Wisconsin, USA - GEODES118 metaG | ecosystem: Environmental > Aquatic > Freshwater > Lake | place: USA: Lake Mendota...
GAAAACGGAACGGATCGGTAGTTCAGTTGGTTAGAATGCCGCCCTGTCACGGCGGAGGTCGCGGGTTCGAGTCCCGTCCGGTCCGCGGTAAGCTCTGGTGAAAATCAGGGCTTTTTTTATAGAATTACCCAGGTCATTTTTATGAGATGATTGCTAACGAGTACTAGTGGTAGGAAATCATTTAACAGGTAAGAGGGTTTCAGCAATAGTTTTTAGTTCATACTATTGGCCAAGTTCCCCGGTTATTCCGGACATTTGCAGCAGCTAGCGCCAGCCTCGATGCCTTCTTCATGACGATCCCATTTAAAAATATCATTACCCGGACCTTGAAATGGGCAGGGCTGGTCATTTCTTTATTGATCATCCTGCTCATCGCCCTCTTCTTCCTGATCCAAACCCGCTTTGGCCAGGACCTCTTGCGCGACCAGGCCGTAAAATACTTCTCCGGGAAACTGAAAACGAGAGTAGGCATCGGCCGGATCGACCTGGACCTGAACAAAGGGATCAGATTAACCAACGTATTGATCGAGGACCAGCAACAACGAACCCTCGCCAATATCGGGAGTCTTGACGTTCAAATCAATCTGTTTTCACTGCTGTCGAAGAAGGCTTTGCTCAACCAAATAGAACTGAAGCGTGCCACCATCAACTTATTTCGCGAAGCTGGCAGCGAAGCCTTTAATTTCTCATTTATACCTGAAGCATTTTCATCCGCGCCGGCAGAAGCAGAAACGGTGACGGACAGCACCGCCACTTTTTTGATCAAACTGGGCGTAATCGACCTGGAAACAGTCAATTTTCTGATGGACGACCAATACGGGAAACAGAAATTCACCGTCACCCTTGGAAGTCTCGTCGCAAACCTTAAGCCTTCCGATATCAGTACCATGAACTTCAGGGCCAGCTATCTTTATACAGAAGATATCCGCGCGGACATTTCTATGTGGGGCACAGAAACCAACACCGATACCGATAGTTCATCCGCCACCAACATGCGCTTCCAAATCGACACTGCATCTCTCCGGAGAACAGCATTTATGATGGACCAGCAACAGGGCAAATTGAACATCCGCACCAATGCCGCGCTCATCACGGCATCATCACTTACGGTGGACTTACAAGAGCAGTTTGCTAAAGGTGCTTCCTTTTATTTGAATGACCATACCACAGATTTCAACATGGTATCTGAACTCAAAACCGACGTAAAGGAACCCACTGAACCCATGGAAAACCCATTCAGATTTTCCATGGATACCATATCTATCGTGAACAATGGTTTCAGCTATCACAACAATGCATACAAGCGATCTACCAATAAGAATGCTGTAGACCCCCATCATCTGCAACTGCAGGATATCAACGCCAGCCTGGCCGCAACGTCGTTTGACGGGACCACCTACAGTTCCAGGCTCGCTTTGCTGAACGGTGTAGAAGCCTCCGGATTCACACTCAAACAACTTAGTGGAGAGGTGGAATACTCCGATTCGATGTTCCGGGCCAAAAATCTGTTGCTCCAGACTTCTCAAAACACCATCCTCGCTTCCGTTCTTGTAACAAAAATGCAAGCGGCAGACAAAGAACAGATGGGGGTAACCGGTGCCATTAGCTCAAAAGGCCTGCAACTTCAGGAAATGCTGTATCTACAACCCGCTCTTGCACAGAACAAATACTTTACTCCTTTGGCCAAAAAACGGTTTGACCTGAATACCCGATTCGGTGGAACTGTTGGAAACCTGCAGATTCCCGATCTGATCCTGAGAGAAGGCGGTACTTCCATTTCAGCCAGCGCGGATATCCTGCACGTCACCGATCCAAACAAAATGATTGTCGACCTTGACCTCAAAAATTTCAGGTCGGGCAGAAAAGATATTGTAGCATTGCTTCCCAAGGGACTGATCAATGATTCACTACTTCATTACATTCCAGAAAATTTTTCAGTAAGCGGAACCTACCGCGGCGCAGTTGAAAACTTTGCTACCGACCTCCGGCTCACTACTTCTTTTGGAAATGCAAAGATCAAAGGCAGCATCAAAAACGTAACCGATGCATCCCGCGCCGCTTATCATATCTCGACCTCGTTAGACAAACTGGATATCGGCCAAATTCTGGAAGACAGCTCCATCGGGAAAGTTTCAGGAACTTTCAAAGCCACAGGCAGGGGCTATGAACTGAAAACTGCAGTGGCCAATATCGAAGCACATATTGCAGGCGCCACTTACAAGGGCTACGAATATAGTCAGGTAGATCTTCAAGGTTCCGCTAAAAACGGTCTTGTAGCAGCCAATATCTTCTCGGCCGACCCGAATGTTGACTTCGACGGAACATTCAGTATTGATCTTTCAACCAGTGTGCAGAAACTGGACGCCGATCTGGATATCAGGAACCTCGACCTCCGCCAATTACGTTTCATGAGCGATTCCCTGATGCTGAAAGGGAAGATAGCCAGCCATTTTTCTGAGATCTCTTCAAAGAAAATTGTGGGAGATCTTGATATCACCAACAGCATCATATCTTACAAAAATAAACTGATCGCACTGGATTCAATTACTCTTACCGCCCGGCAGTTTTCCGACTCCCAGTTTATAGACCTGAAAACACCGTTTGCCGAACTTTCCCTATATGGAAAGTATGCCCTTCAGGAACTGCCGGACGCAGCCAAAAAAGTCGTCAACAGGTACATCCTGACAGGCAGCCCTGATACAGCTTTCGACAAACCCGTGCAGGCACATTTCAACATGGTCGTACATTTCCCGGACTCAGTAGCAGCAATGATCGATGGTTTGAAGTCAGTATCGCCATTTGGCGTTGAAGCCATGATCGATACAAAAAAAGATCAGCTTAGTTTTTACACGATGTTACCTGCTATTCGTTACAAAGATCTTGAGATCGACTCAGTCACTGCCTTCGCCAATACCTCGAATCTGAGTAAGAATAACGAACTCGCCGTTGGCATCCGATTAGCAAAACTTCAAGGCCCATCATACAAAATAAACGAAACAAACCTTGGCTTCACGGCTTCTAATGGTAAACTCGACGGCAGCCTGGTATTTCAAAACGGTGGCAGCACTCCCAGGTATAAAATACCATTTGTTCTCACCAATGATTCACTTCGACCGTACATACAACTCAAAGATTCATTGCTGATTGATAAAAAGGTATGGTCCGTCAGCAACGAAAACAGGATCTACCTGAACCCCGACAATCTTCAGGGATCAACGCTCTCTATTTCGCAAGGAAGCAGCATGGTTGCCGTGAAAGCGCTTGGGAACCAGCCAGACGGCCTGCCCCTGGAACTTGATATTCGGGATTTCAATATCAGCAACATCACAGATATTTTTATAGCCGACACATCATTGGCCACCGGCATCATCAATGGGAAAACTACCCTAGATTCATTCTCGCCGTTATCATTTAACACGTCTATCAAGGGGGATAGTCTGACTGCCTATGGATCCAAATTAGGAACCTTAACCATAGATGTTAACAATAAAGACTCCGGGTTGCTGACCATTCGTTCATCGTTAATGGGCGAGACAGGCAATGTCAACTTATCAGGAACATATTCAACCGAAGCCCAAATCGCGGATATTGACCTGGACATTAAAGAGCTTCACCTTGCCCACGCAGAACCATTTGTAAAGAAGTATTTGTCGCACCTCGACGGCCGCATGAATGGTGCTTTAAAGATCAGGGGATCCATTTCCGAACCAGAGATTCGGGGTAAGCTCAACGCCGATTCAGTAGAAACGATCTATGCCATGACGGCCACCTACCTGCGCATTCCAAAAGCAAGCTGGACATTCAGTGAGGAAGGTGTGGCGTTTGACCAGCTTGTGATCGAAGATAGCGTAGGGCATAAAGGAACACTGAATGGGCAGGTTAGAACAAAAAACTACCGTGATCTTGCTTTTGATCTCAACCTGAAGGCCGAAAACTTCGAGGTGGTTGGAAGAAAAAAAATTGCCGATCAGGGAATCTACGGACCTACCAATGCCGATCTGAATATAACACTGAATGGAACCACCGATCACATGAAAGTGGAAGGCCGGGTGAACATCAACGACCGTTCCGAGTTTACCTATGTTCATCGCTCTGAGATGAAAGACCAGATCGGCGAAGGCCTTGTTGAATTCTTTGACCCCCTAAAGCCAATAGATACAACCATCGCTAAAACAAACAGCAAACCCTCGCTGGGTTCAACCATGGACATGAACCTTTACATCAATATCACCCCGTCAACAACGGTAACCGTGATCACTGATGAAGTAACGGGAGATCATCTTAAAGCAAAAGGTAAAGCGGACCTTAACTATATCATGAAGGCCGGAGGAGGCATGGAGCTGTTGGGTACCTATTTACTGGATGGCGGAGTGTATGACCTATCGCTCGCGGGGCTGATCAGAAAAAGTTTCAAGATCGAAAAAGGTAGTACCATCAGCTGGTCGGGAGACCCCCTGAAAGGCAGGATGGATATCACCGCAAAATACGAAACCCGCGTAGCAGCAGGCCCTCTTCTGAACGATATGAACCACATTCCTGGCATCGAAAAGCAGAAACTCAAATTCGACGTGATGATCCTGCTAAAGAAGGAACTGCTGAAACCGGATATAGGTTTCAGATTGGATATGCCGGAAGCTGACCAACAGGCATTTGACGGAGTGGTTTATTCACGCATTAAGCAGATCAACGCCATTCCCGCCGAATTGAATAAACAAGTCATGGGCCTGCTGGCGTTCGGTCAGTTTATCGCGGAAAATCCTTTCAATAGCCTAACCTCATCAGGCGGGGACTTCGAATCACAGGCGTTTAATACCGCAGGAAAACTTCTAACACAGGAGTTGACTAATCTGGTAGGCAGATACGTCAAGGAAGTGAACATCGACTTCGGACTGGAGAAAGAAAAAGATTATACGTCAGGCAAGGAAGTAGACCGCACCGACTTTAAAGTAGGCGTATCCAAGAGCTTTGCCAATAACAGGCTGAATATCTATGTGGGAAGCAACTTTGCGTTGGAGGGCGCCAATCAAAACCAGGACGCGATATCAGGAATAGCAGGCGACATTACCCTGGAATATCTTCTTACCCCGGATTCAAAATACCGGCTGAAGGCTTTCAGGCTGACCGATAACGAAATGGTATTCCAGGGTAGCGTGGTCAGGACAGGAGTTAGTTTTGTAGTGGTGCTGGAATTCAATAAGTTCAAAAACATGTTCAGATCTAAGAAAAAGAAAAAATCCGATCCGGCTTGACAAAAATGAATTTCCATATCGTTGTCATTTTCGTCATCTCCGTTTTATTGGGGGGATGCAATGTCGAAAAATATTTACCCAAAGAACAGGATCTGTACAAAGGCGCCGCCATATCATCAGGCAAGGTTAAAATTCCAGGAAATATCAGGGACGAACTGGAGGGTACTTTAGGACCAAAGTCAAATTCGAATATTTTTGGTATGTACCCAAAGCTGGCCATCTACAACAGCATGGACCACACCAAAGAACCCAAAGGGTTTATCGGGAAAATGAAAAAAAAGTATGCAGAAGCCCCGGTACTATTGAGCCAGGTTGCCATTGAGGACAATAAAAAAAGATTGGCCAACATTCTTTTCGCCCGGGGATATCTTCAGCCTGAAGTTAAACACAGCGTTCGTACAAAAGACCGTAAAGCAACGATCACTTACGAACTCAATCCCGGTCAGCGTTATACGATAAGGAATCTCTTCTATCCGGATGATACCACCGTAATCAGCCATATGATCCGAAAGGATTCAATCAATACAAAGATTACCAGGGGCCGATACTTCGACTTTGACATGCTCAAAGATGAACGCGACCGGATAGACAATCACCTTAAAGACAGCGGATTTTACTTCTTTATTCCGGAATACCTGATCTATAAGGCCGACAGCTTGCATCAGGGCACAACGGATCTTTATCTTTCATACGTAAAGGAAATGCCGGACAATGCAAAGCACCAGTGGCTTATAAAGAGTGTCTCGATATATGGCAACTACACGCTTGAGAAAGACTCCATCATCAGAAAGCAAGAGGGGAAAAAAACCAGGGAATTTGTAGTAGTGGATAAACAGGAGCGGTACCGCGATGATCTCTATAAGAGAACGGTATTGATAAGGGAAGGGCAACTGTATAACAAATCCCTCCAGAATCTGACCATCGAAAGACTGATGAATCTGCAGAACTTTCGGTTTGTGAGGTCTGTATACTTCCCCGACACAAGCGGAAAGAAAGAATTGGCCTCACACATTTTCCTGACGCCTGCAAAAAAGCGCAGTATGAGGTTCGAAATTTCAGGGGAATCGAAATCAAATAACTTTCTGGGCACGGCCCTTTCCATAAAGTATAAAAACCTGAATCTCTTCCGGGGCGCCGAGATCCTGGAAGCTACGATCGGCGGCGGATACGATTTTCAGGTTGGCGGTAAACAACAAAACGCAAGTGCATATTCAGTTAATGGGGATGTATCATTGTTCGTTCCGAAACTGCTGCCGGTATTTACCATTAAAACAAGAAAAAATCCTGTAGTTCCGAGGACGTTTTTCTCCTTGGGAGCTGAATATATCAGAAGACCCGAACAGTACACCCTTCGTTCACTCAAATTTGCAACAGGGTACTATTGGAAACTGGGTAAATCCATTGAACATAACCTTAGGGTATTGCAGATCAATTCCATCTCGCCTTCTGACATCACACCGTACTTTGACAGTATCCTCAACCAGGATCCCACGCTGAAGGCGTCTTTTGAAAAACAGCTGGTAGTGGGCCCACGATACCAGTTTATCTACAATACCACTCACCGGGCAAACCGTCGTTTCAATTATATAGCCGACCTGCAAGTAGGGTCCTCTGGAAACCTTCTCACCAGACTCCTCCCTGCTGACGTAGATACCCCAGGGGCCAAACAGATCGGGGGGGTACCCGTTTCGCAATTCCTTAGGGGGCAGGCAGACCTTCGAGGGTATCTTCATCTAAGCGAAAAGCTGACATGGGTTAACCGGCTTATCATAGGTGGAGTGTATTCCTATGGAAACAGTGTTATTGCTCCCTATAATGAGCAGTTTGCGATCGGTGGCAGTAGCAGCATAAGGGCGTTTCGTTTGCGTACCCTCGGGCCGGGCAGTTATTACAGTCCTGAAGCGGTTTTCCAGGCCAATGAGGCGGGTGAATTCAAACTGGAGATGAACTCTGAGTGGCGTTATCATGTATGGAAGTATTTAAACCTTGCCGTATTTGCAGATGCTGGCAATATATGGTACTTCAAGGATGCACCCGGCAAACCAGGAAGCGGAATCAATGGGGTGTTTTCTGAAATGGCCATGGGTGGCGGAATTGGGGTACGACTTGATTTTTCAATCATGGCGCTGCGCTTCGATCTCTCATTCCCATTGAGAAAACCCTGGTATCCCGAAGGCGAAAGATGGGTATTGGATGAGTTTAATTTTGGAAACAAAACCTGGCGAAACGATAATATGATTTTAAATATCGGTATAGGATACCCGTTCTAGAATGTGATGAATGTGATGAATGTGATGAATGTGGGGAATGGTAAGAACAAAAAAAACCCGGCTACCTGGGGCAACCGGGATCATTTAAAATCTGTCTAATTAGCCTGGAACCATTCAGTCAGATCTCTTATAAATTAATACGAAGTCCTTATAAATTAATACGAAGTCCGCCGTTGATGAACAGAGAACGTGTAGCACCAATCTGGGCGTTGCTTACGTTAGTTGACAACTCAGACAAAGACCATTCGTAGCTTACATCTACAAAGATCTTCCAGATATCTATGCCGGCACCTGCAAATAAACCCCAGTTAGCCTTATTCAGATCAATGTTTGAAGGTGTGTTATCGCTCATAATGAAAAAACCTGAAAGGCCTCCGAAACCATGGAGGGTCAATGTACTCTTTTCACTGCCAAGAAGATTAATACCCAAGGCCAATGGAACACGCAGTCCCTTCAAAGACAGATTATCCGGAAATGAGGGATTCGTTGAACTGCTGATATCTGTTGACTTAGCCACATACTGGAGGCCAGGCTCAAAATAAAATTTCTTACCAAAGGCAACACTAAGACCAGCCAAGGCGCCCGCCTGACCACTGGCGTCCGTACCCGTAACGGTTACATTCGTAAGGTTTAGGCCCACATGCGGCTTAAGGGTGACCTGCGCATAGGTTGATACTGTTAGGAACATTGTTGCCGCCAATAATGAAAGAGTTCTCATTCTCATATGTTTACATTTAGGAGCACAAGATAAATATGAATAACAACTCACAAAAGTTAAAATAGCAAAATTGTATATAATAGGACAAAGTGTACAGAAAATCCCGGGGCTGATCGATCCCCTTCAGGAAAATTCCGGACATCATGATCAACGCAGTGATCGCTGAAAAAAACATTTTATGCATAATTCCCAATTGTGCCCTTAAAATACAGAATATCTATTTCCTGCAAACGTCTTATTCAAGCCATCGGGTGGCATTACTCACCGAAAAGCCGCTTGTAGCATGATTTATCAACAACATAATTTTTGAAAAGGATGACTTAGATCATTGTTTTGCCCCTATCCCCTGTTGTACCTTAGCAACATAACTCTAATCCAATGCAATACTAAAACAACCGCACGCAAGGAATATTTCTTAACTTGTAAAGAGGAGGTGTTATGACAACTAAAGTATTAACCAGGATGAACGATATGTTCCCTGATATGTTTGAGGATTTCTTCAAACCATGGAATGAAAAATTCAGCGGTAATATGTGGGGTAAGATGTTAACGGTTCCTGCTGTTAACATTATCGAGGATGATAAATCCTTTACATTATCATTAGCTGCACCGGGTCTGAAAAAAGAAGACTTCCATATTCAAATGAACGGCACTATGCTCACCATCAGTAGTGAGAAAGAAGAACAGAAAGAAGAAAAAGATGAAAGAATGACTCGCAACGAGTACAATTTCACTTCTTTCACAAGAACCTTCAACGTGCCCGAAGACATCGAAATGGAAAAAATAGCAGCAAACTACGAAAACGGTGTACTGACCCTGATGCTTCCAAAAAAAGAAGAAGCAAAAAAGATGATGCAGACAAAAAACATCAAAGTGAATTAAAAAGATTCACAAGGACTAAAGCCCCCGTGAAGCCGGGGGCTTTTTTATTTTACTCAGAAATGATCATAAAGAAATAACAGCCTGAACTGTAGCTTGCGATGAAAACGAGAAAGCATGCTAAATGGGAAAAAGGTTATTGACTTCTAAGCAAAAAGATCACTGCTCAGATACCGGTCTCCCCGGTCGCAGCAAATGAAAACGATCAGGCCGCGGTCCAGTCCCTGGCTAAGCCGGATAGCCGCTGAGGCCCCGCCACCGCTGCTCATTCCGGCAAAGATACCCTCTTCACGCGCCAGCCTCCGCGTATACTCCACCGCTTCCTGCTGCGAAACATCCATGATGCGGTCAACACGCTCAGGCTCAAAAATTTTAGGAAGATATTCTTTCGCCCATCTCCTGATTCCCGGGATTGAAGATTCTTCCGTTGGCTGACATCCGATGATCTGAATCTTCGGATCCTGCTCCTTCAAATATCTCGACACACCCATGATGGTTCCCGTTGTGCCCATCGATGCAACAAAATGAGTGATCTGATGGTCCGTATCCCGCCAAATCTCCGGACCGGTAGTTTTATAATGCGCGAGATAGTTATCCGGATTGGCAAACTGATTGAGCAGAAAATAGCCTTTGCCCGCTGCCTTTTCCTCGGCGTAATCACGACAGGCTTCTATGCTTTCAAGTAAAATCACTTTAGCCCCGTAAGCCTCCATCGTTTGCACCCGTTCTTTTGTACTGTTCGCTGGCATCACGAGCTCGATCTTAATGCCAAACAAGGTGGCTACCAGCGCCATCCCAATTCCCGTGTTTCCACTGGTGGCTTCTATCAACACCGTGTCTTTGTTGATGTCCCCGCGCTCAAAGGCAGACTTGATCATGTTAAAAGCAGGCCTGTCTTTCACACTTCCGCCCGGATTATTCCCTTCCAATTTGGCAAAGATCTTAACTGCCGGGTTGGGATTCATATTGACCAGCTCCACCATAGGCGTATTTCCAATGACACCTGCAACCCCTTTCATAACTACTGATGTAAAGTTTTGCCCTCCAGCACGGTGATCTCAGGATCATGAAATACAAGCGAACCCGGCGTAACAGAATGAGTCAGCCATACGTTACCGCCGATCACACTGTGATGCCCCACAACGGTCTTCCCGCCGAGGATAGTGGCGTTGGAATAAAGGATGACATGATCTTCGATGGTAGGATGACGTTTACTATCTGCCATCGACTTATCTACACTCAATGCACCGAGTGTTACACCCTGGTATATCTTCACATGATCGCCGATCTCCGCCGTCTCACCAATGACGATTCCCGTTCCATGGTCCACCTGAAAATACTCACCGATCCTGGCGCCCGGATGGATATCAATTCCCGTTTTTGAATGGGCATATTCCGTCAATATCCTGGGCAAGATGGGAACGTTTAATTTTAGCAATGCATGGGCAATCCGATAAAAACCAAGGGCAAAAAAACCAGGGTAGGCCCTGATCACTTCAAACTCCGATTTGGCTGCTGGATCCCCCTGCAGGATGGCATGAATATCGGTCTGCAATACCCTGTAGATCTCGGTAAGCTGATTGAAAAAACGGATACTGACTGCGCCGTTATCGCAATCACTGCAAGCCTTGGTGGCATTCAACATCAAGGTCAGCTCCTGACGTAATACCAGTGCCTCATGCTCCAACTCAGTCGGCGACGCAAAGGTTTTGTACGACAACTCCGGAAACAACATCCCGATCACCTTCATCGCCCACCCTGCAATTTGCTCATTGGCCGGAACAGCTTCAATGGTCTGCTGCTTATAAAATATCTGGGTAAATAGCTCCCTGTTCATGGTAAACAAAGATAGTCTTAACCCGTAGTTCCCCACCACCCTTTTTACACGTACGTTCCATGTTTTATCCCCCTCATTTAACGTTTCCCTCTCTAAACCTATATATCCCCGCACATGTAAAGCCGGAAATATTTAACCTTTCAGCCTCAACTTCGTTATATATTTGAAGCTATAGATATGGCATATACGTCACTGGAATCATGTCTACTGGATCTTGAGAAAAACGGGCAGCTGTTGCGTGTACAGGAAGAAGTTGATCCGCATCTGGAAATGGCAGCTATTCACGTGAGGGTTTATGAAGCAGGTGGACCTGCACTCTTGTTTGAAAGGGTCAAAGGCAGCCGGTTCAGGGCGGCTTCAAATATTTTCGGTACGCTTGACCGTAGCAGGTTTATTTTCAGGGATACCCTGAAAGATGTGCAACAACTGATCGCACTAAAAAACGATCCCGTCTCCGCACTGAAGAGCCCCTTCAGGCACGCAGGTACAGCCCTCGCAGCCCTTAAGGCCTTGCCGTACAAAAACCCTTCTTCTAAACCCGTTATGCACCAGCAGATCCGGATCGAAGATATCCCCCAAATCAAACACTGGCCCATGGACGGGGGCGCATTTGTAACCCTGCCACAGGTATACACCGAGGATATCGATAAACCCGGCATCATGAACGCGAACCTCGGCATGTATCGCATCCAACTTTCTGGCAACGACTATGTTATGAACGAAGAGATCGGCCTTCATTATCAGTTGCACAGGGGCATAGGTGTTCATCAGGGCAAGGCTAACAGTAAAGGACAACCGCTAAAAGTTAGCATATTCGCCGGCGGTCCGCCTTCCCATACCGTGTCAGCAGTGATGCCCCTACCGGAAGGTATCAGCGAAATGACCTTTGCCGGCGTTCTCGGGGGAAGAAGGTTCAGGTACACCTACGATAACGGATTCTGCCTGAGCACGGACGCAGACTTCGTGATCACAGGCGAAGTATACCCGCTCGAAAATAAACCGGAAGGTCCTTTCGGAGACCACCTCGGATATTACAGCCTCACCCACCCGTTCCCATTAATGAGGGTTCGAAAAGTATATGCCCGGCATAATGCCATTTGGCCATTCACCGTAGTAGGAAGACCGCCGCAGGAAGACACTTCATTCGGCCAGCTTATTCATGAGATCACGGGCGAGGCCATTCCAAAAGAAATACCCGGACTTAAAGAAGTGCACGCGGTTGATGCTGCTGGCGTTCATCCCCTCCTGCTGGCCATCGGCAGCGAACGATATACTCCCTACGCCCCGGCAAAACAACCGGCAGAAATACTGACCATCGCGAACCACGTGCTGGGGACTGGACAATTAAGTCTGGCAAAATATCTCTTCATCACGGCCGACGATGAGAATCGAATAAGTACGCATCATATTGAAGCCTATCTGACCTATATCCTGGAGAGGATCCATCTAGATCGCGATATTCATTTCCATACCAACACCACCATCGACACCCTCGATTATTCAGGTTCCGGACTCAACTCCGGAAGTAAAGTAGTGATCGCTGCATACGGAGAGAAAATTCGTGAATTAGACACTGAAATCCCTGAAGCACTTAGACAGGTTGCCCAAATAACCGATGCAAAAATGGTAATGCCGGGAATTGTAGCGATCCAAACATCGACGTATTCCGACAGCCATCACACTGCCCGGGAAGCTGCAGCGATCAGTGATGCGCTCCGGGGATCTCTGCACCACCTAAAAGGTACACCGCTCGTGGTTTGGTGCGACGATGCATCGTTTACCGCAGCCACCCTTCGTAATTTTCTCTGGGTTACCTTCACAAGAAGCAACCCGTCACATGATATCTATGGCGTGGAAAGTTTTCAGGAGTTCAAGCACTGGGGTTGTAAAGGGCCAATGATCATCGATGCACGTATCAAGCCCCATCACGCACCGGCGGTTACACCAGATCCCCGGATTGAGAATAAGATAAACCCTATCTTCTCCAAAACCGGAAGCCTCGCTTCTCTGGATATTTGATCATTTTTGAACCACACCGCCTAATACAGACCAAACATTATCTGCTAAGATCCGATGCCCTTCCGCAGTAGGATGTATTCCGTCTTCCTGATTCAATTTCACTTCACCACCCACCCTGTCCAACAGAAATGGGATCAACAGGGCATTGTTGTCTTTTGCCAACTTCGGAAAAATATCATCGAACTGTTTTGTATACCGCTGACCCATACTCGGGGGTATCTGCATGCCGGCAATGATCATCGTCACCCCAGGATTCGCGGCTTTAACCTTGTCAACGATCGCCTGGAGATTCTTCAGCGTTTCATCCGGAGATATTCCCCTCAACCCATCATTCGCTCCCAGTTCCAGCACAAAAACATCCACGGGTTGCTTTAAGATCCAGTCGATCCGCCCATTGCCGCCAGATGAAGTTTCCCCGCTGACTCCCGCATTGACTACACGGTAAGGCAGGCCAAGGGAATCAAGTTTTTTTCCAATCAAAGCGGGAAAGGCCTCCGTAGGATCTAAGCCATATCCGGCGGTGAGGCTATTGCCAAAGAAAACGATGGTCCTCTGCTCTTTATTTTCAGTAGCGGCAGGCTTCGAAGATGTGTCGGCAGTGGTTTTGTTCTGCTGAGTACCGTTGTTGCTGCACGATGAAAGCAAGAACAAGAACATGATACAGATGTTGATTTTAATCATCAGGGGGAGTTAAACAAAAAAGCTTTTAATCTTGATGGCAAAATAGGATAAATTGGTATTGAAAACGGCTCGATGAACACAATATTAAGAACAGAACAGGTAAGAAAAACATATACCAGCGCAGGTAAAACCCTGTCTGTACTGGAAGATATCAGTTTTGAAGTGGAAGCAGGCTCCTCCCTCGCCATCATTGGTCCATCCGGAAGCGGTAAAACGACTTTACTTGGCCTATGCGCAGGGCTCGATAGCGCAACCTCGGGATCTGTGGTGCTAAACCATATCCGGCTTGAAAGCCTTACGGAAGACCAGCGGGCAGCCGTGAGGAACAAACACGTTGGCTTCATCTTCCAGAATTTTCAGCTTTTGCCCACTTTGACCGCTCTCGAGAACGTGATGGTTCCCCTCGAACTGCGAAAGGAAAAAAATATCCGGTCCATAGCCCTGGAATTGTTAGATAAAGTAGGACTGGCAGATCGCGGTCACCACTACCCTGTACAACTCAGCGGCGGCGAACAACAACGCGTTTCACTCGCCAGGGCATTCTCAAATACCCCCAAGATCCTGTTCGCCGATGAACCTACCGGCAATCTCGATGCGGAAACCAGCGAAAAAATTGAAAACCTACTTTTCGATCTTAACAGGGATGCAGGCACAACACTGATACTCGTTACCCACAACGCTGAACTGGCTGCCCGTACCCATAAGATCATCCGGATCAAGGGTGGCAAACTGGTGGAAGAAAAAACAAACACCCCACTCCCTTAACCAAGCTCCATGGATGTAAAATGGCTGATCAAAATGGCTTGGCGCGACAGCAGGAGGAATTTCTCAAGATTGTTGCTTTTTATTTCGTCGGTGATCCTTGGCATCGCAGCCCTGGTATCCATCTTCTCCCTGTCAGACATGCTGAGCCGTGAAATTGATGAACAGGCCGCATCACTGATCGGCGCCGACCTCCAATTCAACAGCAATAAAACAATTTCGCCGGAGGCCCTGAAAGTCATTGACTCCATACAGGGAAAAAGATCTGAACAGAAATCCTTTTCCTCCATGGTCTATTTCCCCTCAAACGGCGGCACCAGGCTCATTCAGGTGAGGGCCATTGACGGAGAATATCCGTATTACGGCGCACTCGACACAAAGCCCGCCAGCGCAGGAAGTGATTTCAGAAAGAACAACACCGCGTTGGTTGACAAGTCGTTGTTGATCCAGTTCGATATTACAGTGGGAGACTCTGTAAGGATCGGTGAAAATGGTTACGTCGTTTCAGGAAGCCTGGAAGGCGCACCCGGACAAACCGGCATTTCGGCATCAGTTGCACCCGTGGTGTATATCCCATTATCCAGCCTGGGAAAAACCGGCCTGGTACAAAAAGGAAGCCGCATCAGCACCAGCTATTTTTACAAACTCGATAACCCGAAATCTGCGCAAAAACTGGTTGATAAAATTGAGCCTTCATTAAGGACAGAAGGCATCGACATCGACACCATTGAATCGAAAAAAGAAGATACCGCCCGCTCTTTCCGCGACCTCGCCAGGTTTCTATCCCTGATCGGATTCATTGCCCTCCTGCTCGGCTGTATAGGTGTGGCCAGTGCCATTCATATTTACATTCGCGAAAAAATAAACAGTATTGCCGTATTGCGCTGCCTGGGTGCCACATCAAAACAAGCCTTCCTGATCTTCCTTATTCAGATCATGGCGATCGGCCTGATCGGATCTATTGCCGGGGTGCTGCTTGGCACGCTGATCCATCAGTTTTTACCAGTGGTACTGGAAGATATACTCCCGGTGAAATTACACCCCGTAATGTCGTGGTCCGCTGTATGGAAAGGACTTGTACTTGGCCTTACCATTTCCATTCTATTTGCCCTTTCACCACTGGTGTCCATCCGGCGCATTTCCCCGCTGAATACACTACGCATGTCTTATCAGCATGAATTAAAAAGAGATTACCTCAATCTGCTCGTATACCTGCTGATCGTATTATTTATACTCGGATTTACGCGCCTCCAGCTAAAAAACTGGCGTGAAGCCTTGTTCTTCACCGCAGCGGTGATCTTCGCATTCGGTGCATTGACCCTGATCGCAAAAGCATTGATGTGGGCCACCAGGAAATTCTTTCCCACCTCCTGGAGCTATCTCTGGCGCCAGGGTTTGTCGAACCTCTACCGACCCAACAACCAGACTACTATTCTACTCGTATCGATCGGTTTGGGCACTGCATTGATCTCCACACTGATCCTGATCCAATCCTTATTACTGAACAGGGTAACCCTCTCCTCTTCGGGCAATCAGCCCAACATCGTCCTCTTCGATATCCAGACCTCACAACGAGAACAAGTGATGCAGTTGACCAAACAACAGGGACTCGAAGTGAACGGCACAGTACCCATTGTCAATATGCGTCTGGAAGCCATCAACAGCATCACTGCACTTAGTTTGGAGAAAGACAGCTCAATCAATATTCAACCCTGGGTATTCAGCAGAGAATATCGGGTAACCTTCAGGGATAGCCTCATCAGCTCGGAAAAGATCACCAAAGGGAAATGGTTCGGTACCATGGAAAAAAATAATATCCTGGTTTCGGTGGAAGAAGGCTATGCCACCAGGAATGATATAAAGATCGGCGACACCCTGAACTTCAACGTGCAGGGCGCTATGATCAAAACCATAGTAGGCAGTTACAGGAAGGTGGACTGGAACAGAATTCAGACTAATTTCTTAGTGGTTTTCCCCTCTGGCGTACTCGAAAATGCACCGCAGTTCCATGTGCTGCTCACCCATGTACCTTCTGTTGAAGCCTCTGCGAAATTCCAGCAGGTGCTGGTGAAAAGCTTCCCCAATATTTCAGTCATTGATCTGGGTCTTGTGTTAAGTATCCTGGACGATATACTAAGTAAGATCGGATTTGTGATCCGTTTTATGGCAGGATTTTGTATTGTAACCGGCCTGATCGTTCTGATCTCTTCGGTGCTGATCAGCAAATACCAACGGATCCAGGAAAGCGTATTATTGAGAACACTGGGAGCAGGTAAAAAGCAGGTGTATATGATCAACGCCATCGAATACTTCTTCATCGGCGCCCTTGCCGCCACAGCAGGAATTGTACTGTCTCTACTTGCCGCATGGGCACTTGCCCGTTTCAGTTTTGACATGAACTTCAACCCAGCACCCCTTCCGCTGGCCCTCATCTTCCTGTCGATCTGTTTCCTCACGGTGTTTATCGGACTGATGAACATTCGGACCATTGTATCCAGATCGCCACTTGAGATACTCCGCCAGGAATAAACTAAGGGTACATTGATGTAATCCTCTTCATAGAATCAACCAGAATCTTTTCCAGTACCACCAGATCAATATCAGCGAGTTTTTTTACGTTGAGGCAAGACTTTCCGTTCTTAAATTTCCCGAGTGACCTCACAAGATCATTATCCTCGAGGTAACAATTGGTGTAAATAGCGAGGTTCTGCTTTCTTGGCGAGAAACCGGTTAAACAGGAATCGCCCTCTCTTCCGCTCGCGTACTTGTAGTGATAGCTTCCGAAACCAATAATGGCATCTCCCCAGAGCACAGGCTTCTCGCCCGTTATCCGCTCCATGAATTTGCAGAGTTCCTTACAATCTTTCTGCATTTGCTCATCCTCAATATTGCTGATAAACTCCCTCACAGATGTTTTTGTTGGCTGGGTTTTATTCTCTGATTTTGCCATCGGATCTTTTTTGTAAAATAAATAATTTAACCCAAATTGGTAGCATGGTGTCCGGGGCAGACAAAGTAACGGTGCCGGACGCAGATAAGACCGTACAGTTTGACCCGAAATATCCCGGCTTACCTGAAAGCTTGGAGGAAATACTACCGGCTTTATCTTACTTTTGCCTATGCTTAAAATTGGTGTATTTGGTGTAGGTCATCTGGGTAAATTTCATCTTAACAACTGGAAGAATATTCAACATGTCGAGCTGGTAGGCTTCTTCGATCCCAACGACCAGGCGGCACAGGAAGTCAGTGAGAAATATGGACTGAAAAGATACGATCTGGCTGAAGACCTCATCCGGGAAATTGATGCGGCAGACATCGTGGCGCCAACTACCCATCATTTTAACCTCTGCCAACTCGCACTCCGCAGTGGCAAACACGTGTTTGTAGAGAAGCCAATGGCAGACACCATGGACCAGGCCCGGGAAATCCTTGAGTTAGTAAAAGAGTCGAAAGTCAAATTTCAGGTCGGTCACGTAGAGAGATTTAATCCAGCCTTCCTCGCCCTGGGAGAGCACCTTCTCAATCCGATGTTCATTGAAGTACACAGACTGGCCCAATTCAACCCCAGGGGTACCGAAGTGAGCGTGATCCTGGATCTGATGATCCACGATATCGACATCATCCTACACCTTGTAAAAAGTGATGTCAAAAATATCTTTGCCAGTGGCGTTGCCGTGATGACAGAAACCCCCGATATCGCCAACGTTAGAATAGAATTCAATAACGGCTGCGTCGCAAATCTTACCTCTTCCAGAATCTCTATGAAGCGGATGAGGAAGATGAGGTTGTTCCAAAAAGATGCTTATATAGGCATCGACTTCCTGGAGAAAAAAACCGAGGTCATCAAACTGAAGACCGCTGGAGATGAGGAACTTTTCAGCTTCGACATTGAAACACCCCAGGGCACAAAAACATTGGCCATAGACAATCCCCTGATCAGGGAGGTAAATGCTATAGAAGCAGAACTTACCGCGTTTCGTGACGCGATCCTGAATAACCAGCGACCACCCGTCAACGAAATAGATGGCTACGTAGCCATGGACGTTGCCCATGAGATCCTCAAAAAGATCGTACTCGGCCCCTACAGCCAATCCAATTTATGAGGGTTCAGAACCGAATATCCATTGCCTGGTATGCAGTGAGCGACCTGCTCTCTTCATCGCTGGCATGGGCATTTTTCTTTATTTCCCGAAAGCACCTGCTGAATGAACCCGCTACTTTAAAACACGCGGTGTTCACGGATCCCAAATTCTGGTGGGGCATTGTATTGATCCCCTTAGGATGGTTGTTCTTATACACTTTACTGGGTTCTTATGAATCACTTTACCGCAAATCAAGACTGAACGAATTCATCACCAGTTTCTTTGCAACGCTGCTGGGTACTACGGTTCTATTCTTTTTGCTGATCCTGGACGATGGCAAGAAGCAAACTTTTTATTACTACAAAGCTTTTTTTATCCTGTGGTTCCTTAACCTGCTGTTCCAATCCATAGGAAGATATCTATTACTCAGCCTCGCAAAATCGCAGATCCTGAGAGGCCAGGTCTGGTTTCAGACCTTACTCGTTGGAAATGAAACCACCGCGAAAACCCTGTTGCTGGAACTGCAATCCAACCAACACTGGCTTGGCTACAGGTTCTCAGGATACTTCACCCCGGATGAATTTCCAAACGGACTTCGATCACATATTCCCTACCTGGGAAACATGGAGCAGCTGGACGAGTTCATGAAGAACAACCCCATTGACCAGGTGATCATCGCCCTCGAAAAACCACACGGGTTGCAGGTGGAGACCGTAGTGAATACGTTAAGCAGGTACGACGTAGACATCAAACTCGCCCCCGATACCATCGACATATTGGCGGGCTCCGTAAAAACCAATAACGTTTTTGGAGCTGCATTGATCGATATCAATACCGCCTTAATGCCACGTTGGCAACAGAATATCAAGCGGGCCATTGATATATTTGTTTCACTATTGGGATTGGTCATGCTTTCGCCACTCATCCTGTATGCCGCACTCAGGGTCAGGCTATCGTCCCCCGGACCGATCATCTATTCACAGGAAAGAACAGGTTACAAAGGCAAGCCTTTTCTGATCTTTAAGCTGAGGTCAATGTACCAACATGCAGAGCCTGATGGGCCCAGACTGTCTTCGTCCACTGACCCCAGGGTCACACCATGGGGCAGAGTGATGAGAAAATGGCGAATCGATGAACTGCCTCAATTCTGGAATATTCTTAAAGGCGAAATGAGCCTGGTAGGCCCACGCCCGGAAAGAAAATACTATATAGACCGGATCATTGAGCAGCATCCCCATTACAAGCACCTCCAAAAAGTTAAACCCGGCCTCACCAGTTGGGGCATGGTCAAATTTGGATATGCCGAGAACATCTCCCAGATGACGGAAAGAATGAAATATGATCTTATCTATATAGAAAATATATCGCTGGCACTGGATTTTAAAATCTTGATTCATACATTACGAATCCTGATCACAGGCAACGGAAAATGAGTATAAAATTTGACCTTCTGAAAAATATATTGATCTGCTGTTTTTGTCTGATCGTGTCGCAACTGCAAGCCCAGGATTACTGGCAGCAGAAAGTAGACTATAAAATGAACGTTCGCCTGCATCCGAACGACAATACCCTGGATGCATTCGCGCGCATCCAATACACCAACCATTCGCCGGACACACTGCACTTTATCTGGTTCCATATCTGGCCTAATGCTTTTAAGAACGACAGAACGGCTTACAGCGATCACGAACTCGAAAACGGTAACAAGACATTTTACTTTTCGTCCAACGAAGAAAAAGGCTACATAAACCGGCTAGATTTCAGGGTAGATGAACAAGTGCTTAAAACAGAAGATCACCCGGAACATATTGATATCATTAAAGTCTACCTGCCAGCTCCACTTGCGCCGGAAGGCACCGTATCGATCACCACCCCTTTCCATGTGAAGCTGCCGTATAATTTCTCCAGAAGCGGATACTTTAACAAAACCTATCAGGTTACCCAATGGTACCCCAAACCCGCGGTTTATGACCGTAACGGCTGGCATCCTATGCCTTACCTCGATCAGGGCGAATTCTATTCAGAATTTGGGGATTATGAAGTGACTATTACCGTTCCCGAAAAATTTACGGTTGCCGCCACCGGTGAGCCATTGGTCAAACCCAAAGAGGTTTTATCTATTCCGCCCACCGCCAGGAAGACGAAAAAGCCAACGGTAAAAACAAAGAATCCTCAAAAACCCTACGATTGGAATTCGGCTCCTACAGCAACCTACATCTACAAGCAGGAACAGGTTCATGATTTCGCATGGTTTGCAGATACCAGCTTTACCCTTCAGACAGACACCATACGCCTACCCTCTGGGAAGACGGTAAACCTGCAGGTCTATTTTCACCTCAACAAGCTGGATATCTGGGAGAATGCCATGACTTACTTGAAAGAGGCCATTTGGAACCTCTCTGCCTGGGTGGGCGAATACCCATACAACTATGCCACTGTGGTTGACGGAAAGCAGGGGTTTGCCGGTGGAATGGAATATCCCACCATCACAATTTTATCCGGGATGAGCACACCAGCGGACCTGGATCTTACCATCTTTCACGAAGTGGGCCATAACTGGTTTTACGGCGCACTGGCCACCAATGAACGGAAAGCACCCTGGATGGATGAGGGCATGAATAGTTACTATACGAACAGGTATGAAGCACTCAAATATAAAAGGGCCAAAAAACCAAAGGGATTTCAAATATTTTCAGACCCCCGGTTTCCGGAACTGATGTTACGAACACAAGCCGGGTTCAAAACGGATCAGCCGATGACCACTCCTGCTGACAGCTTTACCGCCAACAACTATCAGCTGATCGCCTACACCAAGTCTGCCCTGTGGATGAAAAAACTGGAAACCGATCTTGGGAGGAATTTGTTCGACAAATCCATGCACCAGTACTATGACCAGTGGAAATTCAAACACCCAGGGCGCTCCGACTTCCAAACCGTGGTCAGCAATACATCAGGTAAACAACTTGATTCTACCTTTGCCTTGCTCGACGAAAAAGGTAGCGTTCCTCCTGATCCCAAAAGGCCCCTGCAAATTGTACCCCTCTATAAAATTGAAAAAACAATTGAACATACCCCCATATTTATTACTCCAATTGCCACTTACAATACGTTCAATGGCATCGCACCGGGTATTGCTATTCACAATTATTCACTGCCCCTGCCAAGACTCAATTTTGCCATTGCTCCTTTCTATGGGATCAAAAGTGCAAAACTGAACGGCTGGGGAAGAGTGGCTTATCAGTGGTACCCGGACGAGTTTTTCAGCCATATCGAAGTGGCTTTAGTGGCCAGCAAATTCAATCAAAAGAATTTCAGGGATTCAATGAATAATTTGTACAGCCTGGCTGTACAAAAGCTATCCCCTTCCTTGAAATTTGTATTCAAGGAGAATTATGCCCGAAGCAACTTTGTGAAATTCATACAGTTTAAATACGTGATGATCGGAGAAGACGAACTCGACTTTGCCAAGGATCCTAATAACAATTCAACGATCATTACCCGTGAAAAAGCGCGTTACTCCGTTTTGCAAAGCCGGTTTGTGATCCAAAACAACCGGGAGCTTTATCCATGGAATGCAGAGATCCTGACCGAAGGCCACGAAGACTTCTACAAACTCAGCTTCACAGGAAACTACTTTTTCAACTTCCGGAAAAAAGGCGGGGTCAACCTACGATTCTTTACAGGTAAATTTTTCTATAGGGGCGACAACACTTCAACTGCTTCATTTGAAACACAAAGATTCCACTTGAACATGTCGGGCCCCAAAGGATTTGAAGATTATACCTATGCTAACCCGTTCATAGGCCGTTTTGAATTTGACGGCTTTGCCAACCAGCAGATCATGATCAGGGATGGCGCATTTAAAGTCCGTACCGATCTGCTCGCTGAAGAAGTTGGACGTACGGATGACTGGCTGTCTGCCATCAACCTGACCATGGACGTACCAGACCGTTTCAACATCTTCCACGCACTCCCCCTCAAAATTCCCCTCAAGTTATTTGTGGACGTAGGAACCTATAGCGGAGTTTGGTCAAAAAATTCCGGGGAATCGAAATTTCTATATGATGGCGGTGTTCAAGTCTCACTCCTGAACAACTTGGTCAACTTTTACTTCCCGCTGGTCTACAGCAAAGTTTACCGCGACTATTTCAATTCAACACCGGGTAATAACTTCTTTCAACGCATGTCGTTCAGCATAAACATCCAGGACCAGTCTATCAAAAAAATTACCCAAATGTTCAAACAATGAACAGCCTGGTATATACCGAGCGACACAACATTGATCACCTGAAATGGGATAAGGCCATTGAAGAAGCAGCCAATGGAAATGTATACGCCAAATCATTTTTGCTCGACCTGATGTCGCCGAACTGGTCGGCGCTCATCATGAACGATTACGAGATGGTGATGCCGTTGACCTGGCGAAAAAAATATGGAATAAGCTATCTATATCAACCGCCTTTTTTACAGCAACTCGGCGTATTTGGGAATAAGATCCGGGACCATGTTCCTGAATTCCTTCACATGGCAAAAAATCAATTCCCTTTTGCAGAGATCCAGCTCAACCATCAACATGCAGACGCCGACGGTGAACCAAAGCAAAATTTCTTCATTGATCTGAACAGAAGTTATTCGGACCTCGCTGCGTCTTATGCCCCGGTGCACCAGAAAAACCTGAAACGGGCCGCGAATGCTTCGCTGCACTATGTAAGCAGTCATCGTTACAAGGCTGCCATCGAACTCAATTACTCACTGTATGGGCAGAAGTCGGGCTTACAAATACATGCCTATAAACAACTGGATGTACTCGCGCAACAAAATCCAAGCCAGGTGCTGGTGAGGGAGGTATGGCAGGAACAGGAATGCCAGGCTTCCGCGTTTTGCCTTAAGGACCATCGGAGAATCTATTTCCTGCTATCAGCCGTCACCCCGGCAGGTAAGAAAAGCCAGGCCAATCATTTCCTGGTTGACCAACTCATTCATGAGTTTTCCGGGCGTCCGGTGATCCTTGATTTTGAAGGCTCAGACATCGCGGGTATCGCAGCATTTTATAAAGGATTCGGAGCCGTGAATGAACCCTATTATTTCTGCAAATGGAACCATCTTCCCTGGCCGTATCGGCTGTTTAAGAGATAGATCTCGGGTTATTGAAAAACTGTTCCGCAAGCAGCAGGTCTGATGGATAAGTGATCTTGATATTGGCTTCCTCACCATCGATCAGTGAGATAGATCCGCCGGAATACTCCACTACCGTAGCTTCATCAGTAAAAGACTCCTGGTAATCTGTTTGAAAAGCCTTGAGCAATGTTTCTGCGCGGAAGGTCTGGGGTGTTTGCACGGCTCTCAGCAGTTCCCTATTCTGGACTTCTGAGCCCTCTGCGGTGATCTTCCGAATGCTGTCTTTCAACGGCACCACGGGTACGGCAGAGCCTTGGGCTAAAGCCTGTTCATAACATTTTTGAATAAGTGAGGGCGACACCAGGCAACGCACTGCATCGTGTACAAAAACAATGGAATCTGCTGGCACAAGACGCAGGCCACTGCGAACCGAGTCAAATCTTGTTTTTCCGCCTGGGGCAAATTGAACCGGTGCATCAGGGATAAAAGAGGATACCATCTCCTGGCCCTTTTGCATGTGTTCGGCAGGTAGTACCAGTACAACGGACAGATCGCTGAAGGCCGCAGTGAACGCCCGTATCGTGTGTATAAGCACAGGAACCTCACCCACCGGCAGGAACTGTTTTGGTGTTTCATGCCCCATCCTCAGCCCCGACCCACCTGCAACAATTACAGCAAATTTGTCCATCGATAATTTTCGCTAAAATAAACAATTGTATCTTGCCGCATGCGAAGGTATGCAGCATATTGTCTCCTGCTCATGCTCTTTTCCTGCAAAGGGGAAAAAGAGAAAACCGAGGTGCTCGCCCTGAAAGAAATGAGCGAGCTCGCCACGGTGGAATACATCGTCACCAAGATCGTAAGGGCAGACGATAATCAAACATGGTATAAAGTGGGCAACCGGAAAATACTGATGAGCTGCGAGGCCTCCATCAAAGCAGGCATTGACTTTTCGCAGATCGGAGAAGAAGACGTAAGTATCGATGGCAAGTCGATCAGCATGGTTCTTCCAAAAGCGCATATGATCAGTATGAATATCAAACCTGAAGATGTGAGGGTTGAATATACAGAAACAGGATTCTTCCGGGATGATTTTTCTGCTGCAGAAAGAGATGCCTTACTTGCCCAGGGCGAAAGACAGATCAACAATAGCGTTGAAGCACTGGGTGTTTTGGCCGCTGCGGAAACCAATGCATCTTTGTTCATCAGCAACTACCTCAAAACGCTGGGGTACGACCGGATCAATATTCGCTTTTCATCAAATACAACGCCTGTACTGAAATGACATCCCTTACGCGATATATCGTTCTGATCATTGCAGGCATATTAGCCATATACTTGTTGAACCGGGCCAAACTGCTTCCGGATCTCAGGAATGTTTTCCGGTCAAAACCCGTGATGGTGGAGAACACCCCCGTACTGATCAAGGAGATCCGGGAAATGACCCAACTGATCTCTGTTACGTCGTACGACGAAGTGGTGGTGGATTCAGCAAAAAGCAGCAGCATGGACATTGTGAAAGCCCTGACCGGAGTATCAACCCCACTATCCCCACCCATGGACCGGATTGTTATTGTGGCGAAGGGATCAGTTCAGGCAGGCACAAACTTGCGGTTTCTGACTGAGTCTAACATCTATGTGGAAGGCGACTCCGTAGCCGTTCAATTACCCGAGGCAGAGATCCTGGAAGTGATCGTCAACCCTTCCGGGTTCAGCACATTCACCGAAACAGGCATATGGTCTCCGGACGCGGTGAACCTGGTAAAGACAAAAGCAAAAAAGGTCATGGAGCAAAGGGCGGTAGGAAAAAATATTCTTGGAATCGCCGAGCAAAGAGCCCGCCTGCTGATGGAAAACTTCCTGAGAGCCGCAGGATTCAAAAAGGTCACTATCTTATGAGCGGAATATACTGACCGCCACTTTTCCGTTGGTATCGATCATGCCCCGATACATGCCTTCAGAGTTAAAGATCATGGAGATATTGCCGGCAGCATCGATGCCGATCATGCCCCCTTCCCCGCCGATCGCTTTCAATTTCTGCATCACCACTTCCTGCATGGCTGTTTCAAGACTAACCTGCTTATACTCCATCATGGCAGAAACGTCGTATGCCGCAACGGAACGAATGAACAACTCACCATGGCCGGTACATGAAATGGCAGCAGTTGTATTATTGGCATAAGTACCTGCCCCGATCACCGGTGTATCGCCGATCCTGCCATAGTTTTTATTGGTCATGCCCCCTGTGCTAGTTGCCGCAGCAAGATTTCCCTGCCGATCCAGTGCCACCGCTCCCACCGTTCCAAACTTCTTATCCTTCATCAGCAACTCCAATGGGCTTGAATGGTCAAGGGTATACTTGCCTGAATCCCGTAGTGCCTTCCACTGGTTGTAGCGAAACTGTGAAAAGAAATAAGAAGCGGGTTCCAGCTGAATGCCTTGTTCAAGTGCAAAATTCCTGGCGCCCTCGCCGCTGAGGAAAACGTGATCACTTTTCATCATCACCGCGCGTGCCAACTCAATAGGATTCCTTACCTGTTTTACCCCTGCTACTGCACCTGCCATCCGGTCTTTCCCTTCCATGATGGAAGCGTCCATCTCGTGCTCACCCGTTTTGGTAAAAACGGATCCCCGGCCTGCATTAAAAAGCAGGTGGTTCTCAAGACTCACTGTAGCCGCTACAACGGCATCCACGGCAGAGCCATTGGCCTGCAATATGTAGTTACCCTCCTGCAGGGCCTTTAGCAGTGCATTCTCGTATGCAGCCCTTAATTCCGCTGTCATCTGCGAGGCCAGGATCGTTCCTGCTCCGCCATGTATGGCTATTCCTGTTTTGTTCATGATTATATAGTTACTGTGGCAACAACACCATACACTCCTGCAACAGTCGGTCATAATTGATGGCTACGGTGCCTACTTCCTCGCATACCAGCCCTCCTGCAATATTTGCGATCTCACCCATCAGATCGATATTTTTTGTAGCTGCGAATACTAATGAGGCAACGGCGATCACTGTATCTCCCGCTCCACTAACGTCAGCAATACTCCTTATATGTGATGGTATCAATCTGCTCTGCCGGCCGTTACTGTAAAATGCTCCTTTCTCTGAAAGGGTAATGAAGGAGATCTGGTGCGCGAGTTGTTCGTTCAGGGCCCGATGGATCTCATCCAGCAATCGCATACTTACTCCTTCTTCGATAATATTCAACCCCTCCTTCACTTCTTTAAGGTTGGGCTTGAAAATATCCACGCCTTTATAACTGAAAAAGTTTTTCCTTTTTGGATCAACGGCAGTGAGAACACTTTCCGACTGACACAAGGCAATTAAAGAACTGATCAGGCTCTCTTTCAACACCCCTTTATTATAATCTTCGAAGATGATCACCGCAGGCTTCTCTTTGCGGATAAACTCAGCGGCTGCAGTCAGTATACGATCTTCATCGGCCTTGCCGAGGTCAGCGGTGATCTCACTGTCGAGCCGCATCATCTGCTGGTTCCGGCTGATGATCCTCATCTTATTTGTGGTAATGCGTTCGTCGCTTCGCAAGAGGTAAGATGTATCAATTCCATTGGTCTCAAACACATCGCGCCATTGTCTGCCGTCATCATCATTCCCGGTAACGGAGATAATGGAAGCTTTCGCGCCCAGCGAGGCAAGATTAAGGGCAACATTACCAGCGCCTCCGATCCGATAGTCTTTCTTGTGAAGTTGCACCACAGGAACCGGTGCCTCCGGCGATATCCTGTCCACATGACCCCACATATAGGTATCAAGCATTACGTCGCCGATCACGCCAACTTTGATGTTTCTGAAGGAATCAAATAACAACTTCATATCCATGGCGCAAAAATAACACCTATTTCTTAGCATTTACTGCTACGAAATAAAGGGGTATGCCCAGCAGGGTGATGATCATACCGGGCCAGGTGTATTGGGGCTTAAACCACATCAACAGGGTGCAGAAGCTAATACCCATGACTACATAAATCGCCGGCAATAAAGGATAACCAAAGGCTTTATAAGGCCGGTCAGCTTCGGGTCTGCGGTTTCTGAGGATAAAGATGCCAACAATGGTGAGCACATAAAATATAACCACTACAAATGACACCATGTCCAGCAGATCGCCATATTTTCCGCTTAAACAAAGCAGACAGGCCATAACACCCTGCGCCCATAACGCCCATTGCGGCACTGCATTCTTATTTAAACTACCTGCTTTTTTAAAAAACAAGCCGTCCTGCGCCATGGTGTAATAAACTCTTGAGCCCGCGAGTACAAGCCCGTTGATACATCCGAAAGTGGAGATCATGATCAGGATGGCGATAATGGATTTTCCGGCATTACCGAAGATCATGTTTGCTGCGGAAACAGCGAGCCTGTCCTCTTCCGGAAACGCGATCTCATTCAAGGGTAGTACATTGAGGTACATCAGGTTTGCACTGATATAAATAAGTGATACGATCAGGGTACCGAGGAACAAACTCAGCCCAATATTCTTTTTCGGATTCTTGATCTCTGCGGCAATGAAAGTCACATTGTTCCATGCATCACTACTGAATACGGAACCTACCATGGAAGCCGCAATGGCTCCCATGATCGCTACCCCGCCGATCTCTGTCCAAGCGAGTCCTGCTGCACCCGCAGACCTGTCCACTACGCTAGCGGCATTAAAACCCGTGGCCCAGTTCACGCTCCAGAAACTTTCCTTTACCAGCAGAAATCCAAACAGGATCAATCCAAACAGCGCGGCTAACTTTGAGATCGTAAACGTGGTCTGAATCAGCTTCCCTTCTTTAACCCCTCTGGTATTGATATATGTCAGCAACAGGATCACGGCAATAGCGAGAACCTGCGCAATATAAATCTTGTACGAACCCAGCGCGAAGATGACATTCTCATCGGTCTGCCTGAATATGGGCAAGAATACGCCCGAGAACTTAGCAAAAGCAACGGCCACAGCCGCAATAGTGCCCGTCTGTATCACACTGAACAAGCTCCATCCATAGAGGAAACTGACCAGTGGGTTATAAGCCTCTTTCAGATACACATATTGACCTCCTGCTTTTGGAAACATGCCACTAAGCTCACCATAGCTCACCGCCGCAATGATGGTCATGATGGCCGTGATCACCCAAACCATGATCAACCATCCCGCACTACCCACATTTCTCACGATGTCGGCGCTAACAATGAATATCCCGGAACCGATCATTGAACCGGCTACTACCATGGTTGCGTCGAGTAAACCAAGACTGGGTTTGAAATTAGACTCCTGCGGCATGTTGTTGTTGTTTGATGGAAGATAAAGAAAAATGGATAATCTGATTTCCTTTCATATAGAATTCAAGCCTTCCGATATGAGATCATTATTACTTACGGAAGTGGCGGATGATCGGTCCGTACCGCGGGGGAAGAATCGTGGGTGCCGTAGGTGTACCAACCCAATGTGTTCTACATCGGCGTCAACAACGGCGGGGTTTGGAAAACAACATACCAGCGATGATGCCGGCGAAAGCTGGAAGAAACTGCAGTCTGATGCGCGGTACTGGGGCCGGGAAAGTGATTTCGCAGAGATCAAAGTAGACCCGAAAAACAAAGACATTGTATATAGCACGAATGTAGTGACCTGGAAATCTGTTGACGTTGGATCCTCTTGGTCGGCTTTCAGGGGTGCGCCTGGTGGTGACGATTATCATGGTATCTTGATCAACCCAAACAATCCGAAGATCATGCTCATTGCGTCTGACCAGGGCGCCATCATTACTGTGAACGGCGGAGAAACTTTTTCTTCCTGGTATAATCAACCAACAGCCCAGTTCTATCATGTCAGCACGGACAATGAATTCCCTTACAACAATTATGGGGGCCAGCAGGAAAGCAGTTCCGTAGGTATCGTTTCCCTCGGCCGTTGATCTGTCTTCGGTAAATAAGAAACTAAAAAAGGGGAACATCTCTGATCCCCTTTTTAATAACTATTTGAAATTATTTCTTGTCCTTCGATTTTCTGTACGCGTCATTGAGGCCTGCCACCACTTCAGTAGTAATGTTGTACGTGGTGTCTTTGTAAAACAAAACGTTCAGTCCCGTGCTATATGAGAAAATATAGGAGTAATCCTTTTTCTGGTTATAGCCCCCAAGAAAGTCATTGATCCTTTTACGCAACTCTTCCATGGTTTTGATACCTTCCTCCTGGATCTGGCCTTCCATGACCCTTTTCTGATTTTCGAGGTTCTGCATTTTACGGGTATAGTCGCGCTGGAAAGCCTCCGCTTCCACCTGCGTGATGCTATTGCCTCTTTGCACAAAAGCGACCCGCTCATTCTCGATCTTTTGGAAAGAATTGTTCAGCTCACGATCGGCGCTCTCCTTTCTTTTGTCAAACTGGTTCATTTTCTCCCGATAGTATTCATAGTTTTCCTGGATAGAATCCAGATCAACATATGCAATTTTCAGGGGCTTATTGCCTAAGGAATCCTGGTTGGTCACTTTGCTGGATATCTTGTCTATCTGGTTGTGACTATTAAAATGCAAATAAAACAGGACAGCCACCAGTATGGCTAAAACTGCGGTGATAGCAGGTAAAACATTTTTCATTTGTCGTATTTGTATAATTCAAAAGTCAAAAGCCAAAAGTCAACGGCGACCTCTGACTTTTGACTTTTTACTTTAATATTTATTCCTCTTCATCGAAAGTCATTGCCTCGCGTGAGGTCTGCAGCAATTCATATTCTTCCTTGCTACCCACGATCATATTCTCAAATTCCCTCAAACCTGTACCAGCAGGAATATGATGGCCCGTGATTACATTTTCTTTCAGACCGAGCATATCATCGGTTTTACCCATGATGGCTGCAGATGAAAGAACTTTCGTTGTTTCCTGGAACGATGCTGCCGAGATCCAGCTCTGCGTACCCAGTGATGCTTTGGTGATACCGAGCAATACCGGACGGGATGTAGCAGGACGCGCATCACGGAACTCAACCAGTTTCCTGTCATTTCTCCTGAGTACGGAATTCTCTTCCCTGACTTCACGGAGGCTGGCGATCTGACCTGCTTTAAGTTTAGCGGACTCCCCAGATTCTGTGACCACTTTCTTATCGAAGATCCAGTCGTTCTCCTCGTTAAATGCGAGCCTGTCTTCCAGATCTTCTTCCAGGAACCTGGTATCGCCCGGATCAACGATCTCCACTTTCTTCATCATCTGGCGAACGATCACTTCAATGTGCTTGTCGTTGATCTTTACACCCTGCAGACGATAAACTTCCTGGATCTCATTCACCACATATTCCTGAACTGCGAAAGGTCCTTTAATAGAGAGGATATCTGCCGGAGCAGTTTGACCATCTGACAATGATGTACCTGCTTTCACAAAATCACCATCCTGCGCCAGGATCTGACGAGTCAGCGGAACAAGATACTTTCTTACTACTCCATCCCTTGCTTCAACAATGATCTCACGGTTACCACGCTTCACTGCACCGAAGGCTACTACACCGTCGATCTCAGAAACGATGGCCGGATTACCCGGATTACGGGCTTCAAACAATTCTGTTACCCTTGGCAGACCACCCGTGATATCCCTGAGTTTACCGAGGATCCTGGGGATCTTAACAAGAACCTGACCTGCTTTCACTTCATCATGATCATCAATGATCAGATGTGCCCCTACAGGTGCATTATAGGTTTTTGTCTCTTTCTTTCCTTCGATCAGGATACCTGGGATCTTGGTCTTGTCTTTCGTATCAATAACCACTTTCTCCCTGTGACCTGTTTGTTCGTCTGATTCCTCCCTGAAGGTTACACCTTCGATCACGTTCTCAAACTTCACGGTACCGGCAACTTCCGCAAGGATCACGTTATTGAACGGATCCCATGAGCAGATCGTTTCACCTTTGGCCACATGCTGGCCTTCTTTTACTGCGAGGGTAGCACCATAAGGTACGTTATTGGTGATCAGGAGACGGTCGTTCTTCACGTCCATGATCCTGACCTCACCCGTACGTCCGATTACGATATCCACTTCTGAACCATCGTTACTCTTGGCCTTAACGGTACGGAGTCCATCAAACTGCACGGTACCATCAAACTTAGCAGTCAGCTGCGAATCAACTGATGCAGATCCCGCAACACCACCCACGTGGAAGGTACGAAGGGTAAGCTGTGTACCAGGTTCACCGATAGATTGAGCAGCAATGATACCAACGGCATCACCACGCTGGGCAACACCACCTGTAGCCAGGTTCAAGCCATAACACCTTACGCAAACTCCGCGCTTGCTTTCGCAGGTGAGTACTGATCGGATCTCCACGGTTTCAATACCGCTTTCTTCGATTCTCTTGGCAATGTCCTCATCGATCCTTGTACCCGCTTCTACGATCAGCTCGTCGGACAAAGGATCATATACATTATGCAATGAAGTACGGCCAATGATCCTGTCGTATAATGGTTCAACGATATCCTCATTATCTTTCAATGCAGTGGTAGCAATACCCCTGAGTGTTCCGCAATCTTCTTCCGTGATCACCACATCCTGCGCAACGTCAACAAGACGACGTGTGAGGTAACCCGCATCCGCCGTTTTAAGGGCCGTATCGGCAAGACCTTTACGCGCACCGTGTGTAGAAATGAAGTACTCCAATACACTCAGGCCGTCTTTGAAGTTGGAAAGAATCGGGTTCTCAATGATCTCAGAACCTGATGAACCGCTCTTACGAGGCTTGGCCATCAGACCCCTGATACCTGCGAGCTGCTTAACCTGCTGCTTACTACCACGCGCACCCGAATCAAGCATCATATAAACAGAGTTGAAGCCCTGCTTATCGATCGCCATCTCACGAATCAGCGTTTCAGTTACTTTGGTATCCACCCGTGACCAGATGTCAATGATCTGGTTGTACCTTTCGTTGTTGGTGATCAGACCCATGTTGTAGTTATCCCAGACTTCCTGAACCTCTCCGGCTGCCTGATCGATCATTTCCTCTTTCAGGTTTGGTATAACAAGATCTTCGATGTTGAACGACAATCCGCCACGGAAGGCCATACGGAAGCCCATTTCTTTAATGGCATCCAGGAACTTCGCTGTAGTGGGAACGTCAGTGATCTTGATGATATCACCAATGATCTCCCTGAGGTTCTTTTTTGTCAATAATGTATTTACGAAACCAACTTTTCTTGGAACAACCTGGTTGAAGAGAACACGGCCCACCGTGGTCTCGATCAGCTTAAGATCAAGTTCGTCGTTATTGGTTCTTACGAAAGTTTTC
>Ga0164293_10000437_pt1 | contig 32873 bp, 19 predicted proteins | sample GEODES118metaG_FD_111487 | JGI IMG/M metagenome (GOLD analysis project Ga0164293, IMG submission 111487) | Eutrophic lake water microbial communities from Lake Mendota, Wisconsin, USA - GEODES118 metaG | ecosystem: Environmental > Aquatic > Freshwater > Lake | place: USA: Lake Mendota...
CCGTAGTTGGAGTCGAACTCGAGCAGATGGGCGTTGGTCTTGGCATCGGTGAGATCGTTGAGGGCGACGACCTGCACGTCGCCGTCGAGGCCGAACTTCTCGTAGATGGCCCGGTAGGTGAGGCGACCGATGCGGCCGAAACCGTTGATGCCGACGCGGATGGACACTGGCAGACTCCTGGGGCGGGGCGCCGGAGGGGCGGGGCGCCGGGGGTGGGAACGGCCTTCCTGCGACGATTGCAGGAACGGTGGCCGCAGTGGACGCGGGCCGAATATACACCCGGTCACCGGCATCGCTCAAACGACGTTCGGGCGGATGCCGTCAGGCTCCCTTTCCCGCCCTTTCACGCCGGGCGGCGATCGGGAATACTGCGGGTCTTCCCTGCCGCGACGCCCGCGATCCCCCGAGACGCCATGCCGCCAGCCGTCATCCAACTCGAGAAAGTGCGGAAGTCGTTCGCGATGCCGGGGGGCGAACGGGTCGACGTCCTCGACATCGACAGCTTCACGGTCGCCCCCGGCGAACACCTCGCCCTCGAGGGGCAAAGCGGCTCCGGGAAGTCGACGCTCCTCAACGTGATCTCAGGCATCACCCGGCCGGATGCGGGGAGAGTGTTCGTCGATGGCATCGATCTGGCCCGGCTCGACGAGGCCCGCCGCGACCGGGTGCGGGCCGACAAACTCGGGATGGTGTTCCAGTCGTTCAATCTCCTCCCCGGATTCACGGCCCTGGAGAACGTCCTGGTGGCGATGGCGTTCGGATCGGGGCGCTCCGACCGGGCCCGGGCGATCGATCTTCTCGGGGCGGTCGACCTCGGCCACCGGCTCCATCATCGCCCCGCCGAGCTCTCCACCGGGCAGCAGCAGCGGGTGGCGGTGGCCCGGGCGCTCGCCAACCGGCCGCGTGTCGTCCTTGCCGACGAACCGACCGCCAGCATCGATGCCGCCCACCAGCAGCAGGTCATCGACCTCCTCCGCTCGACCTGCACCGACCACGGCGTGGCCCTCGTCGTCGTCACGCATGCCCCGGAGGTGTCGGCCCAATTTTCCCGCCGCCTCCGTCTCGAGGACTTCAACCGCGCCGCCGCCGTCCACCGCCACTGACCGTTCCCCCGCGGGTCGCCCCCCATGAATCTCCTCGGCATCGCCTGGCGCAACATCCGGCAGCGTCCCCTGACCAGCGCCCTGACGGCGCTGTCGCTGGCGCTCGGCGTGGCGCTCGTCGTGGCGACCCTCGTCACGGGGGCGCTCGTGCAGCAGGCTTTCGAGTCGGGGGCGGGGCTCGGCTACAACATGATCGGCGGTGCGAAGGGGAGCCCGCTCCAGCTCGTCCTCAACACCGTCTATTTCATCAGCAAGCCGATCGAGAACGTCGGCTGGGACACCTACCAGGAGTTCCTTCCGGCGGCGCGGCGTGCCGATGGTGTCGACGGGAAGTATGCCGCGAGCACCGGCGTGGCCGTGCCGACGTGCATGGGGGACTACTACCGCAGCTTCCGCGTCGTCGGCACGAATGCCGACTTCTTCGGACGGCTCACGCGCGGCGATGGCGAGCCGTTCCGGTTCGCGGCGGGGAGCAACTTCCGCGACGACGATTTCTTCGCCGGTGTCATCGGCGCGACGGTCGCCGAGACGCTCGGCCTCGAGGTGGGGGATCCGTTCTCCCCGACGCACGGCGCCGATGACGGCAAGGAACACGATCCCTTCAAGGTGGTCGGGATCCTCGAGCGCACCTGGACGCCGATCGACCGCGGCGTGTTCGTCAACATGGAGGGCTTCTATCTCCAGGATGGTCATGCCAAGCCGCTCGAGGACGGTGCCGAGCCGGAGGCGGTGGAGGCCGTCGCCGGGCATGGACCGGCCCCACTCCCGGCGGCGCAGCGGGAGGTGACGGCGATCCTCCTCGAGACGGCGAGCCTGCCTGGCCTGCCGCCGGAACTGACGGCCATGGGTCTGAGGACGGCGATCAACGAGGGACGCGAAGCCCAGGCGGCGCTCCCTGTGGCGGAGATCCGCCAACTCCTCGACCTCTTCGTCCGCCCGCTGGAACTCGTGCTCCTTCTCGTCACGGCAATGGTCGTCCTCGTGTCGGCGCTCGGGATCCTCATCAGCATGGTCGGCTCCTCCCTGGAGCGGAGTCGCGACGTGGCGATCATGCGTGCCCTGGGAGCCCGTCGTGGCCATGTACTGGCGACGGTCCTCATCGAGGCGGTGCTGCTGGCGGTCGGTGGTGGGGTTGTCGGTTGGGTGCTCGGGCATGGAATCGTGGCGGCGATCGGCCCCTGGATCGCCGCCAATGCGGGGGTCCGGGCGGGGTTCTTCTCGTCGGCCCCCGAGGCGGAGGCGTTCCTCGTGCCGTTCCTCGTCCTCCTGGCGATCGCCGCCGCGTTGCTCCCCGCCCTGGCTGCCTACCGCACCGACGTGTCCCGTTGGCTCCAGGGGCCGGGCTGAGCCGGCCCGGACGTGCTCCCGCCGTGCGGCGAGCGGGGCTGGAAAAAGCGATCTCGACGCGGCAATCGGGTTTCCCCCTGCTCCCACCGGCCTGCTAAAATCCGGGCATGAAACCCATCTCCCGGTTCGCTCGTCCCCGGTTCGCTCGTCCGAGGATGGCCTTTGGCGCCGCCCCCGGTGCACTCTGCTGGGTCCTCCCTGCGGTGATGCTCTTGACCGTGCTCGCAGGGTGGTCGCCGACAGCCTCGGCTTGTCCATTCTGCTCGGCGGTGTCGCTGACGTTTTCCCAGGAGATCGCGCAGAGCCAGGTGGCCGTGATCGCCCGGCTCGTCGATCCTCCCTCCCAGGCCTCGCTGTCGCCCCGTGCCGACGGTCCGCTCCCGAAGGGACGCTTCGTCGTCGTCGAGGCACTCAAAGGTGCGGAGTTGCTCGAAGGGGCGGAGCTCGTCGATGTCGACGGGGTCCGGCAGATCGAAACGATCATGCTCGAGGTCAAGCCGGCCGGCTCGACCTATCTCCTCATGGCCGTCGAGCCGCCGAAGCTCGTTTGGTCGAGTCCGATTCCGGTCAGCGATCGCGGCATCGACTACCTCAAGAAGCTCGCCGATCTGCCCGCCAAGGGAGCCGACCGACTCGCCTTCTTCCAGAAGTTTCTCGAGGACCAGGACGACGCCCTCGCCCGCGACGCCTACGACGAGTTCGCCGTCGCGCCCTATGACGACGTCCGGGGCCTCGAGAGCCGGATGGATCCGACGCAGTTGCTTGCGTGGATCGAGGATCCGAAGGTTCCCGCCAACCGCCGCCGGCTCTATGCCACGATGCTCGGCGTGTGTGGCACGAAGGCCGATGCCGATCGGATCGGTGCCATTCTTGCCAACACCGACCCGAAGCCGTCGGAAGCCGAAGTGCGGTCCGGGCTCGACGCCCTGATCGCCTGCTATGTCACGCTCAAGGGGCCCGAGGGGCTCGACATGGTCGACGCCCAGTTCCTCGACCGCAGCGGGCGGAACGTCCCCTTCACCGAGACCTACGCGGCCGTCATGGCCCTGCGGTTTCTCGGGGAGGAATCGACCGTCGTGCCGCGGCCGCGCGTCCTCGAGTCGCTCCGCATCCTCCTCGGCGAACCGAAGCTCGCCGATCTCGTCATCGCCGATCTCGCCCGCTGGGAGGACTGGTCGGTCGTCGACAAGCTCGGCGAGCTTTTCGAGAACGCCGACGCCGACAACCTGTTCGTCCGCGAACCGGTCGTGAACTACCTCAAGGCCTGCCCCGATCCGCACGCCGCCGAGGTGCTCTCGAAGCTCGAGAAAATCGATCCCGAGGCGGTGCGACGGGCGGCGACGCTTGCCGGCTTCGCCGCGGCGATCGAGTCGTCGAAGCTGACCGACGGGGCCGTGGAGACGAGTGCAACGGATGGTGATCCGGGCGATCCCTCCACCCAGCCTGCCGGCGCGTCCCCCCCCGTGGCAGGGCCGCAGGACAGTGCCGTGTCAGCAGCCGAAGCCGAACTCGCCGCCCGTATCCCGCCGGTGCTCGGCGACGAGGATGCCACCGACGAGACCGTGGCGGTCGATCCATCACGCGAGGCCGTCGCGGCGACGTCGACGAGCGCGCCGGGAACGCCCGCGGTCGTGTCGGGTGGATCGGCGCCCGTTGCCAACCCCTGGGCATCGACCGTCGGCAAGTGGTGTGGGGTGGCGTTCCTCCTCGCGGCGGTGGCCGCGCTGTCACGGTTGGCGATGCGTTCCTCGGGTGCCGCCTGAGGGGAGTTCCTCGGCCGGACGTCCTTCGATCCCAGACCATCGATCACCTGTCCCTCGGGAAGCTTCCATGGCTGCCGGTCTCTTCGACGCCTCCGACCCTTCTGCCTCCGACGATCTTCCACCGATCGACGATGGCTACCGCGCCTTCGGTGGAGTGACGATCGCCGCCGCTGCGCTGGCGCTCCTCTCGCCACTGGCCTTCGTCGACTGGTGGCTCCTTTCGGTCCCCGTCCTGGCGGCCGTCCTCGGCCTCGTCGGATGGCGTGACATCATCGCTCGGCCGGACGTCCTCACCGGCAAACTCCTGGCGATCGGCTCGATGACCGTCGGCATGCTGCTGTTCGGCGGCGGCTTGTGGTATCAGGCGACGGTCTACGCCCGCGAACTGCCGCCGGGCTTCGATCGCCTCAACTACGCGGTGCTCCAGCCCGGTGAGGGGGAGCCGGCGAACATGATCCCGGAGTCGGCCGTGAAAATGAACGGCCGTGACGTGCTCCTCAAAGGCTACATGTATCCCGGCAAGCAGCAGCGCGGCATCCGGCAGTTTCTCCTCGTCCGGGACCAGGGAGACTGCTGCTTCGGCGGCAATCCGAAGATCACCGATCGAGTTCTCGTGCAGATGGCCGACAAGCAGACGATCGAATACTCCCCACGACTGAGGAAGATCGCCGGCCGGTTCTCGATTCGCCCCGCCGGTGCCGTCGACGTCGACGGCGCGGTGTTCTACCACCTGGAGGATGCCCGTGTCCGCTGAGAGTCGCCTCCGCCGGACATGGGCCCTCGTCGTGCCGCTGATCTCGCTTCTGCTCGCGTGCGGGCCTCGTGAGGCGCGTGTCGGGTCCGGAGCCGACCGCGGTGGGGCGACGCCGGAAGAGCCTCGGGGAGCAGGGGCTGCGCCCGCGGCGGACGCCACGAGCCCTGTGACCGCGACGGCAGCACCCCCACCCGCACCCGTGGCGGACACGAAGATCCGCGAGATCACCTTCGACGATCTCAAGCTCCCGCTCGAAAAGGGAGACCCCTACACGGCGGCGATCCTTCCTGCAGCGGTCGCGGCGCTCCAGGGGCAGCGCGTGCGGATCCGCGGCTACATCCTCCCGAGCTTCCAGCAGAAGGGGATCACGCAGTTCGTCCTCGTCCGTGACAACATGGAATGCTGCTTCGGCCCCGGCGCGCTCCTCCACGATTGTGTCGTCGTGCGGATGCGGCCCGGTCGGTCGACCGACTTCTCGATCCGCCCCGTGGCGGTGGCAGGGGCGTTCCGGATCGCGGAGCTCAAAGGGCCCGACGGCAAGCATCTGGCCGTGTACGCCATCGACGGCGACGCCGTCGACTGACCCGTCGGAACCCTCCGGGCAGGCCGTCGTGAACCGGCGACGGGTGTCTGTTACCATCGCTGCGTCCCTCGGGGCCCCGCCCCGGGGCACCCGCTGCCCTCACCGTCGTCCGAACGCCCACGATGCCGACAGATTTCGCCTGGTTCTACGACATCCCCACCGCCAAGGCGGCGCTCCTGATGGTGGCGGCGTTCGTGGCCTTCTATTGGATCGGGGCGGTGATCGTGCGGCCCGTGCTGAGGATGTTCGTCCGCCGTGCGCCCGGCCTCAACGATCTGATCGGCTACATCCTCTCCTGCTTCTGCGTCTTCTACGGGCTCCTCCTCGGCCTGATCGCCGTCACCGCCTACCAGAACGTCGAGTCGGCCGAGCAGAACGTCACCCGTGAGGCCGCGGCGCTGTCGGCCCTCTACGAGGACGTGTCGCGGTATTCCGATCCCTTCGGTCAGAACCTCCGCTGGCTGATTCGCGACTACACGCGCTACGTGATCAAGTATGCCTGGCCGCTGCAGCAGCAGGGGATCATCCCGCAGGAAGGTTCGATCCGTGCCGAGGCGCTCTTCGACCGGCTCGTCGATTTCCAGCCGAGCACGCCGGCCGAGGAGATCCTCCATGCAGAGGCGCTGCGACAGCTCAACCACTTCCTCGAATGCCGAAGGCTCCGCCTCCACTCGGTGCGGTCGGGGCTGCCGCGGGCGATGTGGTACGTGATGTTCGTCGGGGCGTTTTTCAACATCCTTCTCTGCTGGATGTTCGACACCCGGTTCCTCACCCAACTCGTCCTCGGTGGGATCCTCGCCGCGTACCTCGGGATGATGATGTATCTGATCGTCGACATGAACCATCCCTTCCGCGGCGAGGTGAGCGTCTCGGCGGAGGCCTTCGAAATGCTCTACGAGCGGATGGTCGAGGACTGACATGGCGATTCCGCGAAACACCACCCTCCCCCCCGCGCCCTCCGGCCGCCGCCTCTCCCGCCGCAACGCCCTCGGCTCCGGCCTGGCAGCCACGCTCGCCGCTTCGCGTGTGCTGGCGCCGTCGCTGTTCGTTGGCTGTTCGCTCGGGATCCCGTCGAGGATGCCGACGGTGAAGATCGGGTTGCTCCATTCGCAGACCGGGCCGCTCGCGATCGGCTCGACGTCGCTGCGGGACGTCGAGCTCGACGCCGTCGAGCGATTCAACGCTGCCGGTGGCGTGCTCGGCCACCGGATCGAACCGCAGGCCCCCGATCCCCGATCCCGCACCGACCTGTTTCCCAAGCGGGCGACCGCACTGCTCGACGACGGTGCGGTGGCCCTGTTCGGCGGCTGGACGAGCGACAGCCGCAAGGCGCTGCTTCCCCTCCTCGAACAGCGTGACAGCCTGCTTTTCTACCCGGTGCAGTACGAGGGGAACGAGACGTCTCGGAACGTGATCTACGGGGGGCAGGTTCCCAACCAGCAGGTGCTTCCGGGCCTCGAGTGGTTCCGTAGCGCCGCGGGGGGGGAGCGGAGAAAGTTCTTCCTCATCGGTTCCGACTACGTCTATCCACGGACGACGAACTTCATCGTGCGGAAGTGGCTCGCCGGCACCGATGCCGCGGTCGTCGGCGAGGAGTATGTCCCGCTCGATCATGCCGATTTCGCCCCGGTGGTCGCCCGCATCGTCGAAAGCGGTGCCGACTGCATCCTCAACACCGTCAACGGCGAGGGCAACCTCCCGCTGCTCGCCGCGCTGTTCGAGGCGGGCATCGATCCGGCCAAACTGCCGCTGGTGTCGACGAGCATCTCGGAGGACGACCTGCGGAGCATGCCGGCGAGCCATGCTGTCGGGCAGTGGATGCTGTCGAGCTATTTCCAGACCGTCGACACGCCGGCCAACGCCGCCTGGATGGCCGGCTTCCGCAGCGAGTTCGGCCGCGATCGAGTCTTCGGCGACGCGATGGAATCGGCGTGGTGCCTCATCAATCTCTGGAAGCTCGCCGTCGAGAAAGCCGGTTCGTTCGCCACCGACGCGGTTCGGCAGGCGTTCGCCGCAGGGGTGGCGTTCGAAGGCCCCGGTGGGACGATGACGATCGATCCGGCCTCCCAGCATGCGACGAAGCATTTCCGTCTGGGGCGGGTTCGTCGCGATCGATTGTGCGAAGTGGTGGTGTCGTCGGATGCGCCGCTCGCCCCCGACCCCTATCCGCAGATCGCGTTTCCCGGATGGAGGTGCGACTGGACGAAGGGGGGCATCGAGCGCGGCCCGGAGGTGTCGATCGATGGTTGAGTTCGACATCGAGGTCTCCGAGGGATGCCGGTGGCTGAAGATCATCCTCGACGACGATGACGTCCGCACCGAGCGCGGCGCGCTCTACCGGATGGCGGGCGACGTCGAGATGGACGTGCCGCTCCCGTCGCTACGGGCGATGTGGGTATCGCTGTTCTCCGACGAGTCGGTGATCCGGCCGCGGTACGTGGGAACCGGCGAGCTCTATCTCGATTCGACGTTCGGTGGCTACCACATCTTCGACGTTCGTCCGGGCGAGCGTTGGATCCTCGAGCATCGGTGTTTCTGGGCGTCGGAGGGGGAGGTGAAGCTCGCCATCCACCGCGAGCGGATCTGGACCGCCTATTGGGCCGGCGAGGGTCTGCTGTGGTACAAGACGGTGCTCGTGGGGGACGGAAAGGCCGTGCTCGCCGTCGACGGGCCGGTCGAGGAGATCGAGCTCGACGACGAGCGGATCGTGATCGACGGTGGATTCGCGGTCGCCCGGACCAGCGGGATCACCATGCGGCTCCAGCGCCCCGCCCGGTCGTACCTCAGCCACTGGCTCTCCGGTCAGAAGCGATCGTGCGTGTACGAGGGGACAGGGCGGCTGCTGATCTGCGCCGTTCCGTACTGGCGACAGCGGTTGCAAAAGGCGAAGGATGCCGACTCCCTGGCCTACGGTTGACATGCGAGACCTCGCTTCCTGTGCGGGTCTGTGCAGGCCAAAGCCCCGGCGGCGGTTCTCGGGGAGCGTCGCTTCGCCTTTCCGGCGGGCGGGATCGATCGGCCGTCGGCTTCCGCTCCTGCTCTGCTGGCTCCCCAGCCTGGTGGTGAACTCGGCCTGGGCCTGCCCGTTTTGCGGACCGGTCGGCGATTCGCTCGCGCGGCGTCGTGACGCGGCGGGCTTCGTCTGCATCGCGGAGGCGCTGACCCCTGCCACCGCCGATGCCTCCGGGCTGCTCGCCGGCAGCTTCCGCGTGATCCAGGTGCTGGCCGACACCCCCGGGCGCGTCGACGGCGATCCCCCCGAACGCGTCACCGCCCGGGTCGCGGCGCCGGTGGAGGGGACGGCGGTGCTGTTCGGCTCGGCTGACGACTCCCCCCGTTGGACGGCGGTGGCGGCCGACGAGTCGCTGCTCGAGCACGTCGTCACGGCGCCGCCTGTCACGCTGCCGGCCGGCGAGCGGCTGGCGTGGTTTGCCCGCCGGCTCGAACATCGCGTCCCGGCGATCGCCGAGGATGCGTTCACGGAGTTTGCCCTTGCCCCCTATCCGGACGTCCTCGCGGCGGCGGCGGCTCTGGCTGAGCGGCCGCTGGCGCGATGGGTGGCAGACCCAGCCACCGACCAGCGTCGCCGCGGGTTCTATGGACTCGCCCTGGGGATCGTCGCGGCGGCGGACGGAGGTCGGGCCGTGTCGTCGGCGCCACTTCGGGCGGCGCTCGCCTCGGGCGGGGGGGACTTCCGCGCGGGGGCCGATGGACTGATGGCCGGGGTGCTCGTCGCCGACGGCGTCGAGGGGCTCGGCTGGCTCGTCGAGCGGGCCGGTCCCGATCGGCCTGTCGATCAACGGCAACTGCTCGCGGCGCTGCGGTTTGCCGGGGAATACCTCGGCGACACGATCCCCGCCGGGCAGATCACCGCGGCGACGGCCCGGCTCGCGCAGAGCCCGGCGGTGGCCGCCGACGCGATCATCGATCTGGCCCGCCGCGAGGCTTGGGAGGAGGTCGACGGGGTGGCCGGATGGTGGGAACGGGCCGCCGACGATCCGCTCATTCGCCGCGCCGTGGCCGGCTATCTCACCGCCTGCCCGACCTCAGCGGCACGGGAACACCTCGACCGGATCGGCCGGGAAGATCCTGCCGCGCTGGCCGCGGCCCGTGCTGCGGCCGACTTGCCGCTGGGACGCTGAGCCCGAGGCGCTGGTTTGCGGGGCGCTGGTTCGCGGGGAGCTGGTTCGCGAGGGCGCGGCACTCGAAGAAACCGCAGGCTTCCCAGTGAAACAAGGTCAGGGAAGACCTTTTCCACGGTCTGCTAGCGCCCCTGCGTCGCGGCGGCGTCGGAGGGGGTGCTGATGACCCTGCCTGAAGGGGCGCTTTCAGCCTTCCAGCCCGTGAGCACATCCCCCCACGGCTGCGCCGATTCGCCGGCCTGCGACACCGGCAGGATCATAGAGGGAATGACCGAGGCATTCGCTGCGGCGGCCGCGGGGCCGGCCGGAGTCGGTGGTACGGGTAAGGGTGACGGGGTGGGAACCTCCTCGAGTGGATTGCGGCTGGCCGGTGCCTTGCTGTCGCTAGCCGGCTTGGCGGCGGGGGCCTGCACTTCCTCGGCCGTCGCCGGGTCACGGGGGGAGAGTTGCTCGACGGCCGTTCCGGCTCCGATGCCCTCGAAGTTCTGGGTGATCGGGCCGCGGCTGAAGACACCCGGGCGGGAGTGCCCGTAATCGAGGAACAGACTGGCGTCGCGTTGCCGAGCGCGGCGGTAGGAGTCGAAGTAGGCTTTGCCTGGCCACGGCCCCTCGGCGAGGAACACGCCGTTGTATTCGAGCAACGAGCCCTTGCGGTAGTGGAGCTGAGCGATCGAACGGTTGTAGTCGACGACGGCCCGGTAGTACGCGCTTTCGGCGTCGGCCCGTCGGCGCTGGGCATCGAGGAGCTGGTCGAGTGTCACGGTGCCGGCATCGTAGGCCGCCTGCACCGCCTCCACTTGCCGCTCGGAGGCGACACGGCGGTTGAAGTTTGTTTGCGAGAGGGCGAAGTTCGTGTCGACGTTGCGCACCGCTTCGACCAGCGCGTGCGACACCTCCATCTCCTCGTCCTGGAGTCTGGAACGCTCGCGGGCGAGTTGGAGCTGGAAGTTGCGGACGGTGGAGAGCTCGCGGCGGAAACCGATCGGCATGAGGAACTGGGCACCTGCCTGCCATTCCTGGAACTGGCCGCTCATGAGCGACGAGTAGGCATCGGTGCCGGCCAGCGGCTCTCCGGAGGAACCTTCATAAGGGCTGTAGTTCTGACTGATGAATTGCTGTCCCATGCCGAGGAACCGCCACCGACCGACGGCGTCGAGACGCGGCAAAAGGAGGTTTTTCGAGGCGAGAAGCTCGAGCTCCTTCTGCTTGATCACCCACTTCTGCCGCCGGAGCTCCGCCGACCGGGAGAGCGATTCGACGAGTGACTGCTGCCAGTCGAAGCTGATCCGGGCGGTGGTGGGCTCGTCGGCGGGGCGGATCAACCGGCCGTCGGAGGCCGAGAGCCCCATCATGTAGCGGAGGCGGTTCTCGCTGCGGTAGACGTCGGTCAGCGCGTTCTCGACGTCGCTGCGGAAGAAGAAGTACTGCTCACGGGCCTGGGCCTCCTTGTCGGCCTCGCCCCCGCGGGACTGCTCGACGTACAGCGCGTGGACCTTCCTCCAGGCCTCGAGAGCGCTGTCGCGGCCGGCCTTGCGGGCTTCGAGGTTGCGGTAGGCGAAGTAGAGCTCCCAGTAGGCCTGCTCGGTATCGCTGACCATGTTGCGGACGCCGATCTCGAAGTCGGCCAGCGTCTGGTCGGCGAGGACACGGGCGATGAGCACGCCACGGAAGTTGGCGCGGCCGTTGATGTTGTTGAAGGCATCGGGGCCGGCGATCCGGTTGTAGGTCAGGCCCGCACCCTGGAGGAGCGGCTGGTTGAAGGTGAAGTCGTAGTTCGTCTGCCAGGTCGAGGGTACGCCGTCCTGGCGGATCGGCGAGTTGTTGTTGTCGTAGAGCGTCTGGTTTTGGACGCCGAACGTGGCACCGGTTGCGGAGACCTTGCTGATACCGGTCGTCCAGTTGCCGACGTCGCCAAGGAGCGTCTGCTGGAAGATCGGCTGCGTGGACGAGAAGTTCTGTGGCCTGTTCTGCCGCTCCCAGGTGAGCGAGCTCGAGAGCTGGGCGTCGAACGAGGCAAGCGCGCTTTCCACGCCGCGGAAGGGGTCGGTTTCGGTGATCGCAGGATCGTAGACCGTGGGGTAGGCCTGCGGATTGGTGAGCAACGACACCGCCGGCTCGCCTGCCTGGGGTCGCGGTCCGCCGAAGCTCTGGAAGCGGCCGCCGAGGCTCCTGAGCACCTTGCCGTTCTCGAGGGCCGTGCGGATGGCGTCCTCGAGGGACAACTCCCAGACCTGGTCGAAGTTGGCGTTGGAGAGGGTCAGAGGCTCGATCGTCCCGGCCGCCTCGTCGAGGGGCTGATGGACCGTGTCCGGGTACTCGATCTTCTGGATGGCGCCGACGTAGTGCGACAGGTCGCCGTCCTCGAAGAAGTAGAACGGCTGCCGCGGGGCGCAACCGCTGGCCACGAGCACGAGGCTCGTCATGGCCACCCAGGCTCTTCGCAGCAGGAGGTTTGGCACGGTGGAGGGTCCGGCGTACGGGCTATGAAGGATCGCGATGGTGGAAGTGCTGCCGCTGCGCCCAAGGGGTTCGCCCGTCGCGGTCGACGGACCGATCCCGACGCAGTGCCCCCCGACGCTGCGTCCGCCTCGCGTGCACTTGGGCGCAGCGACGGCAGGGGTGTTATCGTCGTCACAACCGTCAAACTTCGGGGAATCGTCAGCCTCGGCGGAAGGTCGCGCCCGACGGGGCAGGATGGGCAAGCCTGCCGACAGGCGGATTACCGTTCAGCGTTGCCTGCCGGTCGGCGACGGTTCTGTGGAGGGCCAGCGGCTCGTCTGCACCTCCCGCACGCTCCCCTCTCCTTCCCCGCCGACCGAGACGAACCTCCCGGCGCATCCGGCCTGGTTTTCCAGGAGGGTTCGGCCGCGGACGGGACCGAGAACGTTGGCCGCGGTGGCCAGCGCGTCGGCCGCGGTGGCGTCGGGGGCGATGACCGTCACGGCGGCGGGCCCGTCGATGCCGATCCCCGTGCGCGGATCGACGATGTGGCTGTAACGGCGACCGCCGATCGCCACCGATTGCCGGGCATCGCCGCTGGTGGTCACGGCTGCATCGGCGAGGAGAATCTGCCCGGTGGCAGCTTCCGGGGTGCCGGGGATCGGGTCGATGGCGATCCGCCATCCGGCCTCGCCGGGAGGCGCACCCGAGGCGCCGACATCCCCGGAGGCATCGACGAGCGCCGAGCCGATCCCCCGTGCGGCGAGGATCGCGAGCGCCCGGTCGATGGCGTAGCCCATGCCGATGCCGCCGAGATCGAGCCGCATGCCCGGGCGGGTGAGCCGGACGCCCCTGGGGCGGTCCTCGAGCACGAGGGTCAAAGGCCCCACCGCCCCCCGGGCGGTGGACAGTTTCGCGGGGAGAGGGAGGACGCCCGAACGGCGCGACTGCCGCCAGAGCGTCGTCAGCGGTCCGACGGTCGGATCGAAGGCCCCGTCGCTCTCGTCACGGTAGACCACGGCCCGGCCGAGGACGGCCCACAGGTCGTCGCTCACCGGCACGGCCCGATCGGTCGGGCTCGCGGCGGAGAGTCGGGAGAGCTCCGAGTCGGGCCGGTAGTCGGAGAGGATCGCCTCGAGCCGCGCGACCTCGTCGAGGGCGGCGGCGATCCCCCCTTCGCCGGCTGCGGCGGTGGTGGCGTTGACGGTGACGGTCCAGGCGACCCCCATCAGTCGTCGGCCGCCGGTGACCCGCACCAGCGGCACGTCGGCGCCGGACGTGGTACCTTCCTCCATATGGACTCCTCGCCTCCTCCCGTCGTGATCCGATTCGACTGCACGCCCCTCCGAGCCCTTGCCGGCACCCAGGTGCCGGCCGAGGCGTCGCCACGCTTTCGTGCGCTCGTCGGGCGGATGCTGGCTGCCGTCACCAAGCACGGCGCACGCAACGCCTATTATCTCACGAACGCCTCCTGCACGTTCCGGTTCACGAACGCCGCCGACGGTGGATGGACGACGTTCACCGTCGAGGGGACGGTGCTGACCGACAACCTCGACACCCACACCGTGGGGAGCGATCTGACGGTGACGCTCGCCAAGGAAACGTGCGATTGGCTGACGCAGCCGGCCGTCGAGTGGCTCGCGATCAGCGCCCGAAGGGCCGTCGAGGCGGAGTTCGACCGCTACATCGCCGCCGGTGATCTGGGGCGGACGCTCGAGCGGCTCTCGCGCGAGCAGGCCGACATCGACGCCGCCGGTGGCTTCCTGGGGATGAACCTGTGACCATCGGGGACAGCGCCCTCCATGGCCTTCGTCCCTCGGTCGGCCGCCGAACGCCTCACCAGCGATGGTGGACCAGCGGCCGGATCGTGTCGTCGTAGATCTCCTGCACCGCGGCCATCGTCCGGGCGTCGAGCGGCGGCAGATCGGCAGCCTCGGCGTTGGCGATGACCTGCTCGGGCCGCCGCCCCCCCGGGATCACCGTCGTGACCGCGTCGAACGAGAGGATCCACCGGAGGGCGAACTGCGTCAGGCTCATGCCCTCGGGAAGGAGGCCGCGGAGACGGTCGACGGCCGCGAGACCCGTCTGGTAGTCGACGCCGGAAAACGTCTCGCCGCGGTCGAACATCGCCCCTTGGCGGTTGAAGAGGCGGTGATCGCCTTCTGGAAAGACGCTCTGCCGACTGAACTTGCCGCACAACAGCCCACTGGCCAGCGGCACCCTGGCGATCACCGCCACCTGTCGCCTCGCGGCCTGCTCGAAGAACAACTCCGCCGGACGGAGCCGGAAGGCATTGAAGATGATCTGGACGGACTGCACACCCGGATACTCGATCGCCTTGAGGGCCTCCTCCACCTTCTCGACGCTCACGCCGTAGAAGCGGATCTTCCCCTGCTTCACGAGCCCGTCGAGGGCCTCGAACACCTCGGGACGGTAGTAGACGTCGGTGGGAGGGCAGTGGAGTTGAACGAGATCGAGCGTCTCGACACCGAGGTTCGTGAGGCTGCGATCGACGAAGGCCGTGAGGTTCGTCGCGTCGTAGCCGTCGGCGGTGTGCGGGGAGAGCCGGCGGCCGGCCTTCGTGGCGACGTAAAACGGCTCGGATCGCTCGTGCCGGAGGCGACTGATGAGGCGTTCGGAGAGGCCGTCGCCGTAGACGTCGGCGGTGTCGAAGAAATTGATCCCGGCGTCGAGCGCCGCATGGAGCGCCGCCATCGATTCGCGTTCGTCCGCGCCCCCCCACTGGCCACCACCGATGGCCCAGGCGCCGAACCCGATCTCCGTGACGTGCCAACCTGTCCGACCGAACGAGCGTGTCTTCATGATTGCGGCAGTGTGACCCGCGGGGAGTGGCGTCGGCAAGTCCCTTGGTACGATGTCCGCATGGAGACCCGATCCGCACCGCGCACCGCCGTCATCGTCGGGGCATCTTCCGGAATCGGCGAGGCACTCGCGCGCCGGCTCGCCGGGGAGGGCTGGGCGCTGGGCCTGGCGGCGCGGAGGGGCGAACGGCTTGCCGCCCTGGCCGACGAACTCGCCACCAGCCACCCCGGTCGCCGCTTCGCCGTCCGGGTCATCGACCTCCGTGCGCCGGATCGCGCGATCGATCAGTTCGGCGAGCTGGTCTCGGAACTCGGAGGGGCGGACCTCGTCGTCATCGCCTCTGGGGTCGGTCATGAAAATCCCGCGCTCGAGTGGCCCCCCGAAGCGGAGACGGTGGCGGTGAACGTCGCCGGCTTCACGGCGATCGCGGTGGCAGCGATGGGCCATTTCGAGTCCCGGCGTGCCGGGCACCTCGTCGGCCTGTCGTCGCTTGCGGCGCTCCACGGCCACGGCGACGCACCCGCCTACGGGGCGAGCAAGGCGTTCGTGAGCCGGTATCTCCAAGCGCTCAAACAACGCGTCGCCGCCCGGAGGCTCCCCATCGTCATCACCGACGTCCAAGCCGGCTTCGTCGACACGGCGATGGCGAAGGGGGAGGGGCTGTTTTGGGTGGCTCCGGTGGAGGAGGCGGCGGCACAGATCATGAGCGCCATCCGGAAGAAACGCCCGCATGCCTACGTGACCCGCCGCTGGAGGCTCGTGGCATGGATCCTCCGGCTTTTTCCCGACCACTGGTGATCCCTCCTTGCCCCACCCGGCGGCGAAGTAGAATCGATCGGAAACGGCTCCGCTTCCGTCGGAGCCCGAGGGGGTCTGCCATGGGTTCGACGGGGCCTTGGGGGAGCGTGCGGGGGACGATCGCCGTGGCGGTCACCGTCAGCCTGTCGCTCTCCTGCGGAGTGCTCCGTTCGCTCGTCGCGATGGCCGAACCGGTCGCGGCAGAGGCCACGTTCGACGAGGTGATCCTGCCGTTGCTCGAGACGCGGTGCGTCGCCTGCCACTCGCTCGACCACGAGGTCAGCGGCGGCCTCCGGCTCGACCTCCGCGACGGCTGGGCGCGGGGAGGGGATTCCGGTCCGGCGATCGTGCCCGGCCAACCCGATCGGAGCCTGCTTGTCCGCGCGATCCGCTGGGAGCCCGGTGTGCCGCAAATGCCCCCCGACGGCAGGCTCGCGCCCGGGGAGATCGCCGCCGTCGAGACCTGGGTGCGGGAAGGCGCTCATGACCCGCGTGGCGGATCGGTCGGGCCACGGCCGCGGCCGTTACCCGGGACGACGAAGGGGATGACCGTCGAGGAGGGGAGGGAATGGTGGAGCATCCGTCCCCTCGCCGTCCCGGTCCCTCCGGAGGTCTCCGATCCGTTGTGGAACCGGGATCCCATCGACCGCTTCATCCGGGCCCGCCTCGATGCCGCCGGCCTCCGTCCGCACCCGGAGGCCGAGGCGGAGGTTCTCGCCCGGCGGATCACCGAAGATCTCACCGGCCTTCCTCCCACCCCCGAGGCGACCGATGCCTTCGTCGCCGCGCATGCCCGCGACGCCGATGCGGCGGTGGCGGATCTCGTCGACCGCCTCCTTGCCGAGCCCGCCTTCGGGGAACGGTTCGGCCGTCATTGGCTCGATCTGGCCCGCTTCGCCGAGTCGAGCGGCGGCGGTCGCACGCTGCTGTTCAAGGATGCCTGGCGCTATCGGGACTGGGTGATCGCCGCTGTGAACGACGACATGCCCTTCGAGCGGTTCGTGGCGGCCCAACTCGCCGGCGACCTGATCGTCGCCGGGGCCGATGGCGCGCACGATCCGGACAGCGTGACCGGCGCGCTCGTGGCCAGCGGATTCCTCGTCCTCGGACCGACGAACTACGAGGAGCAGGACAAGGCCCAGCTCCGTTTCGATGTCATCGACGAGCAGCTCGAGACGATCGGCAGGACGTTTCTCGGGCTTTCGATCGGCTGCTCACGCTGCCACGATCATCCCTTCGATCCCCTCAGCCAGTCCGACTATCACGCGCTCGCCGGAATCCTCTCGAGCACGAAGACGCTCTTCAACGAGACCGACAATGTCGCCAGGTGGATCACCCGGCCCCTCCCCGAAGCGCCGCCGATCGCAGCCCGCCGGGCCGAGATCGACGCACGTCTCGGCACGTTGCAGGGGGAGCGAAAGGCGTTGACGAAGGTTGTGGCCGGGTTTGCCGCCGGCCGCGATCCCCCTCCGCCGCCGGTTCGGCTGGCCGACATCGAGACGGAGATCGGCCGACTCGGCAGCGAACTGCCGCCCCGGCCGACAGCGATGGTCGTCGAGGACCGGCCCGATCCGGCGGACACCGCGATCCGCATCCGTGGGATCGAGAAGAACCGCGGCCCTGTCGTCCCCCGTGGGCTTCCTGCCGTGTTCGCAGCCGAGCGCGTCGTCGGTGAGGACGGCAGCGGCCGGAAGGAACTGGCGGCGTGGATCGGCCGGGCGAGCAGTGCGCTGCCGCGTCGCGTGATCGTCAACCGGGTCTGGGGCTGGCTGCTCGGCCGTGGACTCGTCCCCTCGGTCGACAACTTCGGCGTTACCGGAGAGCCTCCGAGCCACCCGGAGCTGCTCGATTGGCTCGCGGGAAGGTTCGCGGAGCACGGGTCGCGCCTCAAGCCGCTCGTTCGCGAGATCGTCCTCTCGCGCACCTACCGCCAGGCGTCGGCCGTGCCGCCCGCCACAGATCCCGACAACCGACTGTGGAGCGGGGCGCTGCGGCGGCGGCTCGACGCCGAGCAGATCCGCGATGGGCTGCTGTCGGCTTCCGGAAGGCTCGACCGCACCGTCGGTGGCCCGTCGATCGTCGGCGGCGGCGAGATCGATGCCAACGACACGGCGGCCCAGACGATCGAATACGGCTATGTCTTCGATGACGTCCGGCGGAGTGTCTATACGCCGGCGTTCCGCAACCGCCGCCCCGAGCTCTTCGAGGTTTTCGATTTCGCCGACATCAACACCTCCTCCGGGGCGCGGCAGACGAGCACCGTCGCCTCGCAGGCGTTGTTCATCGCCAACGACCCGTTCGTGGTCGAGTCATGCCGGCTGATTGCCGGTCGCCTCGCCACCCGGGCCGACACCGATGCGGCACGGATCGACTTGGCTTTCCGTCTCCTCCTCGGACGGCGGCCCGTCGCGGGGGAACGGGAGGCGGCCATGGTGTTCCTCGCCCGCACGGCCGGTGCGGCGGATGGCTGGGCCGTGCTTTGCCAATCGATCGTCTCGAGTCCTGATTTCCGGTTCGTCGACTGATGTCGGCCCGTGTCGAACGTCTCGTGCATCGGGGAGCAGTGTCACCATGTCCGATCCCGGAAACCCCGCGTCATCGATGGTGTCGCGTCGCCAGATCCTCTCCCTCGGTGGGTGTGGCTTCGGAGCGCTCGCCTGGGCCGGCCTCCGGGCCGGCCGCGTCGAAGCGGCCACAGCTCCGCATCTTCCCGTCCGCGCCCGGCGGATGATCTTTCTCTTCATGGCAGGTGGCGTGAGCCAGATCGACAGCTTCGATCCCAAACCGAGGCTCACGTTCGATGACGGCAAGGCGATGCCGTTCGGTGATCTCCGTAGCCTCGCCAAGAGCGGCAAGAGCCCCCCGCAGCGCGTCATGAAGCCACTGTGGAAGTTCTCCCGCCGGGGTGAGAGCGGGCTTGCGGTGTCCGACCTCTTTCCGGCAATGGCAGGCATCGCCGATGACCTGTGTGTCGTCCGCAGCCTCCACACCGAGGGGATCGCCCACGGCCCGGCGACGCTCTTCCTCCACTGCGGTGCCACCACGGCGATCCGTCCTTCGTTCGGTGCATGGCTCGACTACGGGCTCGGCACGGAGAACGTCGATCTCCCCGGATTCGTCAGCCTGTCGCCGAGCCTCGGCAACGGCGGCCCCCGCAACCATGCCGCCGCGTTCCTTCCTCCCGTCCACCAGGGCACCGTCATCGGCAGGGCCGGCGTGCCGGCGGCGAAAGGTGGGATCCGGGATCTCGAACCGTCGCGCCGCGGACCGCTCGCCGCCGCCGGCCGCGATCTGCTCGGCGCCATCGGCGCCGCTCAGGCCATGGCGCGGCCCGGCGACGGGGAACTCGAGGCCGTGATCGCCGCCGGGGAGCTTGCGGCGCGGATGGAAGCGGCGGCACCGCGCGTCCTCGACCTCTCCGGTGAGACGGCCGAGACGCTCGCGCTCTACGGGATCGACGGCGGGCCGACCGACGACTTCGGCCGCCAGTGCCTGCTCGCCCGAAGGTTGTCCGAGGCGGGAGTCCGCTTCGTGCAGGTGAACTACACCGACAACTCCAACAATCCCGCCTGGGACCAGCACACCGACATGTCGAAGCACGCTCTCCACGCCCGGGCGACCGACCAGCCTGTCGCCGGGTTGGTGCGCGACCTGAAACGTCGCGGATTGCTCGACGACACGATCGTGTGGTGGGGGAGCGAGTTCGGTCGCACGCCCTACGCCCAGGACAACGGCAAGGGACGCGATCACAACCCCGCCGGATTCACCGCCTGGCTCGCCGGCGGCGGCTTCCGTGCCGGGCATGTCCATGGCGAGACCGACGACTTCGGCCACCATGCCGTCGTCGACCGTGTCCACATGCACGACCTCCACGCCACGTTGCTTGCGGCGCTGGGGCTCGATCACACGAGGCTCACGTTCCGCCACAGCGGCCGCGACCACCGCCTCACCGACGTCGCCGGAAGGATCGAGCCGCGGCTGTTCGCGTGACGGTCGACGGGGACCCGGCGGGCGGCGTCGTCAGGGAAGCGCCTCGAGGTCGATCAACGGGCGCTTCGCCGGTGGTGCATCGAGGGTGAACACCGAGCCGATCTTCACCGGCGGGGAGAAGAAGCCGCAGTTGCGGAGAAAGAAACCTTCCCCGTCGATCCCCCCTGCGTAGTCGAGCCGATGGCCGCCGGAGGCGGTGGCATCGGCGGTGAACCGGGCCGTACCGATCGGATGCCATGTCCCCTCGGTGTCGCGCACCCACTGATTCGCGTAGGTCGCCCGACGGCCGACGTTGCCGGTGGTATCGAGGAAGTTCTCGAGGAAGGAGTGAAAGCCGGTGAGATGCCGCTCGGTGCGCGGCCGACGAAACGACGCGATCAGTCGCCACGATTCGGCCTCGCCGAACCAAGAGGTGTAGGTGGTGGTGCCGTCGCCTGCCGGTTCGACGCGCGTCAGGAAGCGATAGGTGATGCCGGCCTTCCAAGGATGGACCAGAAAGCTCTGCCCGCCGCTCCCTTCGTTGCCGAACTCACCGGTCCGGACGCCCTCACCCTTGCGGAGCAGCGTCACCCGGTCCTCCTCCGGGACCTTCGCCGGATCATCGGTCGTGAACGGACTCCAGACCGAGAACAGCACGCGCCGTTCTGCCGGACCGTTCACCTGCATGCCGAAGTAGCCCTCTCCGAAGCCGTTGGCCATGAAGAAGCTGCCGAGTGCATCCTCCCCCTCGGGCACGGTCACCTCGCCGTAGGCATACTCGATCTCCTTTTCCGCCGGAAGCGAATAGCCGAGGTGGACGCTCGGACCGCGGCGGCCCCAGTAGTACATGTTGCCGTCGTTGGTGGTGACCGCGGCGATCGAGAGATCGGGCGAATCGGAACGGATGCGGAGCAGCGGATCACTCGCGAACGCCCCTCCCTCGCGGCGCAGGCCGCGGATCTCCGCCTTCACGTACCCGGGGCCGCCGAGGGAGATCCTGCCGAATCGGGCGGCGGCGCGGTCGTCACCGGAGAGTTCCGCGGTGACGGTCGTCCCCCCGATCGTCAGTTCCACCTCGGCCCTCCCGCCGGTCTCGGCCGAGACCAGATCGACCTCCGCCTCGGCCGGCCGATCGACATGAAACCAGACGCTCCAGATCGTCTCGGGGTCGTGCCAGCGGACCTCCGCACCACCCCGCTCGAGCCCGTCGTTCGACCCCGGTTTCGAGGCCACCGCGTAGGCGTTGCCACCGAACGGCACCGACCATTCAGCGGCCCCCGATGGGATCTGATCGACCGCCGGACCGAGCCACGATCCGATCGTCATCAGGCAACCGATAGCCAGACCCCGGGCCGATCGCACGCCGTGCCCAGCCCGCCCCTGTGGTGACGATTCGACGATCGGCATTCTCGGCATGTCACGACTTCCCGTCCGCGGCGGAGAGGTACGCCTCGACCTGTTCCATCCGCTCCGCATCCTCGGGCGTCAGCCGTTCCCGGCCGAGCCCCAGGGCTTTGGAACGGGCGAACATGTCACGGGCGTCTTTGAGATTGGTCAGTTGGGCGTGGATCGATGCCATGTGGAGGAGCTTCAACGGGCTCGGGGTGACGATCGCGTCGTTCATGTCCTCGAGGGCCCGGATCGTCTGCCCCTTGGCCAGCCGGATCAGCGCCCGGGTGTCGAGGACGTCGGGAAGGGGACCGAGTTCGCGGAGCGCCCGCTCGGCGAACTCGCCCGCCTCGTCGGCCGTGTCGGGGCGGGCCAGGAGCCATGCCAGGTTCGCCGAGACGATGGCCGCCTGAACCTCGTTGACGCCTTCCGTGGCGAGGAGTTGCCGGTAGTCCTCTTCGGCCTCTGCCACCCGGCCGAGCGACTCCTTGGCAATCGTCGACTGGAGGAGAATCGGGATCGATCCCGGGTTCTCACGACGCACCGAAGCGATCCAGCCGGCGACGGTGTCGTCGATGGCCGGATCGCACGCGGTCTGGGCGTGTCTGAGGATCGTCGTCAGCGTCTCGAGGAAAACCATCACCGACAGCTGCTTGCGGACCGTGCCGAGCATCTCGATCGCCTCGGTCGTGCGGTGCTGGCGCCCGACGGACGACGCCAGCATGGCCACGCCCTCCGGAGACTGTTCGGCGTAGGTTTGGAGAATCCCGTCGGCGAGTTCGGGGAATCCGAGCTCGAAGGCGATCTGCGTCGCCGCCAGGAGCCGCGGCGCCGATTCCTTGGTGAACGTCTGGTCGGCGAACAGCTTCTGCACGAGTCGTTCGGCCCGCTCCCGATCCCCCTCGGCGAGGGCGAGCAGTGCCTCGAGTCGCACCGTCGCAAGCAGGTCGGGGCCCGCGTCCTGAAGGCGTCGGAGCCAGCCCTTCGCCTCGGCGAAATCACGATCGAAGATCAGCAGTTCGACGAGCGTACCGACGACACCGGTGCTCGAATCGGCAGACGACGCGATCGCCATCAGGTCATCACGGGCCTTGGTCCGATTCCCCACGAGTGCCTGGATCCGCGCCCGGCTGACGCGCTCGTCGACGGTCAGGGGGCGTCGTTTGGCGAGCGCCTCGAAGAGCGTTTGGGCCTGCCTCCAGCTCGCCGGGGAGTTCCTCCCGATCAGGAGGCTGATCGAGAGCGTCAAGTCATCGACGTATTGCACCCCCTGTTGGTCGACGTTGCGGGCGAGGATCCCGATCGCCTCCTGGAGATCGTCGTAGCGTGGGCTGGCGGCGAGACTCGTGGCCAGGGCGCGGCGTGCCCAGGCGAGCGTCGGAGTGCCCTTGGCCGATTCGAGGGCGATGATCCTCCGCAATTGCTCTCGAGCCTCGGCGGTGTTGCCGCGGCGGGTCAGCAGGTCGACGAGACGCCGGGCGGCGACGAGGTCATCCGGCGATTTCTCGACCGCCTCGCGAAACACTCGCTCCGTCTCGGCCGGGTCGCCGATCGTGTCATCGGCGGCCAGTTCGAATTGCTCGCGGGACGCACCCTGGAGCTTCTCGAGAGCGAGGCTCACCGTCTCGGCCGCGCGGTCGGCGGCGCCGGCCGAGCTCTGAATGCGAACGAGCGTCAACCAGGCACCGGCGTCGTCGGGCGCCGCTTCGGTCGCCCGTCGACCGACCTGCTCGGCCTCCTCGTGCTTTCCGCAGGCTGACAGCAGCCGGGCGTACCAGTTCAACTGCTGCGCATCGCGACACTCCTCGGGCGTCAACGCGGCGGCAATCGACAGGGCCTGTTCGGTCCGACCGGCGGCGGCGAGCAGTTGGGCGCGGATCCGGTCGATGACCGGACCGCCGGCGTCACCCAGCGACGCGATCACCGGAGCCGCCTCGTCGAGCCGGCCGGAGGCCGCGAGGAGAACGGCGAGCCGGCGCCGCGCGAAGGGGAGCGTCTCGCCGAGTTCGACGGCCTTGCGCAACTGACCGATGGCACCGCTCGGGTCTCCCTGGATCTCGGCGATCGCCGCCAGCATGAGAGGCACTTCCGACCAACTCGTCCGCTCCTGCCCCGCTTGGACGAGGAGGCCGCGGGCCTCCTCGAGCTTGGCGACTTCCTCGGGCGTGAGCGCGGCAGAGGTGGTGTCTGCATTCGGCCTCGATTGGCGATTCGCCCGGATCGCGACGATCCGCGCGACGGCAGTGGCCAGCCGCCCGGCCGCACTGGTCGGACCCGCGGAACGGACGATCTCCGCGACTTGCGCGTTGACCTCGTCGACCGCATCGCGTTCGGCGGCGAGGTCGAGAACGACCTGACGGACGGCGAGATCGTCCGGGTTCCTTTCGAGAACGGTCGTGGCGATCCGTTCGGCCTCCGCGACGTTTCCGCGGCCGACGTGGATCGCGATCAGTTGCCGGGCACAGCGATCGGCAGCCGGACCTTCGACGCGGCCCATCCGCGCCTCGAGGTCGGTGAGCCAGCCCGCGGCCTCCCCTACGGGGGCGGTCGCGGCCAGTCGGGCCTCGGCTTCGAGAAGGTCTGCAGTGTCGCGGAGGGTGTCGGGTGCCGCAGTCAGTCTGGCTTTCGCATCGTCGGCTCGTCCGCTGGCAACGAGAAGTACGATGCCCTGGGCGAAAGGACCGGGGGCTTCCGGGTGCTCGGCGATGAGCGCGTCGGAGGCCGCGATGGCTTCGTCAATCTTCTGCTTCGTGGCAAGCACGTCGATCCGCAACCGACTCAGCTCGATCGGATCGTGGTCGGGGGTCGCGGCGACAGCCTCGAGGAGCGAATCGACCTTCGACCAGTCCTGTCGGTCCGGTTCACGAGCGACCTGTTCCCGAATGCGGAGACGGCACAGGGGCCTCCACAGTGACGGCGTCTCGGCAAGCTTGTCCGCGGGGATCTTCGCGGCCAGTTCCTCCGCCAGCGTGAGTGCCTCCTGCCACCGCGAGGACTGCTCGAGCGAGATCATTTCGGCGAATCGGGCCGCTCCCGAAGCGGGGTCCGCGGCGAAGGCCCGCTGGCGGGCGTCGTTGGCCTGATCGCGCTGGCCGAGGGCCCCGTGGCAATTGGCGAGGGCCAGGTCGACGCGGCGGGTCATCGATTCGTCCGCGGCCACCTGCGGCCGGACGCGCTGCCACGTCTGGAGCGCCTCGAGCCAGCGCTGCTCGGCCATGGCGACCGTCGCCTCGGCCCACAGCAGAGCCGGTGCGTCCTTGCCGAGGATCGGACGCGATTCCTCGATCAACGGACGAAGGTCTTCGAGCTTCCTCGCGTCCGAAAGCTCGACGAGGAGCTCGCTTCTGATCAACGGGCTGCCGGGCATCGAGGCGAGTCCCTCGCGGAGGGTCTCGAGCACTCCCGAGGTGTCGTCCCGCCGTCGCGCGAGGTACGCCTTGATGGCAACGATCTGTTCGCTTCCCTGGACATCCTTGAGTGCACCGGCAAGGAGTTGCTCGGCACGGTCGAAGCTCTTGGTGAGCATCGCCACCTGTAGATCGAGCAGCGCGATCGCTTGATTGTCAGGGTCGATGGCCCGACCGCGCTCCAGGGCCTTCTCGGCCTCGGCGGCCTGATTGTGGCCGACCCGCCACGACGCCATCGTCTGCCACGTGGCGACGTCCTCGGGGGCAACCTCGATCATCCGCTGCACGATCTGCTCCGCCCCCTTCGAATCGCGGCGGTGTCTCTCGACGATGTCGGCGAGCGCCGCGAAGGCCTCGGGATTGCCTGGAGCAGGGGTGAAATCAGGGTCGAATCGTTTCGTGCGCCGATCCCAGCCGACGAGCGTCGCGAGCACTTCTTCGGCGTCGTCGAACCGCCCCGACCGTGCCGCCAGCGCCGCGAACAACAGATCGATGCGGCGGGAGTCATCGTCCGGTTCGGTGGCTGTCCGTCGCTCACGGATCATGGCGAGATGGTCGCGGGCAGAGTCGATGTCGCCGGTGCGGGCGAGGAGCGTCGCCAGTTTTTCCCGCAGGACATCGTCGTCGGTGTTCTTGCGGACGGCGACTTCGAGGGCGGCGAGCGTCGCGCCGACGGTCCGCGGAGAGACTTTTCCACCATCGACCTGACGGAGGAGAAGCTCGGCGTACTCCTTCTGCCGCTCGGAGTCGTCCGGGCGGATCGACACGTAGCGGGCGAGCAAACGGATCGCCTCTTCGTCGTTCCCCTTCTCGGCCTGGAGGGTCGCCTGCTTCGCCATGCCGTCGGCATTCCGACGCATCTGGAACTTCCGCAGCCAGTACAGGCCCGCACTCCCCCCCACGACGATCAGGGCCAGGGCGATGAGGAGGCGGAGATTGACGCGACGCATGGGGGGTGGCCCTGCAGGACTGGGGGATCGCGGCGACCGTGAACAGCCGTCCCGATTCTACCGCTGACCGGGCCGATTGCAGCGGGGGCCACCACATCTCCCCTGCCAGAGTGGATCAGGGGATCATCCAGGCAAGCGGGCCGCTCTGCAGCCAGACGAGCATCCCCACGAGCAGGGCCAGAGCGAGGCTGTGAGGGAAGACACGTCGCAGGATCGCCCCCTCCTGCCGGTCGATCCGCGTGGCGGTGGCGGCGACGACGATGCTCTGGGCGTCGATCATCTTCCCCATCACGCCGCCGGTGCTGTTGGCGGTGCAGATCAGGAGCGGATCGAGACCGAGCTGCTCGGCGGTGACGCGCTGCAGACTGCCGAACATCGCGTTGCTCGAGGTGTCGGAGCCCGTGAGGGCGACACCGAGCCAGCCGAGGAGCGCCGCGAACAGCGGATACAAGGGGCCTGTCCGCGTCATCGCCAGCCCGAGAATCACGTCGGTGCCGGAGTAGCGGGTGACGAAGGCGAGCCCCAGCATGGCGGCGATGGTCGCAAGTGGCGCGATCATTCGCGAGAGATTCTCCTGCCAAATCCGCCACGCGCGCCGCGGTCCGATGCCCAGCCAGGGGATGGAGACCAGCGCCGCAAGCAAGATCCCCGTGCCGGCGGCGGAGAGCCAATTGAGGCGATAAACGGCCTTCTCCAACTCGCGGTCGAGGTCCGTCGCGGGGGCGACCTTGGCGACCGCCTCGTGGAGGCGCGGCACGGGGAACTCCGGCGCCACCGTCGAGACCGGCACGATCGCCGCCACGGCACTCCCCGGCCGAGCCTCGAGAACGGCCTTCACCGCCGGCAGACCCCAAACGAACACGGCGATCGAAAGGAACACCCAGGGCATCCACGCCCACACGATCTTCCCCGGTGGATCGATCTCCTCGTCGGGCGACTCCGAGCGAATCCCGGAAACGCCATAACGCCAGCACTCCCGCGGTTGCCAGACGCGCATGAACGCCGCCAGGCAGACGAGGCTGGCAAGCCCCCCCACGACATCGACCAGCGCGGGGCCGACGAGGTTGGCGACGCCCGCCTGCACGATCGCGAACGACGCGCCGCAGACGAGGACCGCCGGCCACACTCCGGCAAGCCCCTTCCAGCCCGCCATCGTCACCACCATCCAAGCCGGGACGATGAGCGAAAAGAAAGGGAGCTGCCGCCCCGCCATCGCCGAGATCGCCTGCTCCTCCAGGCCGGTCACCTTGGCGAGGGTGATGATCGGCGTGCCGAGGGCGCCGAACGCGACCGGCGCGGTGTTGGCGATCAGCGCCAGGCAGGCCGCCTCGAAGGCGGGAAAGCCGGCACCGGTGAGGAGCGCCGCCGAGATCGCCACCGGCGCACCGAAGCCGGCGGCCCCCTCCAGGAACGCGCCGAACGAGAAGGCGATGAGGAGCGCCTGGATGCGGTGATCGGCCGAGAGCCGCGTCACCGATCGTTTCATCGTATCGAGGGCACCGGCTTCGACCGACAGGCTGGAGAGGAACATCGCCGTGACGACGATCCAGCCGATCGGGAACAGCCCGAAGCAGGCGCCGTAGACCATGGCTGCGGCCGCCGCGTCGAGCGGCATGCCGACGATGCCGACGGCGACACCGAGGGCCGTCACCAGCCCCGCGAGCGCCGCCCGCTGGGCCGACCACCCCAAGCCGGCGAGGAGTCCCAGCAGCACCACGAGCGGCAGCATCGCCACGACCGTGGACAAGAACGGCGATCCGAGCGGATCGTAGACATGATCCCAGACCATCGGAGCCTCCGCGGATCAGGTGGCGAACAGCATGGCGGCGAGCCCGGCGATGCCGACGATCACGAGCCCGGCGCCGAGCCACCGCGCGATCGGCGTGCGGTCGGCGTAGCGGTAGGCGTCACCGGCGATCGCACGGAGCACCAGGCGGTGCTCCCACATCCCGGCGAGCGTCGCCACGATCCCGAGCGCCATCAGGGTCGCCCCGTAGAATCTCGTCTTCAGCGGCGAGAATCCGCCGCCGTCGAGCCCCACCGCCGCCTGCCCGAAGCGCTCGATCCCGAAACCGAGGCTGACCATCGCCAGACTCGTGCGGATCCAGGCAAGGAGGGTGCGGTCGGCCGCTTCCCGGTTGCGCTCGCGGGCGAGTTCGGTGGTCACGACGGCGCCGTCCTCGTCGCGGCGGCGCTGATCGATCGGTCTCGTGGGCTTGTCCATGGGGGGAGGATACCACGCCCCGCGCTCACTCCACGTCCAGGCCGACGGAACCGGAGTGGGCGGAGAACTCCGGCGCGTAGCGGCTGCGGATCGAGGCGAAGCCACTCGAGGCCGTGCCCCGGTGAGCCGCGCGGAGCGAATACTCGAAGACGTGCGTGCCCCGTGGGAGGCGCTCGAAGAACATCTGCGTCGAGGCGTCGCGGATGGCGAGATACCATCCCGCCCCGTCGGCCCACCGCCATCCGGAGAGGACGTCGAGGGGTTCGGTGAGGCTCGGGCGGTGATCGGAGAGCTCGAGGAACTCGTAATCGCGGTCGCTCGTGACCACGAGGCGCACGACGAGTTCGTCCCCCACCTCCACCCGCGTCGATCCGTCCTCGGCTGCCGGCACGAGCTCCGGGCCGGCCTTCGTCTGCCGCTTCACGAACAGCTGCTTGTCGATCGCGAGCTCTGCCCTCCCGACCGCCGGGAGATTGGCGATGTCGTCGAGGTATTGCCAGTGGACGCCACCGAAGGCGAGCCCTTTCTCCTTCCGCGAGAGTGTGACATTCCCCATCCGGGGCTCGATCTCGCGGCGCGTGAACCTGGTCTCGATGAATCCCGTCCCCGCCTCGGCACGGGGCGCGCCGTCCTTCCCCGGCTCGATCTTCTCGCCACCGACGTCGACCGTCACCAGCTCCGTCGAACCGAGGAGATCCTCGCCGCGGCCGAGAAGGGCGCCGATGGCGTCGGCCGTCGCCCGGTTGCCGCGCCATTGGCTCGTGCGCTTCTGCGACAAGAGCCAGACTTTCAGCGCCTCGACGGCGTCGCGGTCGCCGGCCACCTCGTCGAAGGCCTCGATCATGACTCCTTGCGTCTCGATCGGCGCCGCCGCCCACTGCCACCAGGCCGGATGGGGATCCCGCCACCACATCCCCTGCCAGGCATCCTTCTCCTCACCCGGCTTCACGTCGGCGTCGACGGCGCGCTGCCGGAGGCTGTCGATGATCGACAGCGCCGTCTCCCGGTCGCCGGAGCGGAAAAGCGCGATCGCCAGATGCCCCTGCGAGCGGCGGGCATCGACCTTCATCCAGGTCTTTCGGGCGACCGCGCGCCAGAAGTCGATCGCCGCCGCGGCCTCGCCTTGCGGCGGCATGTCGGCGGCGAAGAAACTGCGGGCGTAGAGGGCGAGGGCGATACCAGAGTCGATCGTCGGCTCCCCCTTCACCTTGAGCGCTTCGCGCTGCCATTCGACGAACCGACCGTCGAGCCAGGGGAGCGTGGCGAGCGCCGGTTGGATGTCGAGATCGACTCCGGCGGCGCGGAGTCGGCCGAAGCCCGCGAGGATCGACAGCGTCACCGGCGTGCAGGTGCGCCCACCGGGGAACCAGGGCCAGCCGCCGTCACCCGCTCGCATCCCTTCGAGGCGCCGCAGCGCCGAGGTCTGCTCCTCGGCCGCCCGATTGGCGTCGAAGAGCAGGCCGATGCGATGGCGCGCCTCGCGCTCGTCGACCGCCTCACGCACCCACGGCGTCTCGGCGAGGAGCGTCTGCATGAGCTCCGAGTTTTTCTCGAGCGGGCTCTCGAGCGGCTTCTGGCCTGGCGGGGGATTCCGCCACTGTTCGAAGACGGCCGCGATCCGCTCGTCGGAGCGGGCAATGTGGCCGGCCCAGGCGTTGGCGTAGAGCCTTGTGAACAGGGTCTCGACGCTCTCGTCGGTCGGCTCGGCGATCGACGGCAGGGCGAGGACGGCATACCAGGCCGGATTCGACGCCGCCTGGACGACGAGCGACTGGCTGGCGATCGAGGGATGGTTCTCAATGTTGGCGAGGCGCTGCACCGTCACGGTGCGCGTACCGGGGCCGCGGAGCGTGATCGGCACCGATTCGTCGACGAGGACCCGCCGGGAGAGGACCGGCAGAAAAGCCTCTTCACCATCGGCGGCCCGTCCCGCCACGCCGGTGGCGAGATAGCGCAAGGTCTCCGTGCCATCGGCGACGCGCACCCGGAAGACCACGGGCTTCGACTGCCCGGCGGCAAGCTCGAAAGGCTGTTCGGCCGGCGTCTCGAGGAGCGCCTGCCGGGAGTCGCCGGTGCGGGCGTCGAAGAGTTCCAGGCGCACCTTTCCGGCAAGCGAGCCGGTCGAGCGATTGCCGACCTTCACCGGGATCTCGACGACGTCTCCTTCGCGGAGGAAGCGCGGCACGACCGGCTCGACCATCAGGTCCTTGGCGGCCACGGCGGTGTCGAGGAGCGTGCCGGAGCGGAGGCTCGCATCGTGGGCGAGCGACTTGAACTGCCAGGTGGTGAGCGTGTCGGGGAGGGTGAACTCGATCGTCACGCTGCCGTCGTCGGCGCTCTGGAGACTGGGAAAGAAGAACGCCGTCTCGACGAGGTTTTTCCGTGGCGGCGGCGGAGCGGCGGCGGGAGTGGCGGCGACGTCCGGCGGCGGCCCTCCCCCTGCTTCCTGGGCGGCAAACTCGAGGCCGAGAGCGACAGGCGCCCCCTTGGCCATCATCCGGCCCGGGGCCGCGTCGGCCATCATCGCGTCAGCCATCATCGGAGCCGCCATCGGCATCGCGCCGCGCATCATCGGCATCATTCCGCGGCGGTTGAAGCCGAAAAACTGCATCTGCTGGGTGCCGAACGGATCGCGGAACCGGCGGAAACTCATCTCGACCGGCACATGCTGCACTGACCAGCTGCCCACGAGCTGCTGGAGGACTTCGGGCCGATTGCTGAACAACGGCACCACCGGAGAGGCCTCACTGCGGAAAAGCGCGGAGAGACCGGAGGGCCAGGCGAGCGGCGCGAGCGCATCGAGCGACTGGTCGTAGAGGGTCGCCACGATCTCGGCCGGCACCCCCTTCCCTGCCCCGTCGAGGGCATCGTCGGCAGTCTTCACGCGCGCCCGCCAGACCTCCTTCGCCCCCGGCTCGACCCGGCGCGTGAACCGCTCCCAGGCGATCTCGAGGGATTTGTTCGTCCAAGGGACGTCGATCACCTGCTCCTTCAGATGCATCCGGCCGTCGCGCACCATCCACGTGCGGAGCGTGAAGCCGCCGCGGTGCTCGTCCCCCACTTCGACCCGCACTGGCCACTGGGTCTGCCCCGGTTCGGTCCAAAAGCGGGAGAGGAGCTTGCCGTCGCGGAGGGTCTCGACGAGGACGCGGCCCTGGTCGTAGCCGGTGGCGACGATCGCCTCGAAGCTGCTTCCCGGCGCGGCCTTCGTGGTCGCGGCGGTGAGCATGAGGGGGCGGCGGATCGTGCCGACCGTGGCCTCGGGCGCGATGACTTCAATCGTGTGGCGGGCCTTCACGTCGGGGGTACCGTCGACGCCGGGGACGACGAACTCCGCCCGGTAGATGCCGGGGCCAAGCTTGATCTTCGCCACGGCCTTGCCGGTGGCGGCGTCGGTGGTGTCCTCGGCTTTGAAGACCTCCTCGCCGCTCTCCCACACTTCAGGATCATTCGGATCTGGGGTTGGGCGTGCAGGGGGGAGCCGGCCCGGTTTGCCGCCACGTTGTGCCCCGGGCGCGGGGCGACCGGCGGCGCGGGGACGCGGCATGGCGAACTCCTGGAGGAGGTCGCCGCGGATCGGCTGCTGCGGTTGCACGAGGCGGCGAATCGTGAGCGTGCCAGTAGCCGCGCGCGGCTCGTCGTCGAGTGACCGGGTCGAGACGGTGAGCGTTACTTCGGCCGGCGCCCCGTCCGGGCCTGTCGCCTGCCAGGCCTCGGCCTTCACTTCGGCTTCGAGCGGCGCGAAGCCGGCATGCACGGCCCGGTCGCCGACGCGCGTCTCCCCTGATGGATCGGTGACATCGGCGACCACCCGGTAGGTGAACACCGGCAGGCTGTCGACCGGCACGCCCCGGTCGGGCTTCGCCGTGAACTCCACGGTGAACCTCCCGTCGGCATCGGTCGTGACGCTGCCGCGGGCGATCCTGGCCGGGCCGCCGTCGAACGGAAGCCAGGGGAAGAACCAGCGGCACCACGGGGGGAAGCGCATCTGTCGCTCGACCCGGTAGCGGACCTTGGCGCCGGCCACCGGCAGGCCGGTGTAGGTGGTGGCAGTGCCGACGAGCGACACGGCCTTGTCGAGGACGACCCGGTCGCGCGGCGCGGCGAGCTCGATTTTGAACTTCGGCCGCTTGTACTCCTCGACGCGGACCGCGAGAAAGCCGTTCGCCCCCTCCCCTTCGGCGACGATTCCCCATTGCCCCGGCAGGGCGCCTGAGGGAATGGCAAACTCGCCGTGAAACGAGCCGGTCGCGTTCGTTGTTTGCGGCTGCCGGGAAAGCTCGCGGCCATTGGCATCGCGGAACGTCACGCTCACGGCCCGGTCGGCAAGCGCCCGGTAGACCCCCTTCGTTCGATCGGTGTGGGCGAGGATTCCCTTGTAGCGGACGATCTGCCCGGGGCGGTGGATGCCACGGTCGGCCATGAGGATGAAGCTCGCATGCTGCTGCGGCTGATCCTGCTGCCAGACTGCGCGCGGATCGGAGGCGATCTCGTGCACGACGCCGTCGAGCGTCGCCTTGACTTGGAGGAGCGTCTCGCGCCGTGGCTCGATGGCGATCTCGTAGAACCCGTCGGCGTCGGTCGTCACCGTCGCCCCCGGCTCGAAGGGCGGAGGGCTGCCGTTTTGGGATTGGACGAAGGCCTGCACGGTGGCGCCGGCCACGGGGACGCCGCTCGAGCTGTCGACGACATGACCGGCAAGCGGGCCGCCGGCACCGGGGAAGACGTCGATGCGCTGGACCACTGCCAGACGCGTCACCCACACGAGCGTCGTGGCCACAATGTTGTCCTCGGGGCCGAAGTCGTCGTCGGCGCTCGCGAGCACCCAGTACGCGCCGGGTGGGAGATCCTGCGGGGCGCTGATGTCGTGGGTGTGGTCGCGGAGGTCTTCCGTGGCGGGGAGATCTGCGGCGAAAGCCTTGAGGGGCTTCGCGGCGACGAGCTTCGCCCGATCACCGTCGTCGAGCCACTGCCACTGCGGCTTTCCTGCCCGGAGGCGGGCGAGCCAGTCGGCCTTCAGGATGCGGACGTGGACTTTCGTGAGGTTTTTGTATCGCACGCGGATCGCAGGCCAGGGGGCGGTCCAGGTGCGTTCGGTGAACAGTTCGAGCGACTTCCCATCGATCTCAGCGACGAGGTTTTTGCAGAGCTTGCCCCCTGCAGAGTCAGGGTGGGAGGCAGC
>Ga0164293_10000438_pt1 | contig 32869 bp, 34 predicted proteins | sample GEODES118metaG_FD_111487 | JGI IMG/M metagenome (GOLD analysis project Ga0164293, IMG submission 111487) | Eutrophic lake water microbial communities from Lake Mendota, Wisconsin, USA - GEODES118 metaG | ecosystem: Environmental > Aquatic > Freshwater > Lake | place: USA: Lake Mendota...
AACGTTCGACGCTGGGCAGTTTCCAACGTTAACCGCGTCTGGAATTTTTGACGAGCCCAAATACAAAGACCTGAAGTACAAGGTCATGTTCAAGTTGTGGAAGACCGCTGGGTTCGCGGAGATGACTCAGCACGGGAGTGCCTATTTGGAGCTGAAATTCAAAAATGAGCTTAAGCAGCAAGTCAAGGACCAGGTCGCCGAAACTCGCAGGCGCCAGAAGGAGAGGTCTAACACGGTGCAAGCCGACGTTTAATTACGCCGCGCTTGCAGGGTGCAATTCCTGTCTTCCCGTGCTGTGTGTTGTGTAACAGCCCTCTGTCTTGTCATGGGCAAGACTCTCATTAAAACGTTTAATCCTTCATTTGCCTGTCACACATATTAGACTAGACAAAGGCTAGATTTAATTCAGCCGCAAACTACCATGGCTTAGAAGAAACCAGGAATCCGGTCGATAATCCCCTCCACAAGCATTATGTCGCTACAAAGGGTCCTGTACATTTCGTTCAACCAGGAACGCACCTTGGTCTCCTCCAGGCCTGGAATATCGCTCTCGAGCTTGTGGTTCAACTCTAAGAAGCGGAGATGCTCGTTGTGGTCTTCCACGTGATCCTTAAATTTCTTGCTGGACTCCCACAAGTCGGCGGTGCTCTTTTCCTCTTCTTCCCATTCGATATAAGTGAAACGGCTACGAATCATGCGCTTGCCATCGTCCTTGTTGTGCTGGGTAGAAGACATGTCAATAGAATGATCAGTTAAGGGCAGGCCTTGTCCCAGACTTTTATACATGCAGTGAGCCCGAGAAATCGCTTGGAACTGCTAGGACTTGCAAGCGTGTCGTGATTGTTCATCACTAAATCACTTCCGATGAGGACTTCTTCTAGTCCGTAATACGGATATCCCAGTCCGTAATACCGATGTCCCAGTCCGTAATACGGATATCCCAGTCCGTAATAGGGATATCCCAGTCCGTAATACGGATATCGCAGTCAGTCCAATTTCCATCACAAAGACAGGTTTAAAACAGTTTAATCCACATGCGCTGTCTAGGCGGCTGGGGCAACCCGGCCCAAACTGTTCAGCCAAACATCAATCGGGCTGAGAGGAACAGCGTCTCCATACAACCATGCGAACCACTCAAGCGGAAAAACGATGTTCACGTACAGAAAAGCCACCGGTGAAGCAAACATTTCGACATCAAGTATCACCCCGTTGTCTCTCAATGTGAGATGTATCATCCCAGTGATTACAAATTGGAAAGACCATCCACTAATGCACCAGTAAAAGATATCAGTCAAGTACCAAATCATGAGAAGTTCAACCAGAATGAACACGCGCATGAAAAGAGTCTGGTTTCTCCAGAAGCGATATGCCTTGCCCACTTTTTGCACCAAAGTGATCACAACTGGTGTGCACGCAAAGACAAATGATACAGGTCCTGCGAAAAGTGCTGTCCAGGCGTACCAGTAGTACAATTTCATGACTAACTCCTCTCGTTGCTCCTCTGAAGTGTTGGTGCAGGTTTCAATCGTCCTCGTGATTACGTCAAAAAGCCAGGCACGACATTTGTTGCCAGAAAATATCTCGCAAAATGCGTCCAGACCACTGTAATACAAACAGACCAACCAAATGACAGCCAACATTACAGGTCAACCAAAGAACCTGAATGGTTCCCGTCCATCAAGCAACCCTTAAATATCATGCATCAACTCCTATTTAAGCAACTACACACTATTCGCGTATCACAGCTTTCTTCTGGCTCATGCCTTTCCATGGAAGCGTTCGCAAGATCTACATGAAGGCTGCTCTCAGCGCGGTATTGGATGGCATCAACGACACTCCTAATTGGCAGGAAAAGCTCTCACGTACGATCCTCGAAGCCGAGCACTTTGGTTATACCAAGAAAATGCTCTACGACGACATCAAGGTGTATGTGCAGAATTTCCTCTCTCATGTCATCAGGCCCATGACCCAGGAAAAGATCCTCGTCACTCTCCTTCGGGAGTTGAATCTGTTCCATTAAGATGGCCAGAAACATCCAATAAACCCCGCACTGTTCTTATTTTACGCGTGAAACTCGTATGATTATGACACACTAGACCCAAACAAGTACAAACCCCGCATTCACGCAATTCCATAATCACAGCGTGTTCTCTGCGACAAATTCATGTGCGCATTTGTTTTAATCACAAGTAGGTTAAAAAGGAGCCTAGCAATAGCCCTTCTTATGCAAGAGCTCCCAGACATCCTTCATGAATTTTTCGCCACTACTGCCCACTGGAGGCACCGGAATCCGCGTGATCTCAGCAAGAAACTCCTCGGCATACTCCGGCGTCGGGGATACTGGCATGGTTTTAAAATCAACCAGCTCTCCAGTCACTGGGTCAATCGTCATCAACATCTGAAGTGATAATCAGGCTTTATTAGATACAGGATTTATTCTTAAATACATGTCACGCCAGCTTTTTCTTGGTGATAATGGCGTGATATCATGTGCACAAGTGATGGAATCTTTGTGGTAAAATTCATGTGCGCGAGTGAGATGCTCTTGTCCCACCCAGAATAAACTCGTCACAAAAATTTAATATTGTGAATCCGCTTACCATGCCCTGAAAAAAACAAGAAGTCCTATACAATCATCTTTTCACGTGAATCCTCCCATTACACCTTGTCTTAGTGAGTATATAAGTTTTATGCATGCATACCAACCAAGCAGCCTATCATGGCCAACCCTCATCCGCACGGATATGCACTACCTGCTGCTGCCCTTCACGTCACGACATCTGATGACAAAAACGTAGCATTTTTGTTCGATTATGACTCTTGCCCGTTGGTGCTTGCCCCTGTTCTCGTCCACCGCGTAATACAGATTGTCGGGCGTGACACTAAACAATCAGTGGTCCAAGGGCAAACCTTCACACCCATTGAGCCGTCTGACCCACGATTGGCAGGGGACTTACGTATGAATGTGACCGACCAGTGCGTAATTACCCTCGATAATTCAAGCTTAGAAATCGTCTGGCCTGCCCCTGTGACCATTTGTGACGCGGCCAATGTGCATGCAGTCGTTTTCTTGTTCGAAGAAGCCCCGCAAAGGTATGGATCTTCCATGCTCTCTTGGGCCAGGAATTAGACACAAACTACCCTGATTTGGAATTAAATCGCTTGGTGCGTGTTTTAACCGAGTTGGGACGTGACAACACTCGAGCATTAAAAGACGTGAATATGGACCGCATGTTGTTGAAGACATCTTGCGGACCCACATGTCATATAAAAGAATTACGCTTGCATATCAGTCAACCTAGTCTGGATGGCTAACGTCTTTCCAGTTGACTATCCACGGCCTGATACCGCGCTACAGCTCGAAACTACTCAAAGCTCCAGATTCTCGATTTTGTTCAGGGACGGACGTTATCCAATGGTGCTTGGAACTACTAATGTTTACCGCACACAGCGCATATTCACGCGCGACCCTAACACGGTTGAATCTGTCATTGACCCTACAGACACGCGTCTGTACGAGGACTTACGACGCCACGTACAAACCGCAGTGGAAATTACTCTCACGCGCTATGCATTGAGAATCATATGGCCTCAGACCGTAACCATTGGCGACATACAGAATGCTGGCATACTTGTGTTCGAGTTTGAGTGGCCTCTGGTTGGATACGGATCTCATTTACTGGACAGTACCAGATCAGGACCAAGGCCGCCGCGTCGCACCCAAGGCTGATGGTGCTAGTCAACCAGACCGCACGTTGGATCACGCCAATCCACCACAACACACTGTTAATCGTGGCAGTCAACAGTTGTTTGCCATTAAATCGCCTTGTGCGTGTTTTAAACGAGTTAGGACGTGACAACACCAACGCGAGAGGGACGTGACAACACCTAAACTTCTAGTTTGCATGATAAAAGATGTAACACCCTTAAAACACACGAAACCAAACATGGACCGCATGCTATTGCCTGATATTCTCGCGCCCACTCATGGCTACCATCTCCGCCTCCACCATGCCTACCATCTCCGCCTCCACATCTATCAGCCAGATGTGCCGGTTCACTGGCTCCCACCACAACGATTCCTACATTACCAGGAACTATACCGGGGAATATACGAGTATCTGCGTGAACCGCCCCAACGCCGCCATGTTTCGCGGGCCGTGCGATATCTCCGTGCGCTCAAGGCCTGTTACCATCCCACCAACACTCTCCAAGGGCATAGGATTATTTGGACACAAGAGTGGCTCGATGCCGTGGATGATCCAGAAGACAGTGATGCCGAGACTGTTTTTGGGGAATGAAGATAAATCATTTTAATTCAGGAATTGCCAACACCAAAATATTGGGAGGGTAACTTCTCGGATATTTGGGTGATCCGAGCAAGATACTGCTCCCAAGTTTGCTTCTCCTCATAGAGACAGAGCAGTTCATAGACCCGCTTGGCTTCCATCTCGTCTGAAGGGGTATATGACCGATCGGTTGATTTCATACTCCTGCACGACTTCTTGGCTGGATGGAATTCAGGCATTAAACCAGATTATATGATCTCTGGCTGCAACCCTTAAATACTCTGTTTTATGCAATCAAAACCTGGGGAAAAATATGCCATGCACTACTCGTCCTCAAGCATGAGTGTATAAATTATCGTAATCCACAGAAAACGCGGATGACAGTCACAGTAACAAACATGCTCGGCCCAATGAGCACAAACACAACCTACCTGCACCGCAAGCGCACCCACAAGGTCTCTGAGGCTCGACGCCTGTTGATCCCTATTACAGGGCTTTTGCTTGCTTTCCTGATAATCCTGTGGTTCGTATATTCCATAAATGAGTCACCTAAAACAGAGCCTGATGTTTAATAAAACAGTCTAAGCCGTGCTCTTTTGCTCACCCTACAATCACGTGCTTCGCATATTCAACAGTGCAACCAGCGAAAAACAGAGCCTGATGTTTAATAAAACAGTCTGGAGGCCCTCAAGAGGCCACAACGCGCAAGGCTTTGTGCATCCCAGGGCCAAGTGCACTCGACATCGTGCTCAATTTCAGACACTCTGTTCAAGCTTCTCGCACGCTGGGAAAAACTTGTCCTTCAGGAATGCTTTCACCCGTTCCAAGTCCGCTGGGGGCATACCGTTCCTCTCGGCTTCCTTGAATCTTTCCTCTGCCCGATCCTTCAAATCATTCATGTGCGTCACACATTTATCCTGCCTGTCGACAGCTGAACCTTTGTTGATCGAGTCACAAGCTTCGCGAAGGAATTTGATGATTTCCTTGTTTTTGGTTATTTCGGGCATGAATTTCTCTTCCAAAGCGTCCATTTTTTCTTGGAGTACTTCTCGAGAGATTGCATCAGCCCTCTTAACCTCATTCAAGGCTTTCTCCACGTCAGCGGTCGATTTGAACTCTTCACGTTTGCGGAAAAGGTCAGCCTCGTTACGATGATAATCATATCCCGGGTCGTCTTTGTAGCTTCCAGCCCCGCTCATGACGACCGAGTGTTACAAATCACTCAGAGGCATCCCTTAAATACAAGACAGACAGTAAAAATTGAGACGGTTTATTAAAGTTCACCACACACATGCGGCTAAAAACTCGACTCAAACATCATGTGAAAACGAATAGTCTCAAGAATTACAAGAGACGACTTGGTCTCACGCAACACAAAAGATCATGGGCTATCTGGAGTTGGCGGGACTTGATCGCAATACTTCCCGAGAGCTGTCATCACATCATCGAATTCCTGCATTAAAGTTTGTTCGAACTCGGCATAATTTTGCAAGAATTCGTTTGTTTTTACCAGCCTCTTCTCAGCCTTTTCGGCTTCCTGATACTGCACCTTCTTCTCGTATGTAGTATCAAGCAACTCTGCCTCCAGTTCTGCCTGCTTCGCCTTGACAGCATTGGGGAACACTTGAGTGCAGTTCTTGAAAACTTGGCCTTGGAGCTTCATGAGTTCGTCGAGCTTATCTCTGCCCTCCTTGTCCAATCGGGCACCTGATGCCTTAGATGGCTTCTTGCTCATATCGAACAGGAATACGCGTCTACACACATGGGTCTTAAATATGTACACAGACAGCAGGATTGACAAGAATGATGCATTGGTTGGAACTAGCAAAAGACGCCTTCAAACACGTAATCAAATTTCACACAGGACCCCCGCAATGCGCTTGACCACACTCGCCGCTTGACCAGAGCAATCCTCGCATCGGGTGTAGTACGTGACGTGCACAGTGTCCCCGTGGATACCAGACAAATCGTCAAAGTCCACACCGGCAACGCCAAGTAAGGCTGTTTCCAGCTTCTTAGCGGTTTCCAATCGCACGCTCGACAGCACCATGACTTGCTTGTTGCTGCCTCCAAACGTGTACGCAAACAGCAGGTACTGCCCGTCCGCCAATAGGTGCTTGCTCGCACCAGGGAACGGCTCGCTCCTCGTGTGCTTGGGCAGCAGTCTTCCAGTGAGATCCGAGAGGTACATGAGCATTCTAAAGTAGAAATTGGGTTGGCATGTTATATCCCAGCGCGCCGGGTCAACATGGACAACCCGTTTTAATTTTATAATCGTTTAAGCCCCACGCCTCTCCAGCGCAGGTCTCAAACACGGCGGCACGAGATAGCTCGGGACAAACTCCGTGTGGCGCTTGAGGTGCTCAAAGTACTCGATCGCCGCCTTGTGCGCCAGCAGCAGCCCGTTTCTATGGAGCTCCTGCACCGTCTGCGTGCTCGGCGCCCTCTTGTCTCCAGGGATATCCACCTCGGTTTTTGATGAGGGAGGATACTTGGCCTTGTCCATGAAATCAGGCCTTTCGTTTAGCTCGTCAAACGCTTTGCGAGCCATTGCATGCATCTCACTGGAAGAGAGCACATAGGATGCCCTTCCCTCCTCGTCATTCCTGGCTTTCTTCACATTGACGGGCTCAACAGTTTCCATCTCCCGCTTCCTGGGCTCCAAAACCTTGTTCCCCCGGTTGAACGAGTGCGTCCCGATCTCCTGCACGCTGCCACCCAGTCGAAACGTCTCCACAGCTTGTTTGATATCCGATACAGGCTCCACACCATGCAGGCGCGCGTGCACCAGTTCCTTCCATTTCTTGGCGCTGAACTTGTCCTTCCCTTGAGCTAGCACCCCCCATGATCCATCCTTGTTCTTGCTCAGCGCGAAATACCGAACGCTTGAATTCGGAAACAATTTGCACAACCGGTTCACCTCCTGCTCTGTGCAGTTTCCAGGTAGTTTGCCCTCAATGAATCGCATTTGCTTGCTGCTCGAAGCCATGATATGGGTGTTTGATGGGATTTGGCTTGCTCCCTCCCTTTTATGTTCAATGCTCTATTTCCGGTAAAACACCAGGTGTTGTCACGTCCCGTTGGTGTGGGTCACGTCTGCCAAACCCTCCATCATGCGAAAAACTTGCTCAAACCCTCCATCATGCAAAAAACTCGCTCAAACCTTCCATTATGCAAAAACCTCACTCAAACCCTCCATGACCCCCCATCGTACTCTCCATCGCTTTTTTTCAAGGTAAAAACATGATATTCTGTTTTTACTTGTTTTAATAATATATTATTCAATATATTACTAGTAATAGTATAATATACAAGAACAAAAACTAGTAGTTGGAGGGTATGGAGGGTATGGATAGTTTCAAGAGAGTTGTATATACAAACTGATATATACATAAATATTATCTTATAAACGAGTTGAAACCTACCCTCCACCACCCATCCCACCATGCCTCAGGAAATCACGTTTGTTCGTTTTTTCAGATATTTCAATGAAAAAAAAACTTTTCAGATGTGGATAGCATCCTGGTCGAACTCGTTGATCTCTTCGAGATAACCCTTAATTTCAGGGAGATCAAGGATGTACAAGTTGCACTGTGCAGTTTTTTTGAATTGAACTCCCCTGATCTTCTTGGCATCCCGGCCGAAAGCTGTCTCTGTCATGAGATACTTGTAGTTTCCAGCGATCTGGAATGTCTCGTAACTCTTGTAGAGCTGCCTGCACGGGAAAGTCCTTTCGGTCGGCTCTGAATTGACGAGAGCCGAGAAGAACCTGGAAATAACTGGAATGCTATTATGCTGAGCCTCCTTGTAGTACTCAGTGATAGGACGCTTATGCTGGAACGACGTGGGATACTGGCTGAGATCGAGGGACATGAGGTACTGGTAGTAGGCCCTGGCCACCTCTGGGCGCTCGAGATGAGCCCCAAGCGAGTTAAAGTACTCAACCTCTCCCTTATGAACAGAGCTGCAATGGAAGAGGGTGAATCTCCTGTCATCTGCTGTAACAGTTAGGGCATTTGCATTGTTGGACGTGAGGATCAGATTGGCGAAATTCGAGACCACGATGGTATCCTTGCCTTTTTTCTCATAATTCACTGTGGGATTGGTAATAAAGTCTTTGAGCTGGTCAGCATGGTCGTGCAGGCTCTTGACCTCGTCAACCTGGATACACACACGGTTGACTGCCCCGTTGGCAAAGCGTCCGAATAAGTCGTTTTCCGGCTTCGAGGTCTGAAAGGAGCAGTGAGTACCAAGGACCTTCAAGCGGAAGAACTCGAAAATGATGCCTTTACCACACCCCTGTGATCCATAGAGGGAGAGTGCTACCTGAGACTTCTGCCATGGGCGCTGAACCATATTGGCGAGATAATCATGGAGGAACTGGGTGTGCTCTTGGACACCAGAGGTTATGACGTCATTAAAGTGTCTGGTAATGGGCTGGATGAGCTCGAGAACACGTTCATCGGCCACTGGTGGAAGCCCAGAAGCGATAAAGTCACGCCAAAGGTTGTACACGTCGGTTTCGGTCCCCCGTGGATCGACAACAATCTTTTCCACGCTCTTCCTTTGTTTGTCCAGGATCCACTTGCGAATAAATGACTGCTCCTTGATTTCTCCGTCTCTATCGGGACCCCAAAATGTCAACGTGCAATTGTCCTGAATTACTTGTGTGTATGTAAGAAGATTAAAGTCATCCGGACCTTTGTTCAAAGTGAGATACATGCACCTATTCCTCACTTTGAAACAGTTGAGCTCAAACCTAGCCTTGACCATCTCGTATGTGTTGAGGGCCGGATTATCCGGATCATGAGGCGGCTCGATGATTTCGGGCTGGGTGTCTGGCATATCCTCATCGCCAGGCAGATCCTCCTGCATGGTATCTGGCTCATCCTCAGAGGGAGGGTCTTCCTGCATAGGATCAGTGGAAAGGGCAATCTGCCACTCGAAGGACTGCTGGTTCATGCAGATGTAGCCGAGGATGGGTTTGGTGGCATTTGCGCACTCAGAGGACATGCACTGGTAGTGGACGCGAAAGCCCGAGTCGATCCTGTCCACGAAGAGGAGCGCGTTGTTGGACGGGTGTGTGGTGTCTGGCTTGAGGAGGCATTTTCGTCCATGTCCGCGGTGATCGCCCTGAATCTGCCACTTGTCCTCGCTGGGGAGGTATTGAATGGAGCTTAGGGTGGTGCTGGTATCCCCCGCGAGAGCGAGGAGGCGCTGGACGACTGGGATTGGGACGGGGAAGAGCTTGTTTGACGTCGGGGCTTGGGCGTCGCGCGTATTCCTGGTGCGCTTTTGAGATGTTTTGGCGGCCTGTTCGAGGAGGACTGGCGGGGTTTGGACAAATGTGGCGTCTTGCGGGACTTGAGGGCAACTGAGAAAGAATGGGAGGACGGCCTGGACGTCTCGGCCAAAATCGTGGGTGAACTCGTCCTTGAGCGGGTCGCCGGAGATCCTGGTTTATGGGGGTTAGATTGGAAACTAGAGATGCGAGCGGATTTTTTGAGAGTACCTGAGGAGCGGGACGACGGATCCAGCCTTGGTGCAGTGTGGAAGCCTGAAGTTCCTGTTTCTGGTGTAAACGCGCGGGTCGATCATTGCCTTCTCCTCCACGCCATCGAGCCAGGTGAAATCAGGGATGGTCGTGAAGAAGGCTTTCATCTGGCCGTCGTTGTTGCGCTCGAAGATGAGATTGTCGATGGCGATGTGGTAGGAGTGCTTGAGGATGGCGGGGTCGTCCTTGGTGGGCCTGGTTCCACAGCAGACGTAGATTTTGGGCTCGATGGAATGGGCGTCGCGGGCCTTCTGGCGGATGGCGGCGACGAGGCGCTGGAGGGTGGCGTGATCCGGTTCGGGCTGGCCCTCCCATTCGACATCCGCGTAGGCCTTGCACGGCACGTTTTCAACGAGGAGCTCGTAGCCGTGCCTGAATGCGACGGGAATATCGAGGAGGAGGTGCATGAGTTCGAAGGGGCTCTGGTAGTGGATGCCAAACATTTTGTGCTTGCTGGCCGTGTCCCACGCGAGCGCGAGGCCTGCCTTTTCGTTGTAGTGTTCGAGCATGCGCTTCTGCGAGTCGGTACCGGCGTACCATTTGCCAAACGGCGGGAGTTTGAGGCGGGTTTGTTCTTGTGTGCTCAATTCGGTCATGAGGGGAGTGGTTGGACGGGTGTTGGTGGATCCCCCCGCTCAGGTTAGCGCCTCGTTATTTCCGGAGCGCGTTTCGGGCGGGCTTAGACTCGAATAAAGTGTGTGTTTTACTAGTCAATCACGATGACATCGGGTTCGGGGACGGGGTCAGACTGGGGCTCAGGCTTGGGCTCATGGACGGGCTCAGGCTTGGGCTCAGGGTTAGCCAGCTTATCACGCTTGGCCTCGCGCCTGGCGATCCGTTCGTCAATAACGGCCTTGTGCTTATCCTCCTTCTTCTGTTTCTTGATGGCCTTGATTTCTTCATTGAAGTCAGCGAGCAAATAACGCTCCTCAACGGGACGAACCTTCTTGGTCTGATTGCGCGGGGCCATACGAACCTGGTGGGTGCAGGGGAAAATACCTGAAAGCTTATATACACGGGATTTACAGGGATTTTTGTGCGCCATCCTGCACGGGGGGTCCGACGGAGGGTACGGGTTAAGATGACCATTCGGACACTGACGATGGGCTACAGCCTGAAGTTGGACGGGGATGTGAGCAAGAGGCAGATCATCAGCGTGTGCAAGGAACTGTCAGCCATGTTCGGGGAGGGCCACGAGTTCCGCCCCCTCGGCAACAACGGGTTGCTGAGCTGGAGCAAGTGGCCCGGGAAACTGGAAGGGGTGGGCACCAGCGGCAAGGAGCTGCGCCTGATGCTCAACTACAAAACGAGCATGACCGCCATCTCGTGGCCCGAGGTCCCCCCGAACGTGATGCAGCTGTGGGAGGAGGACGACAGCCTGGGGATGCGCCGCGGGGTGTACCGGACCCAGCTGGCGGCATATGGGGAGGCGAGCCGATGGACGAGGGAGGAGCTGGAAATCGTGCGGGACGTGTTTATGAGCGCTGGGTGGCGGGTGGGCCTGGTGAGCAGCATCCGGGGCTTGCGCAACCGGGGCGTGAACTCGCGGGTGAATCCCAAGGATGTGAGGTATTTCCCGATGGTGAAGAACTGCAGGGACAGGCATTAGTTTCAAATGGATCTGTGCGGGACAGGCGCTAGGATTTAATGAATGGTGATGAAATGTTTCAATCCATGAGAGACATGGAGACGAACTCGAGCTGCTGGGAATTATCCGGGGCGTACACGAGGAGGATCTGGTTGGCGGCCTCGTTGAGGTAGAAGGACGCGTTGACCCGGTTGATCGGGGAGGGCTGGTCCCCGCGGGTCGGGAGGGTCTTGATGTCCTGGAGGAGCCTGGCCTTGCAGGAGCGCACGAAGGCGGTGAACCTGGAGGTGCCTGCGGGGTTCTGGGCGCGGTCGTGCATGACACGCTGCTCGAGCGGGAGGGAGGAGCGGGCGAGGACGTTTTCGACGGCGCCCGTGGCGTCTCGCTTCCACGGGATGCACGCCTGGTGGTACTCGGTGATGTCGAGGATGTGGGCGTCGAGCTTGACCTTTTCGATGTGGCTCTCGTTGGCGAAGACGGTCAGCCACTCCCGGTAGCGCAGGCCGTTGGGGGCTGTCTGGGTCTCCGAGTATCTGAAAAAAAACAGGGGTAGCGCGCAAGTATAAAAGTCTGGCCTGGGCTTTTTGGGTGATAACGTGAGCATGAGCACGTCCAACCAGGTGCGGACCCGGCTTGAGGAGCTCCTGGCCCCCCTGGGTACGCTCTATCCGGATGGCGACTTCTTGGACCTGATGAAGACCGACGACGTGGGTACCAGTGTGCAGATCAAGCAGACCCCGACTGGCATCAAGCTCAAGGTGATTTGTGAGCAGAAGCACGTCGAGGGCATGCATATCAGGTTCACCAGGGGCCGGATGACGCTTACTCGCGATCATTTGAAGCTCAAGGTTCGCCGCCACACGGTCACAGTTCGGAAGTTCCAGAACCGTTTCGGTTGCAATATGGTGGCCTGGGAGCCTGATCAGCACGTCACCGAGCGCCTCATGCACATGGTCAGAACTTTCGTAGCCGAGGTGTTTGCTCGCAACTGAGCGAGCATGTTCTCGCGATTATTACATTTTAGCGGGCTTGTCGCCGCACCCCTTAAAAGCACGCGTTTTTTCAGTATTTAAGATGGGTTAAGGGTTTGAGGGCAAGCGGGTGATATGGATGCACCTGTGTCCAACCCTCTCCGGGTGTATCAACTAATCAGTGGGGAACTGTTCAGTAAGTCCAAGTACACTTGCTTGGACATAATGCATGTGAACTCTGACGACCCGGTGAATCACGACAACATATTCCCATTTTTATCACTGGTTATTCGGAGAGATGGTCGCGAATTGCAATGGACCATTCTCAAAAAACCAAATCAAGGAAATACCCTTTTGGTAAAGATGCTTTACAACACGTTCAGTCGTGTGAAAAAGCAGGACACCCCACCCGACGACTTCGTCATATCTTGGCAATTCAACGCAAAAAGCGAGGAGTTGAATATGACACCAAGCCGGAGGGACCGGTATCTCTTTTCCAAATGGAATTGCGAAAACATCGATACTGCGTTCAACCTGGCCATAAGCCTGACCGACCGTTGCTTCCAGTTGGCTTGAGCCATCGGTTACAGCTGGACGGGTCCAAATGCATTGATTAAACCCTCTCCCCTCGTTAACGCACCTGGAGTCGATGTGGTCCTTGTCCCAGGGCGGCGACTGGTTGAGGGCGATCGTAGTGTGGTTGCGAGTAGGTGCCTGAACGAGGCAGGCGACGGCCTCCTCGAGGGTGTGGTCGAGGGCCTGTTGGGCAATCCCAGGGATCCTAGCCTTGTGCGGGGTGAGGGCGGTTTGGGCGTAGTGCAGGAGGCTGGTCCTGATGGCGTCGGCCGAGAGAGAGCCAGGATCCTGGAGAATGTGGAAGCGGGACGGGTCCTGGCGACGGGAGCGCTCCTCGAGCAACACCTTGGAGAGGGTGTGGGGCATGAACGAGGACAGGTCCAGGGTGGACGGATCCTTTGGGTGCTCGCCCGTGTAGAGGCAGACCCTGGACGGCAGGTCCAGCTTCCACGCACAGATGTGGATGGGCTGGCGGTGCTGGGTGGTAATGGGCTCCGGCAGAATGTCCTGCTGGAATCTGGAGAGGAACTTGCCGGCCTGGGTGATGGCATGACCGGTCAAGGGAGCGTCGGACATGATGGACAGGACTGAGACTGGATCGCACGCGGTGGCCCGGTGAGCATCCGGAAAGTCCGCTGAGGAGGTTAGGCCAGACTGGTGGGCGCGGGCCTGAGCCGGAAACAGCATGACGTGGGCCAATTCCGAGGACAGGCAGATCTCGCCCACCCGCGAGATGATCTCATGGAGGCGCGTGTTGATGGCCTGGGATGGCGTGCAGTCCGCGGAGTAAGGGTGGTACACGAGGTCCATGGGCTTGAACCGGAGCCTGGGCAGGCCGGACGGGCTGGCGTCGGCCGGGAAGAACTCGTATCTCAGCGGGGGGAGGGACCTGCCGGTATAAGAGCCGTGGGGAATGGAGTTGGGCGAGGTGATGCAGGTGGGGGACGCGTTCATCAAAATGGTGTCATCGATCGGGATAGGGGCCTGGCTGGCCGGCAGTCTGTACTTGGCCGTGAGGAACCCCTGGTTCGCGGTGTTGGCGTGCGGCACCGTGCTGGGCCGGGTCCTGCTGTTGCTATGGGAGGCCGAGCACGAACTGCGGGCCAGGCTGGACGATTTGAGTGAACTTGAAAAGCAAGTGGTGGCCCTGAGGACGGCCATGCACGAGATGAGAATGATCTATGGCGATCTGGAAAAGACTAATATCAAAAGAGCGTGGCTCGGGAAGAGCAAGAGTAGCAGCAGTCTCTAACAGGCCGGGCCACGAGCCGATGCTCAGGCATGCTGCAGGGATTGACTCGGATACACGCGAGTTTAGTCGGTGTCAACTCTGGAAGGGCCTTGGCCTGGCTGGAGAGGCCCGGGCATGGTCCTGACTGAGGCCCTAGGTGAATGGGACGGGCCGGGCCGCGAGCCGGTGAGTGAATGTGCTGGTCAGCCTTGTGGTGCCATGTTGCAGGGATTGACTCGGATAAACTCGAGAGTGGCGGGTGTCACCTCTGGAATGGGCTTGACCTGGCCGGGCCGGCCCAGTCATGGTCCTGACTGAGGGCCTAGGTAATTGGGCCGGCCCGGGCCGCGACCCGGTCGCATGAGTCGCGCCATACCCCCAGCTCTAAGGTAGCATTGTAGCTCTATTATTAGCCAAGAAATCCTGAGAATATCATGTGGACAGCTGGCCGAATGGTGGAGATACAGCACTTGCACTGTGCAGGCATGGGTTCGAGTCCTGGCGGGGTCATTATCGAGATTCTTGATTTTTGCATGGGAGGTCGCGGGTTCGAGCCCCGCTAGCGCCGTGATCGATTCAATTCACGGCGGAACATCTAGTAGCAGGTCAAGTGAGACAGAAACTTACCAAGTCCTGGTAAGTTTCTGTCTATCTTAAATTGCAGGCACACGGAGAAAAACGATGTGACAGGTGCTGAAATGGTGATTGCTCAGCCAGCGCAGAAATGTTGGCAAAACCCGGGCTGAAATGGCGATTGCTTGGCCATCTGGCCAGCTTTTTTCGAGATCAAAACTGTTTTGGAAAGGTGGGATCAAGGCGGTGCTTTTTCGACGGGTTTGACTCGATTTTTCGTGCTGCAAGCGGGCTCAAATTCAACAAAGGTCGTTCAAGCTCGGTTCCTTGGAAATGGAATCTTCGAGATATGCTGACAGGAAGGCATGTGATGAGCGGAAACTAAAAAGAAAGGGCATGCCGAGGTCATGAGACAGGATTGAGCCTGTTTTGGCACTGGAAACAGGCACTGTTTCAAATTAAAACACGGCATTTCGACCATGTGCGCGACCCACGCCGGGAAGCGCCCTTTCTGGCACCGGCAGCCGGGGCTGGCTGGGCTTTCCGACGTGATTTTATCGAATCCCATCAAAATGAGCGATGCATGGATGAGGGAATTTCTCGCAGACGAAGCAGCCATGCAAGAGCTGGATGAGAAGCTGGACAGATACAGGGTGGAGACGAGGGAAATTCGAGGAGAGAGGGATGGGAGTCTGGAGTCTGGTGGAACCAAAAGCCTCAAATCAGACGAGGAGGTCATCAAGAGAGTATTCTTGAGCTCGGAGGAAGGGTGCAAGAGCATGCTGAGCCAGATCTTCCACAGCAAAACAGTGGAGAGCAGGGTCCTGATGGGGAGGTTGCAGAGTCTGGTATTTGAGGCCGACGAGGAGTGCTTGAGAGACCTATCTCGGTCCAAGAGAGCAAGGTACTACATGAGGAAGAACGAGTCGATCCTGGAGGCTTTGAAGGCCAAGGAGCACATGATTAAAATGCTGATTTTCAAGGCGGACAGCTGCTCTTACAAGACCCTTTTGGGGGCCCTGCAATTCGAGAAAGGCCTGGAGCCAGACACCGTGGATGAGCTCATTGACATGGTGCTCTATGTCATGAACCCTGATCGTTTCCAGGAGGAGGCGAGCATGGACCATAGGCGCGAGAAATACAGAGAGTGGAAGGAGTATCGACGGCTCAACACTGGAGGTGAGTGTGTGTGTGTGAGCTCACCAGGTTCCCTTGGCCTGTTTGACGCGCTTCTTGGCGTAGGACGGGTCTGGACGGAGGAGGGAGGGCGGGCACGACCGTATTAGGACCGGCTTGATCCTGGCCCAGACGTCCTGCGGCTCGAGGGAATCGAGGTGGGGGAAGGCAGCCAAGGACGATGGCAGGTCGTGGTCGGGCTCCTCGCAGGCGTTCGACTTTACGCCCATGAGGATGGCAAGGCGGTCCAGGGTGGACGCGATCGCCTGGGCCGTCGGGGAGTCCGGGTCCTGAGTGGCAATGAAGCTCTGTAAGGCGTGTGCGTACTCGCGTGGTCTCTGGTTGAGGGTCTCGAGGCAGAGGAGGAGGGAGAAAGCGTCGACGTTCTTGTCCGTGTCAGGCGTGTCCACGGGAAACCAGTCCTGAAGGGTCGGCATGTTGAGCGCCGCAACGTGCAGGACGTGCAGCAGCCCCTGGTTTCGCCAGGAGCCGAGCATGAGCAGGAGGGTTTGCGGGGTGGGCGGGGCGTGAAGGCGCATGATGGAGTGGGCGACGAGCAGCTCGTACTCCCGAGCTGTGGGCGGGAGCTCCAGGTAGTAGGCCGTGAGGTCCCGATCAAAGTGGGGTAGGGACTGGGCGAGCTGGTAGGCCTGGAGGCGGGTGTCCTGGGGCACTGACTTGTCGCAGGCGGCATGGAGGCGGAGGAGCTCGGTGATCCTCGCTGCGCCCGCCGGCTCGAGCGATCTCGAGGCCCAGGTGAGCGTCTCGAACCACTGGAGGTTGCGCGGGTAGGCGGCAGGGGAGGATGACAGGGCCTGAGCGTGGGCCGTGAGCAGGTCGGCATCCTTGGCGTGGAAGGCCTGCGTGAGGAGTTTGGAGTACTGCCTGAGGATCTTGAGGTTTTCCTGGAAGAAACAAGGTCAGAATCAGTTCCCTTTTTGATTGCAGATAGGACAGAGACTCACCATGAGTGAGACAGGGTCTCCCACGAGGAGATTCTGCTGCTGGCCGGGGCTGGCGTGTGTGTGGACCCAGCTCTGGTACCCGAGCGGGGCCGCGGTGGCTTGGCCGTGGAAGTGCGCCGCGAGCATATTCCGGAGCTGCGACGAGGCGGGACTGGGCAGGTGCGCAGACATGGGGTGGGCCTGGGATGGAACCACGCTTAAATAGGATCCGCCCGCGCTAGTTCGTATTAATGAAGCTTTTTTTGTGCTGGGCAGGGTATGCTGGACATCTACCGTTCTTTTCTGATCGTCTTGCTCATTCGGCCTGCGTGGGCCTACAATGCTTGCTGCCAGGCTTGTCTGAATCAGGGTTTCTCTGAGGGTTTATGTAACAATCAGTATTCGTACCAGCGTTTCGTTTGCACAGTCAACTCTGGGACTGCTGGGTCCAGCGCAACTGGTTGTACAATAACTGAAAACAGAAACGAGGGCAGGGTATGGTATTTTTGCACAAACTGCCCCGTCGGTTTCTGGAGGAATAGAAACTCTTGCTCAAGTGGATGCCAACCATGCAACACTAACGACTGTGCTCCAGGGCAGTTCATCAGCAGTTCCTGCACACACCAGACCAACAAGGTCTGCAGCCCATGCAGTTCGTGTCCGATAGGAGAAGAGGTGGTTGTACCGTGTACAAATACAGGTACAAATAATGTGCAATGCGGAGCCTGTCAATCTGGGAAATACAGAAGTAATGTCGGGCAAAGCGCATGCCAACCCTGCAAAACATGCGACCCCAGGCAACGGCAGAGGCGCGGTGGATGCACTGCTACAGAAGATGAGACGTGTCCCACCTGCAGCCCCGGTTTTATCGTGACCGAGGCCCAGACGTGCCAGCAGTGCACGGGCGAGACATATGCTTTGGATGAGGCGGTAACGTGCGCAACATGCACCACATGCACCAGGACGCAAAGGCAGGAAAGAGCATGTTCCTCCACGTCAAACAGAGAATGCAGGCCATGCGATCCAAACGAGCGGACCTTGGCGACAAACGCTGATAAGTGCGACGGCTGTGTTGAAGGGTACTTTCGCTTCGGAACCCCTGCAAAATGCACACTATGCGCGGGTACGGAGGAGCCCCTTTGGTGCGCGACATACCAGTACAGGCGCTGTTACGCGGAAAATGGGATGGGACTTAGACAGTGCCTATTCTGCGACGGCCAGAATCACGCAAGCAGCACCAAATGCGCGGATGGGCAAGGAGTCTCTGAGATGTGCAGGGGAAGCCAGACAGCCAAGATTCAATGCCTGGACTGCGAGGCTGGGACGCACAGGCCAGCAGGCACCCCGTTTTTCGAAGGCACCCACCAGAGGTGTGTGGCATGCCCATTGGGAACGTTCAAGGCCGCGAAAGGGACGGCCAACTGTGTGAGCTGCACGGTGAAGCCTGTGAACAGCCAGTTCTCCGAGTGGGAGGCGGGGAACAAGAGGATGGAGGACAAGTGCCCATGGTGAGACATGTGAGTTTTGGGGGTTGATATGGCAGTCTGTAACTCCTTGTTTGACCCAGGATATGCAATGCCGGGTACTTGAAGAGCGGGGATTCGTGCATTGCATGCCCGACTGGTCAGTACTCGACGACAGCAGGGCTCACGAGCTGCCAGCAGTGCACGAACGCGGGTGCGAACGGGTATTACCTGGCAAGGAAGACGACGCTCCCTACAAGCGATCTGTGTCCCTGGTATGTCTCATTATGTTTCCGTTTCAAAGTGGAAACGAGTTGACAGTGTATGTGCACAGGGACTGCAACGCTGGTTACGTGAGATCAGGAAGCTCCTGTGTGCTCTGTGGGAATGGATTGTACCGAGATTCCGGCAAAAACGTCGCCGAGGAGGGAACTATATCCAACACGTGTTACCCCTGCTCGTCATGTATCACGCAGAATCTGGCTGGAAACGTCCTAGGATCGTTTTTGACCCAGCAGTGCACGAGCACATCAGACACTGTGTGCAATCTGTGCAGGAGCTCTTGTGGCGTAGGCAGCTACATCACCGCGTATTGCACGACGACGGCCGACATGACATGTGCTCCTTGCGCAACCAGGTGCAACGCGGGCTTCTACCTGTCTGGAAAAACGTGCTCCGGAAACGACTTTAACGTGGATAATGTTTTAGCCTCGTGCATTGCGTGTTATACTGTGGACTCTTGTTCAAACGGACAATCTTACCTATCAGGGCTCTGCGACGGCACCACGCAAGCCAGCAACACCTGCATGCGCTGCGACAAGTCAAAACCGTGCAACTCCGGTTTCTACAGAGGGGGCTGCTCCGGACTCGAAGACACCACTTGCGTCCCGTTCACATCCTGCAACACTGGTTTCTACCTAACAGACGAGTCGCAGGAACGAGATGGAACCTGCAGACAATGCTCCACGTGTGTCGGAACCAGCGTGGTCCGACCCTGCACCAAGACGGATGACATTGTGTGTCGAGGGACTCTTTCTTGCTCGGATCGGTCCCCCTGCAACCAGCTCACCGCGTCGAACCGCTCGTCACTGTTCTGCGACTACTCTCAGGGCTCAGCACAGGCCTCGTGTGGCGTGTGCCCAGCAGGGTATGGATCGGACGGTCAGTATTGCGTGGAGTGCCCGCGCGGATTCACGTGCGATCGGGTGGGCCAGCCAATCTGCAGAGGCCAGTGCGGCGCTGGGATCGAGTCAGAATGTGACACGGACCTAGGCTTGAACTATGCAGTGTGCACCACGCCCTGCAAGCTCCCAATCCTGGGCACGCGGCAGGCTTGGCGGGGCTCATTTGAGCTGGCAGAGGGCGACGACTGTGCCACCTACTTCCTGTGCATTCCCGGGACGTACAAGAACTTCAGCACAGCAGGAACTATCAGCTGTGATGGATGTAGGGCCGCCCTGTTGCCAGGCGGGGCTCGGTGGGTCACAGACGGCCTGTCAGTGGAGGACGAGGACAGCTGCCTGTGGGATTGCATGCACGAGAGTCACGTCCTAAACGCGGACGGACGGACGTGTGGACTCAAGCCAGGACGAGAACTGGGTCAGACCCTGAACGCGGCTGGATCCTGGAACGGCAGGCAGGGGGGCGGGGTGTGCGGCCTGGGCTTAACCTCACAGGAGAACGCGGCGATGGACCCCACGGAATGCCTGGAGTGTCAGCCCCTAGTGCCAGACGTCATGCGGTGGGCTGATAAGACGAGCCAGTGCGAGTTCGAGTGCATGGACGAGACCGACGCCAAGCGGGGGAGCAAGTGTGTCCCAGAGCGCTGGCTATGCGACACAGAAGGCATCCTGGGAGAGACGTGCCAACCACAAGCGTACCCCTGGAACCGGGCTGGATACGGCAAAGCGGGATGGAAGCTGGTAAACACGGTCCAATTCGAACCCTCGGCGGCGATATACAACCCTATGATCACTATCCCTTTCGGCATCAAGAATCGCCACACATACAAGGAGACCAGTGCATCCACGGCGAGACGAGTGGAGGGCCAGCTCTGCTCGACGGTGACGGCGACGATCGGGGGATACAAGTACATGTTTGGCGCCCCGTGCAACCAGAGCTTCCTGGTCTACCTGAATCTGTCAGGCCCTGTCGACATTGGTCTCAAAGTGCTGATAGGAAACACCACGAGGGGGTGGCGGGACGGCTTCAAGACGCAAGCCCTGTTTGAGAGCGAGCTGCACCTGGCCTGGGCTGACGGAGCGCTGTTCGTGCTCGACACATGGAACTGCCTGTTGCGCGAGGTGGTGGTGTGGGACAGGCCTGGCAGCTACCTGACGCGAGTGTATACTCTATGGGGCAACACGGAGAAGCTGGCCCTGGCCACGCCCGAGGCCAAGTGCTACGGCGAGGACAGCCTTGCTTGGCCGAGAAGCTTTTGGCCGCTCACGCCAATCTGGAATGAACCTACGCAATGGCTGGCGTTCTGGGACGAAACCAGGCTGTGGCAGTTCAGCATCTCCACCCGAGAGTTGCTGGAGATGGTCAAGTGGGAGGACATACAAGTCAATCCGGGTGACATGTACGGCATGGGTCTCCTATCTAATTTCCAAGTGGGATTGGCGTTCAATAGTCGAGTGTTGATGATATTTGAAGCCCTGAGTACCCCCTGCCCTGACCAGAGGACCTCACTGGCTGGCGGCGACTGCACAGTGGAGTGTGTGTGGCTGGATGCCGGCAACAGACCCGTTCGATACGTCGACATGGAAACGGGCCTCTGCAAGCCATGCAGCACCCCAATATGCGGGAGAGGCCAGGAGCTGGTCCAGTGCACACCCAAGACAGACTCTTTCTGCAGGACTTGCGGGCCAGTAGAAAACAGCACCTACGCCGAGGCAGGAACCTGCGACTCTGGGAACCTGAGACCGGTCCCGCCGTGCACAGCCGGGTGGTACATGGTGGACTCCGGCCTCTTCTGCGAGCAGTGCCCGGTCTACACGGCCACCCGATTCCCGGGCGCGACGAGGCGGGAACAGTGCAAGTGCGTGGATGGGATGGCCAGGAAGGCCGGGGCTGGCTGCGTGGCGGAGAGGCTGTTCGAGTTTGATACCGTGTGCGCCGGGAGTGTGTGCCAGGCTCCCAGCAACGGCAGGCTCAAAACGGATGACGGGGTCACATGCGGATGGACCTGCAACAATGGATTCTACAAGGACTCGCAAGCGGGTTTCATGGATTCGTGCAGGCAGTGTCTGGTGGGAGCGGGCAGGACGCCTGGTGATGATGATGAGCCTTGGAGCTGCGAGTGACCGAGGATATTAAACTATGAGAGACACGCGCTTCGTGTGTTTAGGTGACCATGTGGCTGTGTCCAGGATCACCCTTGTTACAAATCCTCGTCCTCATGTGCATCATGGGCCAAACGAGATCCCAAATCCAAGACTACTTCAAGTGTGATGTTGCATTCGACTGCTTGTCTTGCGCAAATTTTGCATTTGTAGACCAAAATTCATGCCGTTCCAGCAGCATGGTGGCTGGCATCAAAGTGTGTTATCCACCATTTTCGCAAATCTATTGCGATGCTCTAAACCAAGCATTCTGCATACAAGGCTCCAGATTGCAGCTTTCACAAACAGACAACAGGTTTTACAGGGTCTTTACATGCGGCATATGCCCGAATGGAACCTTTTTTTCCACTGTGAGGAACCCCAAAGACAAGACATGGGGACCATGCACCCCCTGTCCAGGAGAGAGTGCTGCTCTCGAAAACTCGGAAACCTGCAGATCCTGCGACCTCGGATCCAGAGCAAACAGTGACAAGTCGTTGTGCGAGAGATGCCCTGTGGGTACCAGGGGGAGTCAGTTGGCAGCTGGTTGCACTGACTGCCTGGCAGGGACCTTCACATCCTCCACCGGGCTTTTCTCATGCCCGGCTTGCCTGGCTGGGACCTTCTCTTCAGGACGAGCCAGCACCTGCACCTTGTGTCCAGCTGGGAGTTTTCAATCGCAAACAGGAACATCGACGTGCAGAGCCTGCTCTTCTGGCACATTCACAAGCACAACTGGGGAGTCGCAGTGCAGGCCTTGCGTCCCAGGACAGTACCAGCCCAACCAAGGCACCTCCACTTGCATCAGCTGTCCCCTGGGCGAGTTTCAAAGCAGGGAACAATCTTTAACCTGTGACGGGTGCGAACCAGGCACAGTGGCTACTATGCTAGGGACGAGCCAATGCACAAGTTGTACCCCAGGCACATTTGCAGAGCTCCAGTCTATAAGCACGGGCTTTGGAGGCATGTTTGGGCAAATGCCTTCATTGCAGATATCCAGGACAGCGTGCTCTCCATGTTTTTCAGGCAAGGCTCAGTCTGCTTCCGGGATGACTGTCTGCACTGATTGCTCGCCTGGCACATACCAAGCGACACCTGGGGCGTCCCAGTGCAGCCTCTGTGATAGTGGAAAATTCCACTCGCTCACGGAGAGTACTAGTCCATTAGCGTGTGGGAATTGCCCAGCTGGTAGATACGCACCCAACACGGGATCGTCTGCTTGTCTCGAATGCAGTGCGGGGACCGTGCAGACGAGTACAGGCCAGTCAGCGTGCTCCAACTGCCTGGCTGGGAACTTCAGATCGGCTTCTGGAGGGATTTTCTGCGATGCCTGTGCTGTTGGGACATTCCAAGGCATAGCTGGCCAGAGTTCCTGCACCGGGTGCGCTTCTGGCAGGTTTCGAAGCTCTACTGGTGGTGCCTCATGTGAGAGCTGCCTGGCGGGGACATTTTCCATAGGAAGTGCCAGCAGCTGCTCGCTTTGTGGTTTGGGCACGTTCTCCCAGTCCAGTGAGGCATCCGCATGCAGTTTGTGTTCTCTCGGAAGGGCCCAGAGCGCGAGTGGAATGGCAACCTGTAACATCTGCACAGCGGGGACCTACGCCAGCATGAGCCAAGGAGCCACCGCGTGTGTGTCCTGCCCAGCGGCAAGTTTCCAAGCCTCCAGTGCGGGGACGTCGTGTGAGGCGTGTCCCATCGGAAGAGCCAGCAGCATGACTGGCCAGACCTCATGCCCAGCGTGCCTGCCTGGCTCGTTTTCTGCAGCCGTGGCCGCCAGCGCCTGTCGAAACTGTGAAACAGGCACGTTCCAGACAGGTGTCGGGACATCCTTTTGCGCCATCTGCCCAATAGGCCAGTTCCAGGGCGTGTCTGGCGCCTCAAGTTGCAGCATGTGCGCCGCAGGGTCTTACGGGATAATTCCTGGCATTAGCGCCTGCGAACTCTGCTCGAGTGGGAGTTTCAAGAGCTCGACGGGCAGCGGGGAATGCGAGCAATGCGGTCAGGGTAGGTACACTCCAGACACTGGTTACTCGCAATGCCTGATGTGCGAGGTCGGGACCTTTTCCCAGTACTCGAATGGAAACCGGTGTGATCCATGCCTCGCGTCAAAAGGCGAGTTCCAGAGCCAGACTGGCCAGGTCGCGTGCAACCTGTGCTTAGCAGGGACGTACCAGGCGGTCGACCGGGCAAGTGCATGCATCCGATGCAGCCCAGGCCAGTTCCAGAGCGGCGTGGCGGGGACGGGGTGCAGGGCCTGCGCTACCGGAACGTTCCAGACGGGCAGCGGGATGGCAGCATGCGGCCCGTGCCGGACGTGCTTAACAGGGCAGTTTTGGGCCAGCGGGTGCAGCCCCGTGGAAGACGGGGTGTGTGCCAACTGTGCTCCGGGCTCGTTTGCGTCGTCAATCGGGCGCTACGCCTGCGAACCTTGCGGAAGCGGGACATACCAGACCGGCTCGCGGGGTTCACAATGCGACTCATGTCTAACCTGTCTCGCCGGCCAGCGGGAGAGTGGGGCATGCACCGCCTCGAACAACAGGCAGTGTGCTGGGTGTCTCGCAGGAACATTCACCTCCACTTTCGGAATGCTGACATGCAATACGTGCGAGCCTGGCAAGTACCAAAACATCGTGGCCGCTACTCACTGCATCCAGTGCAGTACTTGCGTCGCTGGGCAGTCATGGGGTGGAACCTGCACGGCCACCACAAACGCCTTGTGTAGCCCGTGCCCCACTGGTACGTTCAACCCGAGCAACACGGTGTCGTCGTGCATCCGGTGCAGTGCAGGAACGTTTCGTTCTGCCACTGGGGGAACCGCCTGCACCCTATGCCGAGAATGCGATCCTGGGCGATACCTGGCAACGGGCTGCAACGGGGTGGCTGATGGAGTATGCCAGACGTGCACGGTCTGCAGCGCCGGAAACACGGTGTCGCCGTGCTCAGCCCGGTCCAACTCGGTGTGCGGGGATGCCGCCTTGTGTGCAGCAAGACCCCAGCCGCCCCTGTACCAATGGATCCAACAGGAGGAGCGCTGCCAGGCCGGTCAGTATCTGGTGGCCTACCAGCCCGCGAATAGGACCCAGGTATGCAAGCCCTGTCCCAGCGGCTGGGCGGGTTTGAACGGCATCTTCTGCGAGCGGTGTGGACCCCTGGAGGAACCCTACTTCCTAGACAGGAGTTCGTGCGTGTGCAAGCAGCCCGCCGTGATGAACGCGACGGGAGTGTGCGTGTGCCCAGACGGCAGCCGGGAGAGCGCCGGCACGTGTCAGCAATGTGCCCTCAACGACTTTGGCCTGGGTGGGACATGTCGCGCCTGTGAGGCAGGCACATACTCGAGCGCCCTGGGTGCGACGGTGTGCGTGGCGTGCGATTACGGCAAATTCAGGCTCGTCGGAATGGCCGGGTCGTGCAGCTTGTGTCCAACCGCTGGATGGTACGCCCCGAGCGGGTCTTCAAGTGTATGCGTGCCCTGCAACGAGACCTGCAGTTTTGGCGGATGGGTCGTTGACAGGCCTTGTCCAGGTGACCCTACCAAGGCTGTGTGCAAGCCCTGTCCAGCCCCACTCCCGGGGAACGCAACGTGGGCAGCTGGCGGGGGCTGTTCCTACGACTGTCATGCAGGGTTTTTCCGGACAACCGAAGGCTGTAGTGCATGCACGCCGCGAGCATGCCCAAAAGGACGCCGACTGACAAGGTGCAGCCCGATATCAGACTCACATTGTGACGAAGAATGCACGAACGCGAGCAAACCGGAGATTCATTCGCAATGGACGAGCGGCCCCGATTGCCCATGGTCATGCAACAACGGCTACGAGCTCAGAGTGTGGGACTATGTCATGTTCCAGTTCAGAGAGTGTGTCCCCGCGGAAGCCTAGCTCCTCTGGCGCTCCAAAAGCAGGTGTGCCAAGGCGTCCCCGTCCCCAAGGCCTTGGACGTGCTCCGATCGGCTCTCCGAGAAGACCGTGCCTGGAAGCGCGTGGTAGAGAGGGGAATCCGGGAACAGATTGTAGAAGGCCGAGGCATTGCCCTGCACCAGCTGGAAGACCTCGACCGCCTTGCCAAACTGCTCGACGCCAAAGTGCTGTCTGACATTGGCAATCTGTAGGGCACGGCGTCAGACATTCAGGCAATGCAGGGAAAAATTATCCTCACCAGCGCCCTGATCTTGTTGTGGTAGTAGTTATGCCTGGCCTTCAAGCCGAACGAGTGCTGATTGCGAGCCCTTGCCATGCGGTGGAGCTCGGGAAACCCCTGCAAGAAATGCAAAAATACCGACATCTCATCCTCGAATCCGCTGATGGCCAAGTGAATTTCACGCGATCCAAGAATCCCCTGCTCTCTGGCATTCTGGTGGACGATGTTGCTCAGATGGAAGCCCATGCATGAGTACCACCAGGTTTGCTGCCAAAAAACAGTGAGAAGGCATGCAGGCAGGAATAGCCATAAGAATCCACTCGCCTCCAAGACAAGATTCTGATAATCGGACAAGAACTCCTTCCGCTTGTCAGGCCTGAGGCAGCTGAAACTTTCCTCGCAGATTTGCAGGGAGATGAGCGTCAGGACGACCCCCTGCACCCCACAGATCACCCAAGTCGAGCAGAAGGGATCCTCGCGCGCATCACCTGATCAAGAAGGGAGACACACGGGAAGCCCAGGTAGTCAAAGCAAGTGCAGGTTTGGTGAATGAGAGCCTTCCAATCATGGGGCATCCCAGCATAGGCCGGGCTGGAGGCAATCGATGCAACCGAAAAGGATGTCGTGTCCAGTCCAAACCTGCTCTCCATGATGCGGTACACGACGGACCTCAATTGCACGACGCGGGCAAACATCAGAAGGGGCTGGTCGGACATGAGGAAGCACGCAATGTGCCCGTATCTGGGCGTCTCGTTCAGGAAACTGGCGACGCTCGTATGCAAAATGCCGACCATGGAGAGATCGCGGTGGGTCAGGTACTGCAGGCACATGGTGGCGAGCTCTCCAAACCCGCTGGAGGACCCTGCATCGCTGGGGGGCATCACAACCGCGGGCATGCTGACGGGTGGAGGGTCCCACGCTCGTGCCTGCTTAGCGACACCCTGCCCTTGCTTCTCTGGACTGTATGCAGCCTTCTTCTTTGAAGGTTTCCTGGCAGCCTGCACCGCTCAGTTTCAAGGGGGAATTTCATGTAAAATGCATAAAGCAATCGCTCACCGCGTCAGGGTTTCTCCCCTGGTTCCGCGTGAGCTCGTCAACAGATGTGTATCTGTTAAACACGGCGGCAATGTTCACGTAGCACGATTTGACGAAGCCCGGCCTGGCAAGCTTCAACGTGACGATCTTGATCTCCTGGGCGTCGAGGCCGACAAAGACATGATACCATTTCTTGAAGGGCAGCCCGAACATGGCCGACAGAACAAGGCACAGCGCCCCGTCCATCATGAAGTAGGATGCAGTCTTCACGGCGAACCCGAAACTGCCATGAACGCAACGGTTCCTTTCGATGGTCTGGAACGCGGTTTGCATAAACTGTGCGGGGTCGCCGAACCGCCCGGCGTAGAAGAACAGAACAGCAGACCGACACTTCATGTCCCCGAACTTGTGCAACAACGACCTCGAAAACACGGACAGGATGTGCCCTTCTCCGTTGTCAACCTCCTCAGGGCAATCCACGGGTTGCTGGGGACCGCTGGATCCAGCCTGGTTGCCCGGATGATCCTGTGACGACAAAAGCATGCCGAAATCGTACTGACTCAAATCGTCCGTGCTCAGCATCCTCTCGATGCTCGCGCCATTATTTCCAGCATCGTGGAGGCTGGCATCGCTGGCGTGCATGTCGACGCTGTTGCCAGCATCGTGGAGGCTGGCATCACTTGCGTGCATGTCGACGCTGTTGCCAGCATCGTGGAGGCTGGCATCGCTGGCGTGCATGTCGACGCTGCCATCTCTGGCGTTCATGTCCACGGGCAAATCTGAGCAAATCCTGTCTTATAAATCGCTTGGCACCCTGCAACAAAATCGCAATGCTTCGGAAAGATCGGAGGCTGCAACAATCTCCTAGATGACACGAGGGCATATCCTCCGAGATATCGGAGGCTGCAACATGTTTTTGGCTGACAGGGGACGTGACTCCCGTTTTAAGCTGTCGTTTCGGAGCATGAACTTTTTTCGGAGTGGGGGACGTGACCATCCCCTTTTTGAAAAAGAAACATCCCTCCCCCTTTTGGAAGAGGCACGGCGACCCTCTCCTATTTGGAAAGGGCGTGACGGTTCGCGAAAAGCCACGCCCAATAAAAAGCGCGACCGATCGAAGCCACGCGAGAAAGTCGTGCCACGCCCATGCAGCACAAGTCCATGTCACACGACGCGCTCACGCAGGATCCTTCGTTCAGGGTAAGACTGTGTCATGGATTACTATCCCCAAGCAAAGGCTGACACACTTTCTGCTTGCAAGGCGCTAGTTCTGAAGAGCCTTATCCGCTTCACGCATGAAGACCAGTATCCCGGGATTAGAACAATCTTCGACGCGTCGATGCCAAAAAAGATGGCTGACGATTTCCTCAGGCACAGCTGCTCGGCTACGGCCATCTTGTGCAATCGCGAAAACTTCCACGAACTCGAGGCAATGCTCCAGAAGACGCGTCTCATTGGGGCGGACACATGGGTGAGGTTGCCCCAAGCATTCATCCTGTGTGTTGCCTCTAGCATGAGCTCTGGACTGTCCTGGCAGGGTCGGGATGGCTCGTTTTTCATGACTGTCTTCCCGTTTGCGGAGGTCGGGCGGCACCGCTGGGCTACTATGTTCAAGAATCTGCTTGCCAGCAAGCGCTTCGATCTCAAGTTCATGTATGCAGGCCTCGACGGGCGTGCCGTGCGCCTCGTCTTCTCGGTAACGCACAGCACCAACCCCATCGTCAACAACCACGGCCTCGGTAAGCTGCTCAGCGCGACGTTCCCGTGGTTCAAGAGCGGGAATGGTGGCTATGTCCCGGTCATGGAGCTCCTCGACGAAGCGTCTCTTGCTATTGCGATTGCGCACGTCTCGACGTACAGAGTGACGACCGAGCCTTTCTCCGACCAGTTCGATCCAGGCAACTCCGTCACTGGAGACATGGGGGATGAGTGCGCTGCAGCTTTTGTGGAGTGGATCCGCGGCACCTCGTGCGCCAGAATGCTCCGGAACCTCGCGGAGCCCCTCACCCACGCCTTTCAGACCAAGGTGCAGAACGAGACTCTCGCAGTTCTTCGTCGCCACGAGGTTGAGTTTAGCTACACTGACGCGGACCCGGACAAATGGACCAGCAAGAGGAAGGAGTCGCGCGCGATTTCGGCGCTGATCCAGGTGTGACTCTTTGCTCTCTCACAGTTTCTCCTTCAGGTCTGACTGTTCAAGTACAGGCGCGGAACTATGCCAACAAGCAGATGGAGTCTCAGCCTGCATCAGTCCGCCTTCTGGACATCCTGCACTGCTTCTGCCAGGATATTCATGCGCGCATGCACTACACGATCTACCCTCCCAAGCCGGACGGCACCTCCACGCTTTTTCACGTGGTGTTCCTCATGGAAACTCCCCAGCTCATGTTTGGCAGGAACGAGAGGTGGGGGGCTTTCAACGAGAAGCTCCAGAGCCTCATGGTCAGAAATGGCTTTACGTCTCTTCTGAGCATCGCCCCAGTCGATTTCAGGAAGGGCAATCTGCTCGCGGAGGCGGTTCTGGCCTCGTTGGACCCCCACAGCTCTCCCAAGCGCGACAAGCTCTTCGACAGTCTTGTCTCGTGCCGTGTCGTGCACGACGATTTCTTTCAGAAAGGTCCTCGCTCTGCTGGTTCTTGCTCCCTCCCCGAGCCGAGGAAGACGCTTGCTCTAACCTCGGTGGACTATCAGATCTCGCAGAAGCGCTCCTCGGCATCGGAGGCTCACGACCCCCCTCCTTACAAGTCCCAGGCGGTGCTCCAGGCGTCTGCTCCGCCCTTCTTCCCGTCGTCGGCTTCTCGGGGAGCTCCCGCCTACTACCCGTCTTCAGCCGAGTATCCCAAGGCGGCTGGTATCTTCGAGCGCTCGATCGGGGAGTTGTGGTTTACTCCCGACGCGCCCGACCTCATCCCGGGAACTCCCACCTTCGACGCCCTCATGGACGAGATTCTGCTCAAGGTCCCCGACTGGATTGACTCGATTCTGAACTACGAGATCGTTGCTCCACACGGCAGGGAGCCTTACGTCGCTGAGTTAATCAGGAAGAATTCAATGGCCTTCTGCTTGAAGATCCTCGGGGAGGCCATGCTGACGTGCGCCAAGGCCCTGTTCCACGCTTCCAAGGCGGTGATGCTGGCGATCCAGTCGGGTGTGGACACTCTCAACTCCTTGTACGACGACCTCGACCGCGCGTCCCAGGCGTGCCTTGGAGTGGAGCCGGTGCTCGAAGGATTCTGCGGGATCAAGACTCCAGACCTCAACGGATCTGGGGTAGTACCCGAGACGCTTCCCATCAACCCTGAGGAGCTCAGCATCGCCCCCGTCCTTCCAGCGCTCTTTGCCGGGGTCCCTGAGGTGAATCAGATCAAGAAGTTGTACAAGCACCTCTTCTTGGCTTACAACTGGCTGGTCGTCATGCAACCGGATTGCGGCTTCGTCGTCTGCTGGGATCGGATCCTTCGCCAGATGAGGGAGGTCAAGCAGGCCATTTCCCTGGCGCGCTCGGAGTGCCACCGCCTCATGCATGACATGTGAACAGGGCTTTTACCTGGCGCGCTCGGAGTGCCACCGCCTCATGCATGACATGTGCGCAGGTTGTTCCACCGTTGCAGGTGCCATCTAGGACAGGCAGCTGGCCTCCTAACTGGCGCTCTAAGTTGAGCAGCCTAGGCCTGGCACTGTTCGTTTTGGAATGAACACGTATTTACAGACTGTCAAAGTGCAAATCCGCCATGGAGCGTCCCGCTGTTTTGCAAACCATGCTGTGTTCGGCCAAGCGTTTCTCCTTGGGCGAACAGGACCTGCGTGCCCTCCTGTTGAAACTGATTGTCCTGAGCGTCAAGTTTGTGTCTAAGAGGTCCCTGTGGCGCGCACTGTTTGAGGGGGGTTACGTGGACTGGGACATGGTGGAGGGCATGCCCACGAGCAAAAACGCGCTGGGAGGGTCTGCTGAGTGGGTGGGACTGCTCAGCTTCTGCACCTGGGATGACTTGGCCAGGCACGAGGGTGATGTCCAATCATGCCACCAGCCCCTCCACATTCTGCGCAGGAACATGCGGGAGGCGGCCCTGGACACGGGCGACGGGGAGGCGTGGACACTGGTGTGCAAAATCTTCATCCTGATGCTGGTGCAGGGCCTGCCGTCGATGCACGTCCTGGAGACCCTGACGTGCGGGGTGTTCAAGCGCAACACGCACGGCGGGTGCACCAGCCTGCTGGCAAAGCAGGCGGAGCACTTGTTTACCCCCGAGCAGTACGAGACGACCCTGCAGTACATGCTCACCAAGTGCCAGGTGGACGGCCCCGCCCTGGACCAGCTGCAGGCCATGTTTGCGGCCACGACGCAGGAGCGCAGCCTGAGCCTCAAGATGTCGCGCATCGCCGTGATGGAGGGGCGGCCCAGGCTGCGCGACAGGGTGACGAGCGTCCTCAAGACGGAGGAACGAAAGGCGCAGGTCGACACGCAGCTTGACACGTGGGACAGCTACATTGGGTTTTCGTACAAGCACCAGTTCCCCACGACGCTGAGCGAAAAGATCAGGAGCAAGCTTTACTTTCTGGCGAGCCAGACGCGCTGGGATTGGACCAAGTACGTGGCCATGGTCCTCCCGTCGGCGGCAGGCCTGTGCGAGCGGGTGGCCGCGCACCCCGTGACACAGCCGGACCTGCCCGTCATCATGCGCGTCCTGGAGGGCCTGAGCATGGACGGCTCGCCCCCGTTCCGGGAGATGACCGAGTTCCGTAAGGCGTGCTTCCAGAGCTTCCCCGTGTCGGCCGTGCAGCGGATGACGCTCTCACAGGTGGGCCAGTGACACGAGAAACTGTTCGTGGATTACGGCAGACAAGAAAAGCACCCCATAGATACAGAGAGCAGTGTTTATCAGCGAGAGCATACTATTCGCCATTTCCGAGACGCTCGTGGACTGACCCTTATATCCACCCGCAGATCCTCCAGCTCTACGTGGCGTCGTACCAAGCTCCAGGGATCTGGAAGGAGGCCTGGAAGCACCTCATCGGCGTCATATCGGTCCAAATCATCCGGGATGTGGAGGCGTTTGTGGCGAGACAGCCCTTTGCCGACGCGGAGGTGATGCGCTTCGTGGTGGCGAGCTAGACGGCGGGGTGAGGAAGCGGGTCAGGAGCGGCCTCGACAGCATGGCCATCTGCTGAGTGTCCTGCTCCGCGTTGGACTCGAAGAAGCGCGTCAGGAACGGGGCTCCCGACTGCCGATGGATCGCCCAGGCCTTCTCGATCGTCTCGCGGAGCTGCTCCTGTGTTGTGACGGGAGGGAAGTGGATTGGTGGCTCTAGGTACCTCCTGCCGTGCTTGACAAGGCGGACGTGCCAGGCCTGGTCCGTGCTGGATTGCTCGACCACGATCTTGGCCAGGCCGGGCCGGGCCAGTATCGAGAGCTGGTTCCTGTTCAGAGGGTCTGTCTCCAACGTCCCCCCTCTCCCCGACGAGACAGCGAGCATGACAAGGGCGACCTGCTGCAAATTCATTTTTGCTCGGGGGATGACACCTCCTCAAATACGGCCTTCACCGTGGGAGATCGAGCACGTCAAGGGCCGCTATCCCAGTGCCCGACTCCCGGACGAGCTCGAGGGGCGCGCGCAACGCGACCAGGGCCGCGACGTCGTGAGGGACGAAGCCGCCAGCCACGAAGCCTTGGAGGGCGCGCTTCTCCCCCGCCCACTGGAGATGGCAGACAGAGGGGAGGGTGGAAGCGAGCCGGCGAAGAGCCTCGTTCCGCGCCCTGGGACATGCGATAACGGGCGCGACGAGATCCATGACCAGGAGGCGTGGTTGGGCCGGCCCCTCCGGCTGACGGTCACACACGGTCTGGCAGAGGAAGGCCGTCCCAGGCGGGCAGTCACGATGCAGCTGCGCGTCCGGGCTCGCAAAGTAGAGCATGTCCTCGGCGTGCTCGTACACGCGGGTGCCCTGCGGGGTCTGGACCAAGGTGAAGAAGAGGGCGTCCTTGGCCAGCCAGGTCACCACGTCCGTCCCGGG
>Ga0164293_10000439_pt1 | contig 32865 bp, 30 predicted proteins | sample GEODES118metaG_FD_111487 | JGI IMG/M metagenome (GOLD analysis project Ga0164293, IMG submission 111487) | Eutrophic lake water microbial communities from Lake Mendota, Wisconsin, USA - GEODES118 metaG | ecosystem: Environmental > Aquatic > Freshwater > Lake | place: USA: Lake Mendota...
AGCTCACGATCCTGTTCGAGGATGCGGGCGAGAAGCGGGTGCTGGATAGTTTTGTGACAGTGGTGGGCTAGGCTTACTCGGCCGGTTCAGCCGCCGCCTCGGGCTTCGTCTTCCAGTAACGCGTCTCGAACGGGCGCAGCAACTCGCCAGCCACATCGCGGGTGCCCTCGGCAATACCGGTCTCGCAATCCACGTAAGGGGCAGGGTCGGTGTAGGTGCCGAACAACCGGTCCCACAGCGTGATTGTGTTGCCGAAGTTCGCGCCCATCAGCGTCTCGTCGCGGATGTGGTGGAGCCGGTGGGCGGCGGGCGCCATCATGACCTTGCCCAGCGGCCCCAATGTCCAAGGCACATCGGCGTGGATGAAATAGCCCCACCATGCCCGCACCAGCGCCGCAAGCATGATCGCCCAGATCGGCAGGCCCAGCAGCAGCACCGGCAGCATATCGAACAGCATGCTGAGCAACTCGCCAAGCGGATGCTTGCGATGCAGGGTGAGCCAGTTCATCGCCTCGTCGGCATGGTGGGTCGCGTGGATGCGCCACAAGGCGGGGCTATGTTCGAAGCGGTGACGCCAGTAGGCGGCAAAATCGATCAGCATGATCGCAGCCAACACCGCAAGGATGCCCGGCAGCCCTTGCCAGAATTCGAGCAGGACACCGGTGCGCGGCATCAGCCTGCGGAACGCCGCGACCGGCACTGCGACCAGCGGCACCAACACCAGCGCGTTGAACAGCATCAGGCCGAGATTGGTGCCGATCTCGCGCCGCGCCGCCATGAGCGCAGCCAGCACCTTGTCGCGCTTGAGGATCACAGCCAGTGCCGCAAAGATCAACGCCGCCGGAACCAGCTCTTTGACGGTGCTACCGAGGGCTTCGAGAAAGGCGTCCATGACGCCCGCAAAACTAGCGCAGCAGTGGCGAAGAAAGCGTTAAATGCCTCAGTCGAAGCTGATGTCGAGAAACGCGGGGCGCGGGCCGTTCCATTCGCCGGCGGGGACGGGTTCGTCGTCCTCGTGATAGCGGCGGCGCGGCTTGCGATCGTCGCTGGCGGTGACCTGATCGGTACGGGGTGCGGATTTCTCGCGGCGCGGCCGTTCGGCGCGCTCTTCGCGCGGTGCGCGTTCTGCACGCGGCGCACGCTCTTCGCGCGGTTCGCGGTCTTCGTGTTGTTCGTCTCTGGCCTTGCTGGGCTTGCGCTCGGGGCGCTCGGCGCGTTCCTCACGCTCTTCGCGGGGGGCCTCCGCCTGAGCGGCTTCGGCCTTGGCGATCGCTTCGGACAGATCGACGCGCACGTCTTCCTTGCCGAACACCTTGATCGCGCTGCCGGTCAGCTTCTCGACATTGCTGATCGCCTCGGCATCTTCTTCCGAAACGAAGGTGAAGGCCCGGCCCTTCGCTCCGGCACGGCCCGTGCGGCCGATGCGGTGGACGTAATCATCGGGGTGCCACGGCGTGTCGTAGTTGAACACGTGGCTCACGCCCTTGATGTCGAGCCCGCGCGCCGCGACATCGGACGCGACCAGAATATTGACCTCGCCCGCCTTGAAGCGTTCCAGCTCCTTGATCCGGCTGGACTGGTCCATATCGCCGTGGATCTCGGACGAGCGGAACCCGAACCGCGTCAGGCTCTGGTTCAATTCGCGCACGGTGGTCTTGCGGTTGGCAAAAATGATCGCGGTTTCAACCAGATCATTCTCGAGGAACCAGCGCAGCGTGTCCTTCTTCGCGCGGCTCTTCACCGGCACCTTGAAAGCGGTGATATCGGCATTGGTCGAGGCTGCGCGGCTGACTTCGATGCGCTTGGGATTGGTCAGGAACTTCTTCGCCAGCTTCTCGATCGGCGGCGGCATGGTGGCCGAAAACAGCATCGTCTGGCGGGTTTCAGGCAGCTTGGAACAGATGAACTCGATATCGGGGATAAATCCCATGTCGAGCATCCGGTCGGCCTCGTCGATCACCAAGAGCTCGCAGCCGTTGAGCAGGATCTTGCCGCGCTCGAACAGGTCCATAAGCCGGCCCGGGGTGGCGATCAGCACGTCGACCCCGTCAGACAGCGCCTTCAACTGGTCGCCCATCTGCACGCCGCCGATCAGCAGCGCCATCTTGAGATCGTGGTTCTTGCCGTATTTCTCGAAATTCTCGGCCACCTGCGCGGCGAGTTCGCGCGTCGGCTCGAGGATAAGCGAGCGCGGCATCAGCGCGCGGCGGCGGCCCGAGGCCATCACGTCGATCATCGGCAACACGAAGCTCGCGGTCTTGCCGGTGCCGGTCTGAGCAATGCCGATCAGATCGCGCATCATCAGAACGGTGGGGATAGCCTGCGCCTGAATCGCGGTCGGCGTGGAATAACCTGCGTCCTCCACGGCTTTGAGCAATTCGGGCGAAAGGCCGAGATCGGCGAAGGTCATGCGGTCTGTGGTGTCCGAAAAATAGCGGGCAGGGTTGCTGCCGGGATTGTTGCCCGCCCTGCGATGGATCGCTGAGAAGGGGCCGCGGGGCCTTTCCCGCAAACGGGCGCGAAAGTCAAGGAAACGCGCGTGTCGGGCGCGGGTTCGGCTACTCGCGGACCTCGACCAGCCGGCGCATCGATTCCACTTCGCAGCGCGCGCCGGTGCGCGACTGCAACTCGTCGCGATCAACGCACAGCCGCCCGTCCTTGCGGCGCTCGACATAGAAGCCCGAATAGAAGTCCCGCGCGCGGCACGATTTCTCGAGGTTGACCGAGATCATGCGCCGGTCACGCAGGAACAGCACGAGCCGGTTGCCGCTGCCGGTCTGCACCCCGGCGATGCCTTCAAGCGCAACGCATTTCTCTTTTCCCGCTTCCTCGAAGCGCGGGGAAACGGCGCGCTGGGGCAGCTCGGCGAGCATGTTCTGGCGCACCGCCGTCGAGGCCGGCGCGATCCGCACCACCACGCGCTGCTCGATCCGCACCTGCCGCGCGATCAGCTGGACGCGCATCGCCGAGAGCGGGTTGACCTGCGGCGCCTGCGACTGGGCAGCAGCCTCGCATTGCGGAGCAGAGGCCGCTTTGTGCGCGGGCGCGTCTTCCCCCGCCGCCCATGGCAGCATCAGCGCAAGCGGCGCAGCAAGGGCAAACAGGCTGTGCATGGCGGCTGAAGGCCTCTCCCGGAAACGCGCCAGGCTGTGCGTTGTGCGCAGCTCAGGGCAGGGTTCGGACTAACGTTGGCAATTGAACCCCGGCTTAACTGGCGCGCGGGCTGGCGCAAAACCACTGGCACATTTGCCGCAGACTGTGGCATGGGCGCAACAATGATCGCGCCCCGCTCTGCCCCTGCCCCTGCCGCTGATTCCGCAGCCTTTCTCGAGGATGCGGCCCGCGTGCTCGGCCCGCGCGGGCTGACCACCGATCCCGAGCGGATGGATACCTGGCTCACCGACTGGCGCGGACGCTACACTGGGCGCGCGCTGGCGCTGGCCTCGCCTGCCTCGACCGCCGAAGTCGCTGCGCTGGTCAAGTTATGCGCCGCGCATGGCGTCCCGATCGTCCCGCAGGGCGGCAATAGCGGCATGGCGGGCGGCGCGACCCCCGATGCCACCGGCTCCGCGCTGCTGCTCAGCCTCAGGCGCATGGACACGGTGCGCAGCCTTGATTCCGCCGCCGGACAAGTGGTGTGCGAGGCGGGCGTGATCCTCCAGCACTTGCACGATCTCGCTGCCGAGGCCGGGCTGTGCTTCCCGCTCACGCTCGGCGGCAAGGGTTCGGCGACCATCGGCGGGCTGGTTTCGACCAATGCCGGCGGCACGCAGGTGCTGCGCCACGGCACGATGCGTGCGCAGGTGCTGGGGCTGGAAGCGGTGCTGGCTGACGGCGCGGTGTTCGATGCGCTCACCCCGCTCAAGAAGGACAATCGCGGGTTCGACCTCAAGCAATTGCTGATCGGTTCGGAAGGCACGCTGGGGATCGTGACCGCCGCCACCTTGCGGCTGCTGCCCGCGCCGACCGGCCGCGTGACGGCGTGGACCGGGCTTGCCACCATCACCGATGCGCGCAGCCTGCTGCGGCGGGTCGAGCGTGACATGGGCGAGGCGCTCGAAGGTTTCGAGGTGGTGCCCGCGCATTGCCTCGACTCGGTGCTCGCCCATCTGCCCGGCGCCCGCGCCCCGCTGGCCGAGCGCCATGGCTGGAACGCGCTGATCGAATGCATCTCGGCCAGCGCCGACAGCACGATGCTGCGCGACAGGCTCGAGGCCAGCCTTGCCGCGGGGATGGAAGACGGCTTGCTGCAAGACGCGGTAATCGCCGCCAACGAGCGGCAGGCCGAGGATTTCTGGCTCTTGCGCGATTCCATCTCGGCCGCCGAACGCGCGCTTGGCCCGGCAATGCAGCATGATATCTCGGTGCCGGTCGAGCGGATGCCCGAATTCATCCTCGCCGCCAGCCCTGCCATCGAAGCCGCCTTCCCCGGCACCTGCGCGGTCGCCTTTGGCCATCTGGGCGATGGCAATGTCCATTTCCACGTGCTCGCACCGGCCGGAGCGGTGCGCGGGGAATGGGAGGAGGCCGGCGGCAAGGCCGTGAGCGCGGCGGTCTATGATCTGGTCAAGCAATGGGGCGGATCGATCAGCGCCGAACACGGGATCGGGCAGATGAAGGTCGCCGAGCTCGCGCGGCTGCATGATCCGGTGGCGCTGGCGCTGATGCGCAGCGTCAAGCAGGCGCTCGACCCGCAAGGGCTGCTCAATCCCGGCAAGCTGGTGATCACCGGCCCGGCGGCTTGCACCTGAAGCCGCAAACGCCTACAGCGCGCCCCGTCCGGCGGGGGTCCCCGCCGCAGGGATCGCCCGCAACTGATTTTTCTCGGAGACGAATTCATGGCCAGCGCGCCGCAACCGCAACTTCCGCTGTTCTACAATGATCTGCTGCCGCTCAACAGCCGCGACCATGCCGACTGGAAGGTCGGCACGCTCGAAAACGCGGCGTTCCTCGCGCAGACCCATGCCGTGCCGGTCACCACCGACGAGTTCATCGACGCCCAGCGCCATTACCCGATCGTGTTCACCGCGGGCGAGAACCCGTTGCCGATCGCGCTGTTCGGGCTCAACGAAGGCGTCAACACCTTCATGGGCGACGACAACAAGCTGACCGAACTCGTCTATGTCCCCGCCTATGTGCGGCGCTATCCGTTCATGCTCGCCAAGCTGCGTCCGGATGCCGACGAGCTGTCGCTGTGCTTCGATCCCACCGTCGACTTCATCAGCAAGCGTGACGAAGGCCTCGCGCTGTTCGACGAAGCCACAGCGCCGACCGAATATACGCAAGGCGTGCTCGAATTCTGCCGGCGCTTCGAGGAAGCCGGCCAGCGCACCAAGGCGTTCATGGACGAGCTCAAGAAGCTCGGTATCCTGATGGACGGCGAAATCGCCATCACCCGCAACGACCAGCCGGAAAAGCCGTTCGTTTATCGCGGCTTCCAGATGGTCAACGAGGAAAAGCTGCGCGAACTGCCCGGCGCGACCCTCGAAGAGCTCAACAAGAACGGGATGCTGATCATCATCCACGCGCACCTGTTCTCGCTCAATCTGATGCGCACCATCTTCGAGCGCCAGATGGCATTGGGCAAGATGCCCGCGATGCAGGGCGCAGCCAACTGATAGCGCGCTCTGGGCCCGTCCCTGCAGCGGGCTTAGCGGTTTGTGGAAGGCACTATAACGGGCGGCTCTGCAACGCAGGGCCGCCCGTTCTGGTTTCCTGTCCGGTGCTTGCGATTATTCGGCGGCCTGTTGCAGATTTTCGCCGCCGCCCAGCAGCGCGGTCTCGGCCCCCATCACGCGCACCAGCTCGGCGAGCGCGGCGGCCATCCCCGCCAGCCCCTCGCCCGGTTCGGCCAGACGGTGATCGAGATAGGTCGCGCGGCACACCTCGACCTGCACGGCATGGATCCCGCGCTGCGGCGCGCCGTGACGATCGAGCACATAGCCGCCCGAATAGGGCCTGTTCTGCGCGGCAGGTAGCCCGCGCGCGTCGAGATGGCGCAGCGCCGCGCCCATCAGGGTGTGGTGGCAGGAGACACCGAAACGGTCACCCAGCACGAGCTGCGGGGCATGGGCCTCGCCCTCGTCGGCCCGCAGCGGCGGCATCGAATGCAGATCGATCAGCAGCGCCGCGCCCCAGACCTTGCGGATGCGGGCGAGCTCGTCTGCCAGAAAGGTGTGATAGGCGCGGTGGATACCGGAAATGCGCGCGGCCAGCTCGGTGCGCGCCAACCGCCCGCGCCAGATCTCGCCCGAGCCCGGCAGGCGGCGCGGCACCAGCCCCAGCCCGCTGCGCGCGCGGCGATTGCCGCCCTGCCCGCCCTTTGATGACGGCGCTGGCGGGGCAAGATCTTCCGGCCGGCCGCCTTCGATCATGTCCCAGTCGATATCGTCCTCGGCGCGGTTGAGATCCATCAGCGCGCGCGGCGCATGGGCCACCAGCAGCCCTGCCCCGGTCGCCTGCGCGATCATCCGGCCAAGCCGGTCAACCAGCCGGTCCTCCAGCCGCAATTGCGCCGCCAGCGGATCGCGCATCCGTGCCACCACCGGCGCAGGATAGGCCCGGCCCGCGTGCGGCACCGCAACCAGCACCGGCAAGCGCATCTGGCGGGGCGCGGCAAAGGTATAGGCCGCCCGCCCCTCCAGCCCCGGCACCCGTCCGCCGCTCAGACGCAAGCCATCGCCCTGCTTGAGGGCATCGGGATCATTGTGAGGGCCAGAAGACAAGCGCGCCATTGCGCCCACCTTGCTGCCGCCTTTGCCCGACGCTGTCAAAGCTTGATCGTTTGCCGGCCGCGACTAACGCCGGTGTTTTCGCAGGCGCAAAGGAAAGATTTCTTAAGCCGGCCGTGCTACACAGTTGTGCATGACATCGACCAATTCCCCGCACATCCTGCTCGCCGAAGACGAAGAGGCGATGCGCACCTATCTCGAGCGGGCGCTGACCAATGCCGGTTACCGGGTGAGCGCGGTCGACCGCGGCACCGATGCTATCCCGCTGCTGGAGACCGGCGATTTCGATCTGCTGCTGTCGGACATTGTCATGCCAGAGATGGACGGGATCGAACTCGCCCAACGCTGCGCCGAGATTTCGCCGCATACCAAGGTGATGTTCATCACCGGCTTTGCCGCGGTCAGCTTGCGCGCGAGCCGCGAACAGCCGACCGCCAGGGTGCTTTCCAAGCCCTTCCATTTGCGCGATCTGGTGCTCGAAGTGGAGCGCGTGTTCGAAGAAGCGGGCGAGGCGCGGGTTTGACATTTGCCCTGTCCGAATCGCTTGCACCTTCCAAAGGGCTGCGATAAAGGGCCGCTCCGCTCCAAAAGGGGCTGAACCGATGGTGCGGGCGTATAGCTCAGTGGTAGAGCACTATGTTGACATCGTAGGGGTCGCAAGTTCAATCCTTGCTACGCCCACCATCGGCCCGAACGACGAATAGTCCGCCCTCATACGGCGGGCTTTTTTTGTGCGTTGCACGCTTGGGGCTTGCACGGGGCGCAACAGCCGTTGCCATTGATTTACGCCAGCCCCGCCTTGCATGGCTGTCCTCCTCTGCTAAAGCCCGCGCGGGATATTTGAGCCTTTGGACGGGCTCTGAACAACTTCCTGTCGGTCAATCACAGCCCTGCGCAGACGGGGCAAGAAGGATAGGGCAACAGCCATGCAGAAAATCAAAGTCGCCAACCCGGTGGTCGAACTCGACGGGGACGAGATGACCCGGATCATCTGGCAGTGGATCCGCGAAAGGCTGATCCTGCCCTATCTCGACATTGACCTGCACTATTACGACCTTTCGATCGAAAACCGCGATGTGACCGATGATCAGGTCACGGTCGATTCCGCCAATGCGATCAAGCAGTACGGGGTCGGCGTGAAGTGCGCCACCATCACGCCTGACGAACAGCGCGTCGAGGAATTCGGCCTCAAGAAGATGTGGAAGTCGCCCAACGGCACGATCCGCAACATCCTCGGCGGCGTCGTCTTCCGCGAGCCGATCGTGATCGAGAACGTCCCCCGGCTCGTTCCGGGTTGGACCGATCCGATCGTGGTCGGCCGCCATGCCTTTGGCGACCAGTACAAGGCCACCGACACCCTGATCCCCGGTCCGGGCAAGCTCCGGCTGGTGTGGGACGGCGCAAATGGCGAAAAGATCGATCTCGACGTGTTCGATTTCCCCAGCGCCGGCGTGGCGATGGCGATGTACAACCTCGACGATTCGATCCGCGACTTCGCCCGCGCCAGCTTCAACTACGGCCTCAATCTCGGCTGGCCGGTCTACCTTTCCACCAAGAACACCATCCTCAAGGCCTATGACGGGCGCTTCAAGGACCTGTTCCAGGAAGTGTTCGACAAAGAAGGTTTTGCCGAGCAGTTTAAGGCCAAAGGCATGGTCTACGAACACCGCCTGATCGACGACATGGTGGCTTCGGCGCTCAAGTGGTCGGGCAAGTTCGTCTGGGCGTGCAAGAACTACGACGGCGATGTGCAGTCGGACACCGTGGCGCAGGGCTTCGGCTCGCTCGGCCTGATGACCTCTGTGCTGCTCTCACCGGATGGAAAGACGGTGGAAGCCGAAGCCGCGCACGGCACCGTCACCCGCCACTATCGCCAGCACCAGCAGGGCAAGGCGACCTCGACCAACCCGATCGCCTCGATCTTCGCCTGGACGCGCGGGTTGATCTACCGCGGCAAGTTCGACAACACGCCCGAGGTGGTGAAGTTTGCCGAGACGCTTGAACGCGTCTGCATCGAGACGGTCGAGAAGGGTTACATGACCAAGGATCTCGCGCTGCTGATCGGCCCGGGCCAGGCATGGCAGACCACCGAGCAGTTCTTCGAGACGATCGTGCAGAACCTCGAGAAGGAAATGAACGTCGGGGCGTAAGCCCCGGCTGACCCACCATGGCAAGCCGATCAACCCCGCGCCTCGAAATCCGACAGGCCAAACTGAAGGATGTGCGGGCGATCGGCGAGCTGGTGCGGCGTGCCTATGATGATCTGCCCGCTTACACGCAGGGCGAAATTCGCGGGCAGATCAACAATTACCCCGAAGGCTGCTTTGTCGCGCTGTTCGATGGCGAAGTGGTTGGCTACTGCGCCTCGATGCGGCTCGACGAGCGCGTGGCGCTCTCCAACCACACCTGGGACGAAGTCACCGGCAACGGCTTTGGCAGCCGCCACGATCCTACGGGTGACTGGCTCTACGGCTATGAGCTTTGCGTCGATCCGGCCGTGCGCGGCACCCGGCTGGGGCGCCGCCTTTACGAGGAACGCCGCGCGCTGGCCGAGCGGCTCGATCTCACCGGGATCGTGTTCGGCGGACGGATGCCCGGCTATGCCCGCGCCAAACGGCGCAAGTCCAACCGCGCCGAGACGCCGGAGGAATATCTCGGGCTGGTAATCGACAGCAAGATCCACGATCCAGTGCTCCGCTTCCAGCTGGCCAACGGGTTCGAGCCGCAGGGCATCCTCCCGCGCTACCTGCCCGAGGACAAGGCCAGCCGCGGCAATGCCGTGCGGATGGTCTGGCGCAATCCCTATGTCGACAGCGAGTCGCCGCCCAAACACCGCCTGCCGCGCGACGTCGAAAGCGTGCGCATCGCCACCTGCCAGCTGCAATCGCGCGCGGTGTCAGGGTTCGACGAATTCATGAAGCAGATCGAATATTTCGTCGATGTTGCTGCCGATTACGATGCAGACTTCATTGTGTTTCCAGAAATGTTCACGGTGATGCTGCTGTCCGCCGAAGACCGCGAGCTTTCGCCGCTGGAAGCCATCGAGGCGCTCAGCGACTACACGCCGCGCATCCGCCAGCGCTTGTCGGAAATGGCGCTGGCGTTCAACATCAACATCATCGGCGGATCGCACCCCACCCGCATGCCCGACGGCGACATCCACAACGTCGCCTATGTCTGCCTGCGCGACGGATCGATCCACGCGCAGGAAAAGATCCACCCCACCCCCAACGAGGCCTATTGGTGGAACATCAAGGGCGGCGACAGCATCGATGCGATCCCGACCGATTGCGGGCCGATCGGCGTTCTGATCTGTTACGATGCCGAATTCCCCGAACTCTCCCGGCGGCTGGTCGACGAAGGCGCGCGGATCATCTTCGTCCCGTTCTGCACCGACAGCCGTCAGGGCTATATGCGGGTGCGTTACTGCTCGCAGGCGCGCGCGATCGAAAACCAGTGTTTTGTGGTGCTTAGCGGCAATGTCGGCAACCTGCCCAATGTCGCCAACATGGACATCCAATACGCGCAGAGCTGCATCCTCACCCCCTGCGACTTCCCCTTTGCGCGTGACGGGATCGCGGCCGAGGCGAGCGAGAATGTCGAGACCCTGACGATCAGCGACGTCAATCTCGCCGATCTGCAATGGGCCCGCGCCGAGGGCACCGTCCAGAACCTCGCAGACCGACGGTTCGATCTTTACCGGATCGAGTGGGACAAGCGCGTCGGCAACATCAAGGACCCGCTCGGCGAGGAACGTTAGCCGCGCCCGAACGCCGCAAGTGACAGCACTACCGCAGCGCGTTAAGCCAATGGTGTGGCTGGCGAACTCACCCCTACCCCGTTCCTGTCCGATGCGCTGGTGATCCTCGGCGCAGCGGGGATCGTGATTCCGGTCTTCGCGCGCTTCCGCATCACCCCGATCATCGGCTTCATCCTGATCGGCGTGGCGGTCGGGCCGTTCGGGCTCGGCTCGCTGGTGCCGAGCGTGCCGTGGCTCAAGCATATCACCATCACCGATCCGGAAGTGCTTACGCCCTTTGCCGATTTCGGCATCGTGCTGCTGCTGTTCGCGATCGGACTCGAATTGTCGTTCAACCGCCTGTGGCAGATGCGCAAGCTGGTGTTCGGGCTTGGCGCGCTGGAGCTGATCATCATCGGCTCCGCGCTGGCGCTGTTCGTGGGTGTTGCCGGGAACATGAACTTTACCGCCGCGCTGGCACTGGGGTTTGCACTGGCCTTCTCCTCGACCGCGATCGTGCTGCCAATCGCGGGAACGAGCACCCCTGTGGGCCGCGCGGCGCTGTCGATGCTCCTGTTCGAGGACATCATGATCGTCCCGATCATCTTTATCCTCGGCGCGTTGGCGCCCAATGCGCAAGCCGAAGGCTGGGAGGGCCTGATCACAACGCTGTGGCAAGGCGGGCTGGTGGTCGTCGTGCTGCTGGTGGCGGGCCGCTTCGCCCTGCCCACCCTGTTTGCGCAGGCCGCGCGCACCAAGAGCCCCGAACTGTTCCTCGCCGCTTCGCTGCTAGTGGTGATCGGCGCGAGCCTTGCCACCGCGCTGGTCGGCCTTTCGCCCATCGTCGGCGCGCTGATCGCGGGGCTGCTGATCGCCGAGACCGAGTATAGCACCGATGTCGAGCTGATCATGGAGCCGTTCAAGGGGCTTGCGCTCGGCGTGTTCCTGATCACCGTGGGCATGAGCGTCAATCTGGTGAAGATCGGCGCCCAGATCGGCGCGCTGATGCTCGCCGTGGTCGGCGTGCTGGTGTTCAAGGCGCTGGTCACCGGCATCCTGCTGCGGCTGATGGGCGCGCGGCGCAGCACCGCGGCCGAGACCGGGGTGATGATGGCCAGCCCGAGCGAGACCACGCTGATCGTGCTCGCAGCCGCCAGCGCCGCGCTGGTGATCGATAGCGAGACTGCGTGGTTCTGGCAGACCGTCACTGCCATCGGCCTCACCATCACGCCGCTGCTGGCCAAGCTCGGGCAGGTCATCGCACGCCGGGTGGAGCATGCATCGCACCTGCCACGCGAGGATGACGACATCGAGGGGCGCACCATCATCGTCGGCGTCGGGCGCGTCGGGCGGCTGGTGGCCGACATGTTGCATGCCCATGACAAGCCCTATGTCATGATCGATTCCAACCCCGATCTGATTATCAGCGCCAAGCGCGACGGCTACCGCGCAACTTTCGGCGATGCCGCCCGGCGCGGCACTTTCGGCCGGCTCGGGGTGGAGAGCGCGCCCGCGGTGGTGCTCACGATGGACGAGCCGGTGCTGGCGCAGCGCCTCGTCATCAAGCTCAGGCAGGCCTGGCCCGATCTCCTGATCGTCGCGCGCGCCCGCGACACTGCTCACGCCGCCGCGATGTACCGTGCAGGCGCCAGCCACGCAGTGCCGGAAACCCTAGAAAGCTCGCTCCAGCTGTCCGAAGCCGTGCTGGTGGATATCGGCGTGGCGATGGGCCCGGTGATCGCCTCGATCCACGCCAAGCGCGACGAGTTCCGCGAGCAGCTGGAACGCGAGGGCGGGCTGAGCGAAAAGCCTCGGCTCAAGACCGCGAGCCTCATGCCAGATAGCCCCGGTCTGCAGGAGGTCTAGTCGAGGTGTGGAAAGATGCATGATACGATTGCGCCTCTGATCGATCAGGCACGAACCAATCTGCAACGCGGAAACGGGGCCGAGGCCTTGGCGCTCTACCGCCAGGCGGCGGAGCGCGCTCGCCAGTCTGGCGATGCTGATAGACTGGGGCATTGCCTGCGCCATATCGGCATCATCACTCTTGATGACAACGATAACGAATCCGCGCTGTCCGCGGGGCAGGAAGCCGTGGCGATCTACCGAGAATGCGCGGACGATTCGCTCGAATTAGCCAATGCCTTGAGGGTTACCGCGCTGGCTCATTCAGCCCTCGGCGCGACCGACCAAGCCGCTCGATGCTGGGTTGAGGCGCGCGCAATCTACCTGAAATTGGACATTGCCAGCGGCGTGGCCGAAGCCGACCGCTGGCGTGCCATCACGCCGCAGGAACCGCCGCCAGCACAGCCTTGACCGCCGCCAGAGCATCCGCCGCCCTGCTGCCATCCGGCCCGCCGCCCTGCGCCATGTCCGGACGCCCGCCGCCGCCCTTGCCGCCGAGCGCTTCCACGCCTGCACGCACCAGGTCGACCGCGCTGAACCGCGCTGTCAGGTCATCGGTGACCGCCGCGGCAATGCTGGCCTTGCCGTCATTGACCGCGATCACCGCCGCAATGCCCGAACCCATGCGCTGTTTCGCCGCATCGAGCAGCGGGCGCAGTTCCTTGGGGTCGAGCCCTTCGAGCACCTGACCGCTGAAGGCGACGCCCGCGACGGTCTCGTCGGCAGCAGCCGCAGCCCCGCCCGTCCCGCCGCCGCCCAGCGCCAGCGCCTTCTTGGCCTCGGCGAGCTCCTTTTCGAGCCGCTTGCGTTCGTCCATCAGCGCGGCGAGGCGTGCGGGGACTTCCTCGGGCGTCGCGCGGATCACGCCCGCCGCCGCCTTGAGCGCATCCTCGCGCGCCACCAGCCACGCGCGCGCGGCCTCTCCCGTGAGCGCCTCGATCCGGCGCACGCCCGAGGACACTGCGCTTTCCGAAACGATGCGGAACACGCCGATGTCGCCGGTGGCGCGCACATGGGTGCCGCCGCACAGCTCGACCGAATAGGTGCGGCCTTCCCGGCTGGCGCGGCCCATCGAGAGCACGCGCACTTCATCGCCATATTTCTCGCCGAACAGCGCCAGCGCGCCGGCCGCGACAGCATCGTCCGGGGTCATCAGCCGGGTGCCGACGGTCTCGTTCGCACGGATTTCGGCGTTCACCTCGGCCTCGATCGCCGCGATATCCTCGGGGGTCAGCGCGACGGGTTGCGAGAAATCGAAGCGCAGCCGGTCTTCGGCGACCATGCTGCCCTTCTGCGTCACGTGCCCGCCGAGCCGGCCCCGCAGTGCAGCGTGAACGAGGTGCGTGGCCGAGTGGTTGGCGCGGATCCGGTCACGCCTTTCGGTATCAACCTTGAGTTCGACCGTGTCGCCAACCGCAATCGCGCCGGCCTCGATCACCACCTGATGCGCGTGTAGGCGGCCGAGCGGCTTGGACGTGTCGGTCACGCGCGCGCGCAGCCCTCCAAGGTTTGCCATGGTGCCGGCATCGCCGGTCTGGCCGCCGCTTTCGCCGTAGAACGGCGTCTGGTTGGTGAGGATCACCACCTCGTCGCCCGCAGGGGCGCTTTGCACCTCGGCCCCGCCCTTGACGATGGCGACCACGCGGCCCTCGCCGCTGGTAGCGGCATAGCCGGTAAATTCGGTCGCGCCTTCGCGCTCAGCGATGTCGAACCAGACTTCACCCGAGGCCGCTTCGCCCGAGCCCTTCCAAGCGGCGCGCGCGGCTGCCTTCTGGCGCGCCATCGCGGCGTCGAAACCGGACTTGTCGACCCCGATACCGCGCGCGCGCAGGGCGTCTTCGGTCAGGTCATAGGGAAAGCCGAAAGTGTCATAGAGGCGGAAGGCGATCTCGCCGTCGAGTTCGCCGCCGCTCGCCATGTCGCCGGTCGCCTCGTCGAGCAGCTTCAGGCCCTTGTCGAGCGTACGGCGGAACTGGGTTTCCTCGCGCTCGAGCACTTCCTCGATCAGCGCCTGACCGCGGGCAAGCTCGGGATAGGCTGCGCCCATCTCGGTGACCAGCGCCGGGACGAGGCGGTGCATCAAGGGCTCGGCCGCGCCCAGCAGGTGCGCGTGGCGCATCGCGCGGCGCATGATCCGGCGCAGCACATAGCCGCGGCCCTCATTCGAGGGCAGCACCCCGTCGGCCATCAGGAAGCTGACCGAGCGCAGGTGATCCGCGATCACGCGGTGCGAGGCGGCCTGCTCGCCAGTGGCAGCGACATTGGTGAGGTTCTCGGACGCAGCAATCAGCGCCTTGAAGGTGTCGGTATCGTAATTGTCGTGGACGCCCTGCAGCACGGCGGCGACACGCTCGATCCCCATGCCGGTATCGATCGAGGGCTTGGGCAGGTCGACACGGGTGCCGCCCGCCTGCTGCTCGTATTGCATGAACACGAGGTTCCAGATCTCGACGAAGCGGTCACCATCCTCGCCCGGGCTTCCGGGAGGGCCGCCGAAGATGTGGTCACCGTGATCGTAGAAGATTTCCGAGCACGGACCGCAAGGACCGGTGTCCCCCATCGACCAGAAATTGTCATTGGTGCTGATGCGGATGATGCGCTCTTCGGGCAGGCCGGCGATGCGCTTCCACAGGCCGGCCGCGTCATCATCGGTGTGGTAGACGGTGACGGTGAGCCGGTCCTTGGGCAGGCCCCATTCGCCGGTCAGCAGGGTCCAGGCATGTTCAATCGCCTGATCCTTGAAATAGTCACCGAACGAGAAATTGCCGAGCATCTCGAAGAAGGTGTGGTGCCGCGCGGTGTAGCCGACATTGTCGAGATCATTGTGCTTGCCACCGGCGCGCACGCATTTCTGCGAGGAGGTGGCGCGCGGCGCGGGCGGGGTTTCGAGCCCGGTAAACACGTTCTTGAACGGCACCATTCCGGCGTTGACGAACATCAACGTCGGATCGTTGTAGGGAACGAGCGGTGCGCTCGGCGTGATGGCGTGACCGGCCTTGCCGAAATAGTCGAGGAAGGACCGGCGGATTTCGTTCGTAGAGCTCATGGCGGTGCAGTTAGGCAATGCGAGGGCGTTAGGCAATGGAGCGCGCATAGGCCACGCTTCACCGCAGGCCCCGAGTGTTGCCGCTGATCCACAATCCGGCGCCCGGAGAGCACGCGCTTGCCTCAGCGGCGCACAACCGAAAAGCCGGCCCGAGCCCTGGGGAGAGGTCTCGTGCCGGCTTTCCGGGTTTCCGGGCGCCATGGGACAGGCTGGGAGGGGACACTCCCCGCGCGCGCCCGCTTGGGGATCAGTCTTCGGGGTCCGCGTCCGGCCCTGTCATCATCTCCCCGGCCACCGCATCGGTCCGGCTGCGGATTGCAGCTTCCAGGCGGTCGCAAAGCTCGGGATTTTCCTTGAGATAGGTCTTGGCGTTCTCGCGCCCCTGACCGATGCGGATAGAGTCATAGGAGAACCAGCTCCCCGACTTCTCGACGATGCCGGCCTTGACACCGAGATCGAGGATTTCGCCGATCTTGGAGATGCCTTCGCCGTACATGATGTCGAACTCGACCTGCTTGAACGGCGGGGCGACCTTGTTCTTGACCACCTTGACGCGGGTGGTGTTGCCGATGATCTCGTCGCGGTCCTTGATCTGGCCGGTGCGGCGGATGTCGAGCCGGACCGAGGCATAGAACTTGAGCGCGTTGCCGCCGGTCGTGGTCTCGGGGTTGCCGTACATCACACCGATTTTCATGCGAAGCTGGTTGATGAAGATCACCATGCACTTGGAACGGTTGATCGAGCCGGTCAGCTTGCGCAGCGACTGGCTCATCAGGCGGGCCTGAAGGCCGACGTGCGAGTCGCCCATCTCGCCTTCGATTTCCGCGCGCGGCACCAGCGCCGCGACCGAATCGACCACCAGCACATCGATCGCATTCGAGCGCACCAGCGTATCGACGATTTCGAGCGCCTGCTCGCCGGTATCGGGCTGCGAGACAATCAGTTCATCAATGTTAACGCCGAGCTTCTTGGCATAGACCGGATCGAGCGCGTGTTCGGCATCCACGAAGGCTGCGGTACCGCCAGCCTTCTGCGCCTCGGCAATTACGTGCAGCGCCAGCGTGGTCTTGCCCGAGCTTTCCGGGCCATAGACCTCGACCACCCGGCCCTTGGGCAAGCCGCCCACGCCAAGCGCGATGTCGAGCCCCAGCGAGCCGGTCGAGATCGACTCGACCTGCATGGTTTCCTTCTGGCCCAGCTTCATTGCCGAACCCTTGCCGAAGGCACGATCGATCTGGGCAAGTGCGGCTTCGAGCGCCTTCTGACGATCCACGGCTTTTTTGTCCTCTTCCACCAGCTTCAATTGCGTAGCCATCGCATGCGCTCCTTCACTTGCCTAGAGGCGATCACCAGTTTGCGACGACCGTCCTTGTATTGCGATGTATTGCATTTGTTCTATTGGAACAAGTGGGGAACGAAAAAAATTTCCTACAAGGCCTGCAGCAGCTTGGTGCGCCTCACTTGGCAGCCGCCTCGGCCTCCGCCTGTTCCGCCCGCGCCTGGCTCAGAACCGCGCCCACCTTGTCGCCGATCGCCGCCACGCTGAAGGGCTTCGGGATGAAGTGCATATCGGGAATGTCGATGTCGCGGCGCAGCTGTTCCTCGGCATAGCCCGACATGAACAGCACCGGCATTTTCGGCAGCCGGGCGCGGATCGCGCGCACCATCGCAGGGCCATCCATGCCCGGCATCACCACATCGCTGACCACGATATCGAACTGCACGGTGCCCTCGGTGATCGCCGCCAGCCCCTCCTCGCCATTGGCGCAGGCCTTCACATCATAGCCCGCGCGCGCCAGCGCCCGTTCGGCCACCGCGCGCACCATGTCCTCGTCCTCGACCAGCAGCACCTTGCCGCCCGCCGACCATTCGGACGAGATCAGCGGCGCCCTGGTCTCGCGCTTCTTGTGGGCCTCGCCGTGATGGACCGGGAAATAGACCGTGAAACACGCGCCGGTCGCGTTCCCGGCCTTGTCCTTGATGTTGTCGGCAAAGATGAAGCCGCCCGATTGCTTGACGATCCCGTAGGCGGTCGAAAGCCCGAGGCCGGTGCCCTTGCCCTGTTCCTTGGTGGTGAAGAACGGCTCGAACAGCTTGGGCAGCACGTGCGGCGGGATGCCGCCGCCGGTGTCCTGCACGATCAGCACGGTATAGTCGGCCGCGGGCAGCACCTCCGAGCCCAGCTGCACCACTTCGGTCGCGTGCAGGTGGCGGGTGAACAGCGAGATCCGCCCCGTGCCCTTGCCGCGCGACTGGATCGCGTCGCGGGCGTTGACGGCCAGGTTCATGATCACCTGCTCCAATTGCTGCGGGTCGGCCCGCACCGGCCCGAGATTGCGATCATGCTGGACGTGGTAGTTGATCTTCTCGCCCAGCAGCCGCTTGATCAGCGGGCTGACTTCGCTCACCACATCGGGGAGCTGGATCACCTCGGGGCGCAGGGTCTGTTGGCGCGAGAAGGCGAGCAGCTGGCGGGTAAGCGCGGCGGCGCGGTTCGAATTGGCGCGGATCTGCTGGATGTCGTCATAGTCGCTGTCGCCCGGAATATGGCGCAGCAGCATCAGATCGCAGGTGCCGATGATCGCGGTCAGCACATTGTTGAAATCATGCGCGACCCCGCCGGCAAGCTGGCCGACCGCCTGCATCTTGGTGGCCTGCGCAACCTGGCGGCGCAGCTGATTTTCCTGGCTCGAATCCGCGAGGCTCAGCAGCACCGCCGCCTCGCCGAGCCCGCGCACGCCCGCCAGCCCGAGCGAGACCGGCTCTTCGGGGCTGTTCACCAGCCGCACCGCGACATCGCCGCTGGTCGACGGACCGCGCCCGTGGCGGCGAACCGCATCGGACAGCGCGGCCTTGTCCTCGCGCGTGACAAGATCGGTCGGGAAGGCGGGCAGCCCCCTCCCCTCGCGCCCGACCGCACGCAGGAAGGCGTCGTTGCCAAACAGGAAGCGCCCGTCGCGGTCGGTCATCGCAAGGCCGAGCGGCAGCTGGCCGAGCAGCGCATCAAGCTGCGCGACCCCGGCCTGCGCGGCGCCATCCCAGCCCGAGCCGATGCCAACGCCTGAATCGATCAGCAGCATCAGCGAGGTCGCCTCGTCCGGCCCGGCTGGCTGGCCTTGCGTCACGGGATCGATCAGCGGCACATCGACCAGCATCTGCGGGGTGCCGCCGCGCCCTTCGCGAGCGAAGAAGATCCGGTCGCGCTCGTCGGTGCGCAGGTAGCTGACGAAATCCTGCCCCATCAGGGTCGCGCGGTCATCCCCCGCAGCGCGCTCTGCAAACCCGGCGCTGACCGCGCGGATGATGCCGTCGGCGGTGGTGATCGCGGTCTCGATCCCGGCGCGGCTGAGCATCTTGCCGAAGGGGCCAGCGAGATCGAGCGCGCCGAGGCTCATGTTGCTGACGCGCGGCAGCGGGCGCAGCCGCCAGACGAGGTGATCCTCGCCCCGCCCCGCGCGGCGCGCGGAAATCTGCCAGTCAAACTCGCCGTCGGGCATGGGCAGCAGATCGATCACAGCCGCCCCGTCGCGCCAGGCATCGCGCGCCAGCCGGGTCACCACCTCCAATGCCTCGCGTGCAAAGGGCAGCGCGGGCGGCGCGGCCGACACCCCGAAGTTTTCGAGAAATTCGCTGTTGGCGCACACTAGGCGGTTGGCACGGTCGGTAATCGCGACCGCCTCGCCCGCCTGTTCGATCGCGGCCACCGTGACCGTCCAGTCGGGCGGCGCGAGCTGGTCTTGCGCGGGCGCGATGCGCAGGCGGTCAAGCACCAGCCCGGCGCCGAGCAGCACGCCGACCCCGAGCAGGAAGGCCAGCGCCAGCAGCCAGCTCGAGGTTGCAAGGAACAGCGCCGCCGCGCTTGCGATCAGCGCGCCTGCGAGCACCATCAGCTGTGTGGACGACGCGGCCAGCGCTGTCAGGCCTTCGGGCTGACTGCTCGCGGGGAGCTCCGGGCGTCGGGGAATGCGGCGGCTGGGCTCGGACAAGCGCGGGTGTTCCTGTGGCTGGTTTGGGGCCGAGGGCGCATCGCCGCCCGACCTTGGCAGCGTTCCTAACGCGCGCCGAGCCGCTGGTCGAGCCGGGCTTCCATCACCTTCAACCGTTTGGCGCGTTTGCGCGCCACCACAGCGCGCCACACCCAGCCGGAGATGATATAGCCCAGCACCGGTGTCACCAGCGAGAGCACCAGATAGCCGGCCACCGTGGCCCCGGCGACCTGATAGGCGTCCGTCAGGAAGGCCCAGACGCCGCTATTGGCCTTTGCGCTCGCAACCGCCGGCGCGGTGGCATCGAAGCGCAAGGCGAAATCGCCGATGCGGTTGGCAATCACCAGCCAGAAGGGCAGCGTGAAGGGGTTGGTAACGAAGGTCACCAGCGCGGCGAGCGGCACATTGGCGCGCATCGGCAGAGCGAGAAAGGCCGAGAGGAATATCTGGCCCAAGGGAATGATGAAGGCCGCAAACAGCCCCAACGCCACCCCGCGCGGCACCGAGCGGCGGGTGAAGCGCCACAGCTCAGGTGAGAGGAAGCGGTGTGCGATCGGCGCAAGATACTTGTTCTGCGCCATCTCCTCGCGGGTGGGCGTGTTCTTGCGGATGATGTCCATCGCCCAGGTCTTCGAGCGTTTGGACATATTTGGCTTGGGCGCTTCGGGCGGTGTCACAGGCACACCCTTTCGTGGCGCCCCGGCGCGGCGATCATCATGTCTGACAAAAGGGAAATAATCATGAGCACCATGAAGCGCATATGGGAAGTATCGGGTTCCTGACCAGTAGCTGAATCTGGTAGGAACCGTGTTTTTTTCCCTGCCCCTCAACCCTTGTCGCGCATCAGGATTTTTCCCTAAGGATTCTGGCCTTGTCGCGCTTCCAGTCGCGGGCCTTGATCGTGGCGCGCTTGTCGTGGGTCTGCTTGCCCTTGGCGAGCGCGAGTTCGACTTTCGCCCGGCCGGTGCTGTTGAAGTAAACCATCAGCGGCACCAGCGTCATGCCCTTGCGCTCCACCGCACCGACGAACTTCTCGATCTCGCGTTCGTGGAGCAACAGCTTGCGCGGGCGGCGAGGTTCGTGATTGAGGCGGTTGCCGTGGCTGTATTCGGGGATGTTGGCATTGATCAGCCACACCTGTCCGTCCTTCACCTCGGCATAGCTTTCGGCAATGCTGGCCTCGCCCGCCCGCAGCGCCTTGACCTCGGTGCCCTGAAGGGCAAGCCCGGCCTCGAACACGTCCTCGATATAGTAATCGAAGCGCGCGCGGCGGTTCTCGGCGACGATCTTGAGCTTGTCGAAGGTGACGGGTTTGGGGCGTGCCATGGGACGCGCGATGTAGGCATCGGTGCGCAAAAAAGCGAGGGGCTTTGCGCTTTTCCCTGTTGCGCGTTAATCGGTGGCACTTGCGGGACAGTTCGAGGGGGGCGACGCGCATCATGGATCAGGTTCAACCATTCACCATAGCAGACGAGGACATTGCGCCGGGAACCACGCGCGATCTCGCCTTTCCGATCACCACCATGGCGACCGGCACGGCATCATCGCTGGCGGTTCGGGTGCTGCACGGCGCGCGGCCCGGCCCGGCGGTGTTCGTCAGCGCGGCGATTCACGGCGACGAGGTCGTCGGCACGGCGGTGATCCAGCGGCTGGCGCAGGAGATCGATCCACAGGCGCTCGCCGGCACGGTGCTACTGGTGCCGGTGGCCAATATCTTCGGCTTCATCACCCATTCGCGCTATCTGCCCGACCGGCGCGACCTCAATCGCAGCTTTCCCGGCAGCGCGGGCGGATCGCTCGCCGGACAGCTGGCGAATATCTTCTACCGCGAAGTGGTGGGCCGCTGCGAGCTGGGCATCGACATCCACACCGCCGCGATCCACCGCTATAACCTGCCGCAGATCCGCATCGCGGCGGGCAACAAGCGGCTGGTCGAGCTGGCGATGGCGTTCGGCGCGCCGGTGATCATCGAGAGCCCGCTGCGCGACGGGAGCTTGCGCGATCTCGCCCAGAAGAAGGGCGTCGACATGCTGCTGATGGAAGCGGGCGAGGCCTTGCGGTTCGACCGGCTGTCGATCGAGACCGGGGTCGCCGGCGTCAACCGGGTGCTGGCGCATCTCGGCATGATCGAGGCCGATGACGGGCTCACCGAAGTCGGCATCCCGGCGCGCGCCAACCGCTCGGTGTGGGTCCGGGCGCCGCGCGGCGGGGTGACGCACCGCGTGCGCAAGAGCGGCGATCCGGTGCGCAAGGGCGATCTGCTCGCCTGCGTCGCGGGATTGTTCGGCGAGGACGCGCAGGAATTGATCAGCCCGATCGACGGGATCATCATCGGCCACGCCACGCTGCCGGTGGTGCACCAGGGCGATGCGCTGTTCCACATCGCCGCGATTGCCCACCCCGAGCGGGTCGGCGCGCGGATCGATTCGATCACCGACGCTATTCTGGCGAGCGAGCCAGAGGGCTTTGCCGAAAGCCTGCTGGACGAGGACGAGGTGGTTTAGGCCTCGGCCTGAACCTACCCCTTCAACACCGCGGCCAGCACCAGCGCCTCGTCTACCGCACGCTTGGCTTCGTCCGAGCATTCCACCAGCGGCAAGCGCACGTCGGACTCGATCCAGTCGTGGACCCGGCTGAGCGCATATTTCACCGGCGCAGGCGAAGCGTCGGAGAACATCGCATAGTGCAGCGGGAACAGGCGGTCGTTCAATTGCCGCGCCAGCTTCAGCTCGTTGGCGGCGATGGCCTCGTGGAACTCGGCGCACAGCGCGGGCGCGACATTGGCGGTCACCGAAATGCACCCGCGTCCGCCAGCCGCAGCATGCGGCAGCCACAGCTCGTCATTGCCCGACAGCTGGCAGAACTCGCGCCCGATTCCCATGCGGTGATCGGCCACGCGGCTAAGGTCCCCGCTGGCGTCCTTGATGGCGATGATCCGGTCGGGATAGGTGTTCACCAGTGCCACCACTGTCTCGTCCTCGAGGTCGGTCACGGTACGGCCCGGGACGTTGTAGAGCACAATCGGCAGATCGCTGTTTTCGGCCAGGAAGCTGAAATGCGCGATCAGCCCGCGCTGGCTCGGCCGGTTGTAATAGGGCGCGACGCAGAGCCCCGCCGCAGCCCCCGCCTTGCGCGAGAAGTTCATGTGCAGGAGCGCGTTGCGGGTGTCGTTCGAGCCGCAGCCCGCGATCACCGGCACGCGGCCCGCCGCTTGTTCAATGCACACTTCGATGACGCGATGATGCTCGGCGTTGGAGAGAGTCGAAGCCTCGCCGGTCGTGCCGCAAGGCACCAGCGCGGCGCTGCCATTCTCGATCTGCCAGTCCACCAGCCGCCGGAAGGCCGCCTCGTCAAACGTCCCGCCGCGAAAAGGAGTCACCAGAGCGGGTATCGATCCGCTGAACATTGCTTTTGTCCTGCCTTCATCATTAGATTGGAACATGAGGAGGAGATACTCCGTTGTCTTCCCTGTTAAGCGCCTACTAAGGAGCCGATCGGCACTATGTCCAGCATGGTACACACCCCGCTGCTCAAGACCCGCCGCCTTGCCCTTGCCGGAGCGGTGCTGGCACTGGCGGGTTTGGCAGGGCCGCTGGCGGCGCAAAGCTGGGGACAACCGGCCAATGGCGGCAATCTGGTGGCGCGCCAGTCGGGTGAGATGGGCACGGCGCTGGCCCGCTGGGAAATGCTGCAGGCGAGCCGCGAGATGCGCTTTGTCGACTATGCCGGCTTTGTGCTCACCTACCCCAATTTCCCCCGCTCGGAGATCCTGCGGCTGCGGGCCGAAAACGTGCTCGAGAACGAGGCGCCTGCTACTAATGATGTGCTGCGCTATTTCGATGCCAACCCGCCGCTGACCAATCCGGCGCGCGCACGCTATGCGCTGGCGCTGGCCGGCGCACAGCGGCCAGAGGCACTGGCCGAGGCGCGCAAGGCGTGGCGCGGCGGCGCGATGAGCGATCCGGTCGAGCTCTATCTGGTCGGGCTATACGGCGCCGAGTTCACCGCTGATGATCACGCCGCGCGGATGGACGCGCTGTTGTGGCAGGGCAAGGCTGATGCCGCCGCGCGCCAGGCGATTAATCTGCCGGAGGCTGACCGTCCGCTGGCACTGGCGCGGCTCGCGCTGGTGCGCGGCAGCCATCCGACCCAGGCCGGGATCACCGCACCTGCGAGCGCGATGTCCGATCCGGGCTTTGTCTTCAATCTGGTCAATTACCTGCGCGCCAGCGGTCAGAGCGGCGAAGCGGTGCGCACGCTCACCACCGGGCCGCGCTTCACCCGTCCGGCGCGCGAGCCCGAGGAATTTGTTGGCGACATGCTGGCGCTCGCGAAATCGGCGAGTTCGCGCGAGGCGGCGCAGATCGCAGCGCGGGTCGATGATCTGTTCGCGCCCGGCAGCGATGTGTCACAGGCCGGCTTCACCTTGCGCGATCGCTACACCGATCTGGTCTGGCTCGGCGGCACCAAGGCGCTGTGGAACCTCGGCGACGGGCGTGCGGCCGCGCCGCTGTTCCAGCGTTACGGCGATGCCGCGCGCACCCCGCTGACCAAGGCGAAGGGCTATTACTGGGCCGGACGCGCGGCGCGGCAGGCGGGCAACGAGGCCGATGCACGGCGGTATTTCGAGGCCGCCGCCGCCTATCCGCATTACTATTACGGCCAGCTCGCGATTACCGCGCTGGGCCGTCAGATGCCGGGCTTTGCGCCCTTGCCCGAGGTTGCGATCAGCGCGGGCGACCGCGCCGCCTTTGAAGGCAATGCGTTGGTGCAGGCGATCCGCGCGATGGCGGTGAACCGGCGCGACTGGCGCACCGAGCGGCGCTTCTTCGAGGCGCTGGGCGACGAGGCCAACACGCCCGAGGAACTGACGATGGCAGCCCAGCTCGCCGCCGAGACCGGGCTTGATGAAATGGCGGTGGTGATCGGCATGAAGGCCGGCGAGAACGGCCTCACCGGCTTCGAGCGGATCGGCTTTCCGGTAATCCGCACACCCATCGTCAATGACTGGACGATGGTCCATGCGATCAGCCGTCAGGAAAGCGAGTTTGATCGCGCCCGCGTCAGCCATGCCGGCGCGCGCGGGGTGATGCAGCTGATGCCCGGCACCGCGCGCGAGCAGGCGGGCAAGCTCGGCATGAATTACATGGCCGCCGATCTCACCGGTTCGCCGAGCTACAATATCCAGCTGGGCGACGCCTATTTCGCCCGCATGATGAGCTATTACGGCGGGGCCTATCCGCTCGCGGTGGGGGCCTACAACGCCGGCCCGGGGCGCGTGAACGAGTGGCTGCGGCTGAACGGCGACCCGCGCCGCGGAGAGATCGACTGGGTCACCTGGGTCGAGAAGATCCCGGCCAATTTCGAGACGCGCTATTATATCATGCGCGTGATCGGCAATGCGGTGACCTATTCGCACATGTATCCGCGCGAAGCCGGATTGCCGCGTCCGATCAACACCTTCCTGCGCTGAGCGAGCATGACATGACGCCCAAACCGGGGTCGCCGATCACGCCGGCGGGCATGGCCGCCTTGAAGGCGCGCTATGACCTGTTGCTCGGCACCGAACGTCCGGCGATTGTCGAGATCGTCAGCTGGGCGGCGGGCAATGCCGACCGCTCGGAGAACGGCGACTATCTCTATGGCCGCAAGAAAATGCGCGAGATCGACCGCGAGCTCACCCATCTGATCAAGCGGATGAAGACGCTGCGTGTGGTCGATCCTGCCGCGCAGGTGGACCGCAGCCGTGTGTTCTTCGGCGCGCGGGTCACCATCGCGGACGAGGACGACAACAGCCAGATTGTCCAGCTGGTCGGTGACGACGAGCAGGATGCAAGCGCAGGCAGGATTGGCTGGAACTCGCCGCTCGCCAAGGCGCTGCGCGGCGCGAGCGTCGGGGATTTGCGCGTGGTCAGGCTTCCCTCGGGCTCGAAGGAGTGGGAAGTGCTTGACATCGACTATGACTAGGCTGGTTGCCCCTCTTGCACTTGGCGCCCTGCTGTGCCTCGCCGCGCCGCTCGCTGCGCGCGACAGCCTTGGCGTCTATGATGGCTGGGCGGCGTTTCGCGATGCGTCGCCTGCGCGCTGCTACGCCATCGCCAAGGCGCAAGGTTCTCCCCCCGGGCCCGCCTATGCGACAATCTCCAACTGGCCCGAGAAGAACGTGCGCGGCGCGGTGCATTTAGTGCTGTCGCGCGAGGTGACAGGCTCGGTGCGGCTGGCCGTGGGCGGCAAGCGCTTCGCGCTTGTGGCCAAGGGCCGCAATGCCTGGGCGAAAGACACGCGCGATGATGCCGCAATCATTGCCGCCCTGCGCTCGGCGGCGCAGATGAGCGTCTCGGCGGAAGGGGCCAAGGGCGGCACCTTTACCGATCGCTACGCCCTCACCGGAGCTGCGACCGCGATCGATGCGGCCACGGTCGGGTGCGCGAAGCGCAACTGACCAACAAGGGCGTGGGCTGCGCGCAAAGGCGCTGATGTTAGCGTTGCGGACCACCCGCCCCGCCTCCCCACCCGGCCACCAATAGTACCACTATGTTTTGGTGGCCGGGTGGGGAGGCGGGGCGGGTGGTCTGCGCCACTGATAAGTGGCCGCACACAACCCCGTCTGGTCAAACCGCGCTTCTGCGACTATATGCGCAGGCCTCATGGCCCATACTGCACTCATGTCCATTCCGGGCCTCGTTGACCCGGTCCCCGCTACGCGCGACATTACGCCGCGTAGCGACGGCCGCATCGACCTCATCGGTCTGCCCCGCCCGCGCATCCGCGCGCTGTTCGAGGAAGCCGGGCTCGACGCCAAGGCCGCCAAGCTGCGCGCCAAGCAGGTGTTCCACTGGCTTTACCACCGCGGCGTCACCGATTTCGAGGCGATGACCGACATCGCGAAATCGATGCGTCCGTGGCTGGCGACACGGTTCGTGATCAGCCGGCCCGATGTGGTCGAAGCCCAGCACTCGGTTGACGGCACGCGCAAATGGCTGCTGCGCACCGCCGATGGCCACGATTTCGAGATGGTGTTCATCCCCGACGAGACCCGCGGCACGCTATGCGTCTCCTCGCAGGTCGGCTGCACCCTCACCTGCTCCTTCTGCCACACCGGCACGATGAAGCTGGTGCGCAACCTCACGCCGGGCGAGATCGTCGGGCAGGTGATGCTGGCGCGCGATGCGCTGGGCGAATGGCCCAAGGGCTCAATGGTCAGCGATGCCGACATGATCGACGAGAACGACGAGGCGGGCCACTACACAGCCGACGGCCGGTTGCTCACCAACATCGTGATGATGGGCATGGGCGAGCCGCTCTACAATTTCGATCACGTACGCGATGCGCTCAAGCTGGTGATGGACGGCGACGGCCTTGCCCTGTCCAAGCGCCGCATCACGCTCTCGACCAGCGGCGTTATCCCGATGATGGAACGCTGCGGCGAGGAGATCGGCGTGAACCTTGCGGTGAGCCTCCACGGGGTGCGCAAGGAGGTGCGCGACGAGTTGGTGCCGCTCAACAAGAAATACGGCATCGAGGACCTGCTGCAGGCCTGCGCCGACTATCCCGGCGCCTCCAACGCGCGGCGCATCACGTTTGAATATGTGATGATCAAGGACAAGAACGACAGCGACGATGATGCGCGCGAACTTGTCCGGCTGCTCCGCCAATATAACCTGCCCGCCAAGGTCAACCTCATCCCGTTCAACCCGTGGCCGGGCGCGGGCTACGACACCTCGGCACCGGATCGCATCCGGCGCTTTTCCGAAATCGTGTTCGAAGGCGGTTTCTCCGCCCCGGTGCGAACACCGCGCGGCCGCGACATTGACGCGGCTTGCGGCCAATTGAAGACCGCTGCCGAGAAAAAGAGCCGCGCCCAACGCGACCGCGAGGCCGCTGCCGCACTTGATTGACGCTGCTGCCTAGGCGGCGTAATCTCGCCGCACTGCCCACAAGGGAGGATCGCGATGCGCAATTCCGGACCCAAGGCTGCGATGCTGCTCGGCGCTCTGGCGCTGGCGGCGACATCGATCCCCGCGCAGGCCCAGTTCGGCAACCTGTTCAACAGCACGCGGCGCGGCGCTGAAAAGGCCGATAACTGCGCCAAGGGCAAGAAGGGCGACAAGGGCCGCGGCGCGCTCGGAGGATTGCTCGGCGGCGCGGTGGACGAAGTCGCCCGCGGGGTCGGCCTGCCCTCGTTCCTGCCGGTGCCCGAATTTTCCGACCAGCTCGCCGAAAGCATCGCCTGCAAACTCGATTCCGAGGAGCAGAAGCAGGCCGCCGAAGCCACGCTCGCGGTCACCCGCTTCGATGAAGAGGGCGCGCTGCCCGAAGTTGGATCGAGCGCGGAATGGACCTCGGCAACCCGTGAGAATGTGAGCGGCACCTCGACCGTGACCTCGCGCGATGCTGCGAGCGGCTCTGCCGACTGCATCACCGTCACCGATGTCGTGATCATCGAAGGCGAGGAAGCCCGCGCCGAAAAGCGCATGTGCAAGGCGCCCGGATCGGCGCGCTATTCGATCGTCGCGTGATGCGGCAGGCAAAGGCCGCCGCCGCGCTCGCCGCGCTGGCGCTCCTGACCGGGGCAACCAAGATGGACCCGGACAATCCCACCTGCCCGGCCACGCCCGATTTCGGCCCCACCACCGCGATGACCCTCACGCCTGCCGACAAGGGCGGCAAGCGCGTGCTGCTGGCCGAGGGCGCGATCGATTCAACCCTCCCCGCCCGCCTCAAGGCGGCGATCGAGGCGGACGAGAAGGTCGAGGAAGTGTGGCTGCGCTCGCGCGGGGGCAATGCCCGCGCGGGCAACGAGGCGGGCAAGATCATCCGCTCCTATCGCGGGATGCTCACCCGTGTACCCAAGGGCTGGGCGTGCTTTTCGGCGTGCAACTTCGTGTTCATGGGCGGCGACCGTCGGGTGGTGGATGATGGCGGGGTGTTCATGGTCCACATGTTTACCCACACGCAGGACCGCGCGATGATCGACGGGGTGGTGATCGAAGGCAGCAAGGCCACCACCGAACTGATCGGCAGCATCGAACAATCCTCGGCGCTGCTGGCGAGCGAGGATAATGACTTCCTCATCCGCATGGGGATCAGCCGCAAGCTCCTGACCGACATCATGTATCAGCAGCAGGCGGTGAAGAGCGAGGATAACCCCAGCACGCGTTACTGCCTCTCCCAGGCCGAGGTGCGCACCTACAACGTCATGCCGGTCGAGAAGCCTGCATCCTGAGCGCATGAGCCGCGATCCCGACACTATCGCCTTCTATCAGGAGCGCGCGCCGCATTGGGTGTTCCATTCGGGCGAGGCGCAAAGCCACCAGCTCGATACCTTCCTTGACCGCCTGCCCCCGCAAGCGGCGGTGCTGGAACTCGGCTGCGGCGGCGGGCGCGATGCGGCGCACATCAAGCAGCGCGGCTTTGCGGTGGACGCCACCGATGCCACCCCGGCGCTGGTCAAGCGCGCCAATCAGGCCTTTGCGCTGGGCGCGCGGGTGATGGCGTTTGACGAGATCGAAGCAGACGCCGCCTATGCCGGGGTCTGGGCCCATGCCAGCCTGCTGCACTGCCCGCGCGCGGTGCTGGCCGATGTGCTCGCGCGCATCCACCGCGCGCTCAAGCCCGGCGGCTGGCACTTTGCGAGCTACAAGCTGGGGGATGGAGAGGGCCGCGACCTGCTCGGGCGGCTGCACAATTTCCCCTCGCCCGAATGGCTGATTGCAGCCTACGAGGCGGCCGGGTTCACTATCGAGGACCAGGACACCTATCCGGGCCAGGCGAGCGATGGCACCATGCGCGACTGGATCGATCTGACGGTGAGAAAGCCATGACCATCTGGACCATCGCAGCCGTCTGCACCGGCACCGCCCGTCCCTTCAACGGCACGGAAACAAGCGCGATCGCCAAGCGCCCGCGCGAAGGCGCGGTACAGGTGCTCGGCGAAGGCCTCGCGCCCGACGAGCAGGCCGACCGCCGCGTGCATGGCGGCCCGGAAATGGCGCTGCACCTCTATCCGCAGGGTCACCATGACTGGTGGCGAGGACAGATCGGCGAGTCCCCCTTGCTGGACGAGCCCGGCGGCTTCGGATCGAACCTCGCGGTGACCGGCCTCACCGAAGAGATGGTGCATATCGGCGACCGCTTCCGCTTGGGGAGCGCGCTGATCGAGGTCAGCCAGCCGCGCCAGCCGTGCTGGAAGATCGAACACCGCTTCGGCCACAAGGGCATGGTCGCAAGCATCATCAAGACCGGGCGGTGCGGCTGGTATTTCCGGGTGATCGAAACCGGCGAGGTGACAGCCGGGGACGCGCTCGAACGCATTGCCATCGGCGCCGAGGACTGGAGCGTCGCGCGCGTTTTCAAGGCTTTGGTGGCGGGCAAGGCGACTCCGGCGGAACTGGCAGAGCTCGCCGTTCTCGCCCAGCTCAGCCCCAAATTGCGCGAGCGGGCCGCCGCCAAACACGGTTAGGCAACGCTTTACCTTACGCACGGGGCATCTGACCAAATCCTGCTGCTTCCTGAAAGCGGCGTTGATCCTGCATTCCAGTTAGCTGAACGAAAACGGGGTTGCTCCATAGGGGAACCGCCACAAGGAAATGCACATGAAACACCTTGCTCTGATCGCTGCAGCCGGGTCGCTGGCGGCTTTTGCTGCCCCGGCCCAGGCCGCCGACTTGCCCGCGGCGCCCGCATCGGTGTTTGGCGGTGTTCACACCAACGCCCTGCCCTTCGCCCTCGTCGCCGACTATGGCTGGGACGATGATGACGACGACTGGCGCGACCGCCGCGACCGTCGCCGCTACCGCGAGCGCAACCGCGACTGCAACCAGGGCCGTGACCGCTACTGGCAGGGCAATGACGGCCGCTGGCGCTGCCGCAAGGATGACGGCACCGTCGGCCTGCTGGTCGGCGCCGGCGTCGGTGCTTTGCTTGGCAGCGAGGTTGAACACCGCGGTGATCGCACGCTGGGCACCGTGCTCGGCGCAGTCGGCGGCGGTCTGCTCGGCCGCGAGATCGACCGTGGCAGCGCCCGCTGCCGCTGATCCCCTGACACCGCTCCAAGCAAGCGTCGCTGGCCCCACCGCCAGCGGCGCTTTGCGCTGTGAGGCATAGCTGCGGAGCCGCGCGCGCTCACGCCCTTCCTTTGGCGCTCCCCGATTGAAGCGCGCGCGCTCCGCTGGTAGCCACGCGGGATGCAACATCCCAGCCAATGCTCCGCATGACCCGCCCCGCCGTGCTCGTAACTGGCGGGGCGACCCGTATCGGCGGTGCCATCTCGCGCGCCTTTGCCGCAGCCGGCTGGCACGTGGTGATCCATTACCGCGCCTCCGCAACGCAGGCCGAGGCGCTCGCGGCCAGCCTGCCCTCGGCCGAAACCCTCGGTTTCGACCTGATGGACGATGAAGCGGCGATGTCCGCGATCCTCGATCTGGCCAACCGGCTTCCCGACTGGCGCTGCCTCGTCAACTCGGCTTCGATTTTTGATTATGACCCTGTAACCGCGCTCGATCCGGCGACATATAGAGAAGCGATGCAGGTCAATGCTCTCGCCCCGGCCCGGATGAGCCAAGCCTTTCTCGCGCAAGCCGCGAGCGCGGGCGTGCGCGTGGTGATCCAGATCACCGACATGAAGATCGCCAACACCAATCCCGATTTCTTCAGCTACACCATGTCCAAGCACGCGCTCGCCGCCACCATCGGGATGCTGGCCAAGGGCGCGCGCTCTGCGCAGGACCGGGTCTATGGCATCGCGCCCGGCGCGATTCTCGCCAGCCATGACCAGCGCGAGGAGGAAACCGAGCTGTCGCACCGGCTGAACCTCCTGCAGCGCAAGACCGGGACGGACGAGATCGCCGGTGCCGCGCTGTTCCTCGCCGGCGGCACGCTGGCGAGCGGCGAGACTCTGTTCATCGACAGCGGCCAGCACCTGCTCGACCAGCCGCGCGACGTGATCTGGCTGGCGCGCGAGCTGGCGGCGGCGGAAACCAAGGGATGATATTCGCATGATCAAGCACGCCCTGTCGACGCGGCTATGGCACTGGGTGAACGCCGCCGCGATCATCGTGCTGTTCATGTCGGGTCTGAATATCTCCAACGCCCACCGCTACCTTTACTGGGGCAATTACGGCTTCGATCCCAAGGATGCATGGCTGAGCGTGATCCGCTTTCCCGGCTGGGCGACCCTGCCGCAGCATTACAACCTGGCAATGGCGCGCGACTGGCACATCCTCGGCGCCTGGCCGTTTGGCGTGGGACTCTTGTTTATCTGGGTCGCGATGCTGGTGAACGGCCATTTCCGCCGCCGTCTGGTGACGCGCCCTTCGGACTGGACCCCGGCCGCCGTGATCGCCTCGCTCAAGGCGCATTCGGCAGACGGCAGTGATGCGGGGCACGGCTATAACCCGGCGCAGAAGATCCTTTATGGCGGCGTCTTCGGTGTGCTGCTGCCGCTGATGGTGTTCACCGGGCTGGCGATCAGCCCCGGCTTCCAGGCCGCCGCGCCTTGGCTGCTCGAAGTGCTCGGCGGACGCCAGAGCGCGCGCTCGCTGCACTTCATCGCGGCGTGGGGTCTGTTCGGCTTCTTCGTGATCCACATCGTGCTGGCGGTGACCGACTGGCGGCTGATCCTCGAAATGTTCACCGGCGGGCGCATCGCAGCTCCTGCCGCAGCCGTCCCGCCCATCGAAGAACCCATTACCGAAGGAGCCCCGGACCATGGCTGAGATCCAACGCCGCTCGCTGCTCGCCGGGGTCCTTGCGCTGGGAGCCGGGGCCTGTTCAAAGATCGCCGCCAGCGACACCGGGCAAAGCCTGTTCGAGGCCGCCGAGGATGGCCACCGCGCCGTCCAGCGGGCGCTGGCAGGCAAGCAGGGCCTCGCGCCCGAGTATACCCGGGCCGAACGATCGCCCACTTTCAAGGGCAATGGCTCGGTCACGGTCGAGGATGCCTTCTATCAGGAGCAGCTCGCCAAGGGCTTTCCCGAGTGGCGGTTGATGGTCGGCGGGCTGGTCGAACAGCCGCTCGCGCTCAGCCTTTCCGATGTGCGCGCCCTGCCCCAGCGCACCCAGATCACCCGCCACGATTGCGTCGAAGGGTGGAGCGCGATCGGCGAATGGACCGGCCCGCAGCTGTCCGCGCTGCTCGATGCAGCAAGGATTCGCGAAGGTGCCAACTTCATCCTCTTCCGCTGCGCCGACACGCTCTACGGCAACGCCTATTACGAGAGCATCGACATGGTCGAGGCCTATCACCCCCAGACCATCATCGCCCATTTGCTCAACGGCGAGCCCCTACCCGAAAAGAACGGCGCCCCCTTGCGCGCCCGGATCGAGCGCCAGCTCGGCTACAAGCACGCCAAGTATCTCACCGGGATCGAAGCCGTCGCCAGCCTTGATGATATCGGCAAGGGCAAGGGCGGGTTCTGGGAGGATCTGGCCGGTTACCAGTGGTATGCGGGCATCTAG
>Ga0164293_10000442_pt1 | contig 32744 bp, 31 predicted proteins | sample GEODES118metaG_FD_111487 | JGI IMG/M metagenome (GOLD analysis project Ga0164293, IMG submission 111487) | Eutrophic lake water microbial communities from Lake Mendota, Wisconsin, USA - GEODES118 metaG | ecosystem: Environmental > Aquatic > Freshwater > Lake | place: USA: Lake Mendota...
GCTAAATTTTACCAATATTTTCTTGGTATTGTCAAAGAAACGAACTTATTTTGAAATTAGTTGCATAACTAACTATATGTCAAACAACCATTTTAGAAGAGGCGAATTGTACAGCGTTATTAACGGAATGGCTTCCACCGCTGTAGCAAGGCGTTTGCAAAAGAATTTTCGCAATGCCGGCCTTGAAATTACCATTGAACAATGGAGTGTTTTGTACCATTTATGGAAGGAAGACAAGCTTAGTCAACAAGAACTGTGCAATCGCACTTTTAGAGATAAGCCCAGCATTACCCGCCTAATAGATAATTTAGAAAAGCAAAAACTTGTAAAAAGAATAGCGTCTCCTACCGATAGAAGAATCAATTTAGTTGAATTAACTGATGCAGCTTTGGAATTACAACATATCACCATCGATTTGGCCAATCAAACCATGGCAGAAGCCTTGGTAGGTGTAGATAAGCACGAAATTGAAATAGTAAAATCGGTTTTTCAACGAGTGTATGATAACCTCACGATCGGGATATTAGAGATATGAAATAAGAGATAAAAGATAAGAGATAAGAGACACCAATAATTTAATAACTCAATAACTAATATATGGAAACCACCAAAAATGCAACAGTCTTACAAGGCGGCGAGTGGATTATCAAAGAAAGTAATCCAAATGAAACCTTCATACCAGAAGATTTCAATGAAGAGCAAACAATGGTAATGGACATGTGTGAGCAGTTTCTGCAAACAGAAATTCTTCCCATTCTAGATCGTATTGATAAAATGGAACCAGGCTTAATGCCATCATTGATGGAGAAAGCCGGTGAGCAAGGTTTGCTTTCAACTTCATTCCCGGAAGTATATGGTGGATTAGGAAAAGACTTTATTACATCTACTATTGTAAACCAAGGATTGGGCGGCGGTTTCTCATTCTCAGTTGCGATTGCAGCGCATACCGGAATTGGCACTTTACCTATTTTATATTTTGGTACAGAAGAACAGAAATTAAAATATATACCAAAATTAGCAAGTGGAAAATGGAAGGGGGCTTATGGTTTAACAGAGCCCAATAGTGGTAGTGATGCACTCGGTGCAAAAACAGTTGCTAAGTTAAGCGATGACGGAAAGCATTATATTTTAAATGGCCAAAAATGCTGGATCACCAATGGAGGTTTTGCAGATGTATACACCGTTTTTGCTAAAATTGATGGAGATAAATTCACCGGATTTATAGTTGATCGTGGCACAGAAGGATTTACACAAGGACCAGAAGAGCATAAAATGGGTATTAAAGGATCGTCGACTGTACAGTTGTATTTCCAAGACTGCAAAGTGCCTGTTGAAAATGTATTGGGTGAAATTGGTAAAGGCCATATCATAGCGTTTAATATTTTGAATATCGGTCGCTTGAAATTATGTGCGGCTACATTGGGTGGTGCAAAAAAAGCTACGGATACATCTATCCAATATGCAATTACCCGCGAACAGTTTAAAATTTCTATTTCAAAATTTGGAGCCATCAAACATAAAATGGCAGAAATGGCAATTAGAATGTGGGTGTGTGAATCTGCTTTGTACAGATCAGCAAAATGGATTGATGACAAGGAACATGAATTGGCAGCTAGCGGAAAATCATTTGCAGAATCGCTTTTAGGTGCTGCAGAAGAATATGCAATAGAATGTGCCATATTAAAAGTATATGGAAGTGAAGTATTAGATTTTGTGGTTGACGAAGGTGTTCAAATACATGGTGGTAATGGCTTCAGCGACGAATACCAAATTTCAAAAGCGTATAGAGATAGCAGAATCAATCGCATCTATGAAGGCACCAATGAAATCAATCGTTTGTTAACGGTAGACATGGTATTGAAGCGAGCAATGAAAGGAAAACTCGATTTGATGGGACCAGCCATGGCGGTTCAAAAAGAATTGATGAGCATTCCAGATTTTGGTGGCGAAGAAGAAGGCGCTTTTGCTAAAGAATTAAAAGCCATTGCCAACTTTAAAAAAGCCATCTTAATGGTTGCAGGCGCAGCTGTTCAGAAACTGATGATGCAGTTGGATAAGGAGCAAGAAATTTTGATGAATATAGCGGATATGTCTATCGAAGTCTTTCATGTTGAAAGTGCCTTGTTGCGTGTGATGAAGCTAGCCAACACCAGGGGAGAAGCTGCAATTGGCATTCAAACTGATATCATGAAAACCTATTTATATGACGCCGCTGATAGAATCAACAAAGCAGGTAAAGACGCATTGAATAGTTTTGCAGATGGAGATGAATTACGCATGATGCATATTGGATTAAAACGTTTTACAAAAGTAGAGCCATTCAATACCAAAAATGCACGTAGAAGAATTGCAGATCAATTAATAGCAGACAATGGTTATAAATTGTAAAATACAATCAACAATATCCCAACCCCGTACCGAATATTGTACGGGGTTTTTTGTTGCTTGACTACAAATAAATACCTTCAAGCAATGAAACAATTAATCATTGCAACATTCACTTTCTTTACTAGTTATTGTATGGCACAAAACAATACCAGTAATACTTTTTATTATGGCAGAACAACTGGTAAATTACCAGCCTTGTCTTATGGTATGGGAGAAGACCGATTAGGAGGCGCCAAAATGAGCTATATCGATACGAATGTATTATTGAAAATAATTGACTCATCCAAAGACATGTATACTATTCAATTATCTAAATGGCATACGGCTCTTTTAGAAAAATCATTTGTAAAACCTGATTCAGCTTCGCCCATTAAAAAACCATACTATTTAACAGGTTCATTTATTTCAAAAGGTGATTCTCTATTTGATTATGTAAACATTAATCTCGAAGAAAAATTGCCTTACAAATCTTGGATGGAAATTAATCCGAGTAAAATAGTGGTTGATATTTATGGTGTTCAAAGCAATACCAATTGGGTCACTCAACTCAGTTCTTTAAAGGAAGTAAAAAACGTTTATTACAATCAAGTAGAAGATGATGTATTTAGGGTAACCATTGAACTGAAACATGCCCAACATTGGGGTTATAATATCAGCTACAAAGGAAAAATATTAAGTGTTAGAATCAAGCGCCAACCAACCAATTTAGATATTCGCAAAATGACCATTGCTATAGATGCTGGTCATGGTGGTACAAACAGTGGCGCTTCAGGAATTAAATTAAAAGCATCAGAAAAAGAGCAAACACTGCTCTTTGCAAAAGCCTTAGAAAAATCATTGAAAAAATTAGGGGTTAAAAAGATTATCATGACTAGACGAACAGATACCAGTTTTGATAATAAAGACCGCATACTTTGGTTGCAGGAAAGAAATCCTGATTTGGCAATATCGCTTCATTTAAATTCCAGTGTTAAAGAAACGGTTAAAGGCGTTAGTACTTATTATAAGCATATTGGATTTAGGCCTTTAACTACTACTATTTTAAAAAGAATGCTCGAATTAAAACTGGATGAGTTTGGCAATATTGGTCATTTTAATTTTGCATTAAATGCACCTACCTACTTTCCCAATTGCCTTGTAGAAATTGGATTTTTGAGCAATGAAGAAGATGAAAAAAGAATTGTAAAATCCAGTTTTCACACACAGGTTGCAGGGAAAATTCAGCTTGGGATTATAGATTGGCTGAAAGCCATTCAGAGATAAGAGATACAAATTATTAGCGGATTTCTACGCGGGTACCTACTGGTAATACATTGAATAGTTCTAGTATCTAATGTCGATTTCATTGTGACCACCTGTTGGTATTCTTGCAAAAAAAACGCTCCCTAGAAAAGGAGCGTATATATTACATGAGAAAAAGAAATCATTTTACCAATTGCTAAAACGAATACCTACTGCATAAGGATACTGTTCTACACGGGTAATATCTTTTTGTAATCTATTCAAACTATAAGAACCATACAATCGAACCGGCCCTATACCTAATTCTGCAATGGCAGCTAATCTCCATGGTTCCATTTCAAAATTACCATTCACTTTTTGTTTACCTCTCTCACCACTCACTTGTTTGTTTCTGCTTTCTAATAAATATCCAGCACTCATACCTGCACTCAAACTAAACCCTTTACGATTGTCTGGAGTTGGATTGAAATTAATCATCATTGGAACAGTTAGGTAGCCAGCAAATAATTTGTTTTTACTAAAGCTGATAGAATCGTTGTGCACAAATGGCTGAGGATCTTTTCTGTAACTGATTCTTGTGTCGTAACGGATATTGTACATTTCATACCCCAAACCATATTTTAAATTCAATACATGCTTGCTAATATTTAGCTTTTGCATAAAGAACCAAATATTAACATTGCTTGTTTTCCCTGTGATTAATCGATAACTGTTTTGATTTACAGGACCGTCAGCGGGTCTTAATGTTTTGAAATAAGGACCAGACTGAGCTGAAGCATAATTGGTATTGTCCCGAATATTGGCAAAACCCAAATCAAAAATCCACCAATTGGTACTAATATTCTTTTTCTTGGCAGGTCTACGCTCTACCTTATAGGTAATATTAACATCATTCTTATTAGAACTATAGGTTTTTTCATTGCCATTATTTTTTTTAATAATTACAAAATTACCTACTCTAACCGTGTCTGTTGTTTTAGCTGTACTATCGGTTTGGGCAAAACTTGTTGATGCAGCTAGTAATACTGCAAACATGCATACGATTTGTTTCATGGTATTATTTATTATTGTCTATTTTATCTACTTCTTGTTTTGATTTAGAACGAAATATACTACCTGCCTTGCGTATAATTCCGCGCAATTTATCCTTATTAATTTCCATCACTCCTACATACAAGCTCTTGCTTGATTCATCGGTATCCAATTCTCTGTATACTGCTTGATGTATTAAATTATTGGGCTGCTCATCTTCAGATACAGTTGCTTTTAATAGTATTTCATTTTTCGATAGTTCATTGTTAGAAGCTGTTTCAAGCATCGTTGCATTAATATTAGCTTCAACACTTGCATTGGTACTTGCAGCAATTTCTTCGGTTCTAACTGATTCATTGATACTATTTTGAGCAATCGCATCAATTGGTTTTGAATTAGGCGATGCCTCTAGATTTTGTTTAATGTTATTCTTTATGGCATTATTGGCAACCAATGTATTTGACTGAATATTATTTATTTTGCTATTCAATAGTTTTTCGTTGCGATTGTTATTATCTACTTGAACAGGAGCAGTATTTGCGATACGATTGTTAGATGCAAGGCTTTGTGAAGATGTGTTATTCAGCTTATTTGGAACAATCATCCACAAAGAAAAAATCAATCCAACCAAAGCTGCAGCTACAGCAATGTGCTTCCTTTGCATATAAAAAACAGGTCTTTCTTTTTCTTCTTCTCTGAATAGCAATACCTTGTTTTCAAAAATGATTGCTTCAGGGGTTAGTTTGGTTTGCTTCAACAACATAAATTCAGCTTGCAATGCCGGATGTTGTAAAACAAATAACTCAACATCTGCTTTTTCTTTAGCACTTAATTCATTATCAATGTATAATAAAAAGTAGGTTTCGTAACTGCTCATTGATAAAGCAGGTTGCTCCAGTTTTAATAAACTTTCTTTGTCATTAAATACAATCGATTCATCCAAAGGCAATTTGGTTGCTTGTATTGCAGCCAATTCATCAGCAAGGTCTGGGTGTTGAACAACAAAACGCTCCACCATTTCCATCTCTTCGGATGACAGTTCCCCATCTACCCAAAGCAGAAAATATGTTTCGTAATTATGACGGCTTATTTGCATGTTGTATTATACGTTTTCTCGGTTAACCAAATAATTTTTCAATGTTAACCTGGCCCTGTGTAAGTATACTTTTACTTGACTTTCATTCAAACTCATGATTTTTCCAATCTCGGCATAACTGTAACCTTCATAATCTTTCAGCATCACCAAACTTTTTTGTGTTTGATTCAACCGATTTAATGCTTGCATCAACGTTTTCTTAACACCATCATCTTGTATATACTGGGTTCTATTATCATCCGAAAAATCATCTTTTAATTCAACTTTTTTATGCTTTCTAATATGATCAATCATCTGATTGTACCCTACAGTAAACAAAAAAGACTTGGCTTTGTCATTTTCAACTGTTTCCCTGTTTCGCCATAATTTCTCAAAAGCCGTTTGTACAATGTCGCGTGAATCTTCTTCGTGTTGAAGATTTTTTACAATAAACCGAAACAAATGATCGGAATAATTATTTACACACTGATTGTATTGGCTTTCGGTCATGTATTACAGTTAGGAATAAATACTTAATTCGTAGATATAATACGATTCAAGAACCGCTATGTTACAAAAATGATTAAAAAACAAGGAAATTGTAGAATCTGGCCGCTTAATAGTTGATTACCTGCTCGGCAATGGTTGCTGGAATTTCCCTCCAATCATATTGCTGTGTTCTTAATTGAGGCTCAAATCCTGCTTCTTTGATGGCATTTTGGATTGTTTTATAAGTAAAGCGATGGGGGGCACCGGCAGCACTTACCACATTTTCCTCAATCATTATACTTCCAAAATCATTGGCCCCTGCACGCAAACAAATTTGAGCTGTTTCTTTTCCTACTGTTAACCAGCTAGCTTGAATATTTTTAACATTGGGTAGCATGATCCGGCTAATTGCAATCATTCGGATGTATTCATCAGGTGTAGTAAGGTTATGCACCCCCCTTATTTTGGTTAATAAAGTATCTACATCCTGAAAAGTCCATGGAATAAAAGCAAGAAAACCCTTGGCTTCTGCGGGCTTCATAGCCTGCACTTCTCTAATTCTAACCAAATGAATAAAACGCTCTTCAAGTGTTTCTACATGACCAAACATCATGGTAGCACTAGTGGTAATATTCAATTTGTGCGCCTCATGCATTACCGCCAACCATTCATCTGCTCCGCATTTTCCTTTTGAAATTAAACGGCGAACTCGATCAACTAAAATTTCAGCACCTGCTCCTGGCAATGAATCCAAACCAGCTTCTTGCAAAGTTTTCAATACCGCATGATGACTCATTTTTTCCAATTTGGCTATATGAGCTATTTCAGGGGGGCCTAGAGCATGCAGCTTGATTGTTGGATATTCTTGCTTTATCTGTCTGAACGTTTTGGCATAAAAGTCGATTCCTAAATCGGGATGATGGCCACCTTGAAGCAATAATTGATCCCCTCCATATTTTAATGTTTCTTCAATTTTTGTGCGATAGGCGGGCATCTCTGTAATATATGCTTCTGCATGTCCGGGTATTCTATAGAAATTACAGAATTTACAATTGGCAATACAAACATTGGTGGTATTTACATTTCTATCAATCTGCCAGGTTACTTTTCCGTGTGGAACTTGTTTTTTCCGCATCTCATCAGCAATATGCATCAAATCGGCTAAAGGCGAATGCTCAAACATAAACATGCCTTCTTCGATAGAAAGGAAATCAAAATTCAGGGCTTTTTGATATAGTTCGGATAGTTGCATAAATTTTATTATAAATGTATAACAAAGGTAATGCCGATAATGTTGTTACGGTGCAACCAAATACTATTTTGATTTGTCTTAGTATTAGTTATACTCTTTTCAGTTCATTTTAAAGTACATGTTGCGATTCTTGTTGTTACTTTTAGCTGTTTGCATCAATTTGGTCGCTCATTCTCAAGAAGAATTTGTTCAACCAGAAAGCAAATTAATTACCAAACTCCCATTCTCTCAACTTTCTGGTGGAATTATCATTATTAAGGCCAAATTCGACAACTTACCCGATTCTCTCAATTTTATACTGGATACAGGAAGTGGCGGAATTTCATTAGACTCTACTACTGCAGCAGAACTTGAAATTGTTCTCATCAATACAGATAAAACAATTCGTGGAATTGCAGGCTTAAAGAAAGTAGCATTTGCAATGAATCATTCATTACATTTTTCGGGGCTTTCGGTGGATCATTTGGACTTTCACATCAATGACTATGAATTACTCACCAGTGTATATGGAGTAAAAATAGATGGTATCATCGGTTATAGTTTTTTTAGAAGATTCATTGTTAAATTGGATTATGACGATAATAAGGTAGAAATATTTACGCCAGGTACTTTTACATACCCAAGAGGGGGGCAATTGTTAAAACCTAATTTCACTACCTTGCCTCAACAATTAGCCGTAATTCAAGATTCAAGAGCAATCTTAAATCGATACATTTTTGACACTGGAGCAGGACTTTGTTTCTTACTATCTAGAGATTTCACCGAAGACAGTAGTGTATTTAAAACCAAAAGACGTTTTTACACAACACAGGCCGAAGGACTTGGTGGTAAAAAACAAATGGAACTAACTGTTATAAAATCTGTAAAAATTGGACCATACAAATTTAGAAATGTTCCTGTTCATGTTTTTGATGATACCTATAATGTTGCTAACTACCCGGCATTAGGAGGAATTGTAGGCAATGACTTACTCAGAAGATTCAACGTAATACTCAATTATCCCGAACAGTCTATTTACATCAAACCGAATACTCATTTTAATGAAGACTTCGACTATAGTTATACAGGATTAGGCGTTTATTTAATTGAAGGAGAAATAAGGGTGATTGATATAGTCAAAGGTTCTCCAGGAGAAAAAGCTGGTTTTAAAGAGGGAGATGTGATATTTTCTGTTGAAAGCAATTTTACCAAAAACATTCAAGTATATAAAAACCTGTTTCAAAATGCATTGGGAAAAATAAAAGTGGTGGTGTTTAGAGGCGAATTACCCATAATACTTACATTAAATGTTCAAGATATTCGTAAATAGTTAACCAATTGATTAGAGCAATTTATGTTGATAATGACCTATTTTGCAAAACGATTTTCTACAATATGATTCAATACAACCGTTTTATACTAGATAATGGATTAACCGTACTGGTGCATGAAGACAATGCTACACCAATGGCTGTTGTGAATGTTTTGTACGATGTGGGCGCAAGAGACGAAAATCCAACCAAGACCGGATTTGCTCATTTATTTGAGCATTTGATGTTTGGAGGAAGTGTGAATATTCCAGATTATGATGAGCCATTGCAAAGATCGGGCGGAGATAACAATGCTTATACAACCCACGATTTAACCAATTATTACTGCCAGCTTCCTGCACAAAATATTGAAACTGCATTTTGGTTAGAAAGTGATCGAATGTTGAGTTTGGCTTTTAGCGAAAAAAGTTTAACAGTTCAAAAAAAAGTGGTTTGCGAAGAGTTTAAAGAACATTATCTCAATAAACCTTATGGAGATGTTTGGCATAAAATGCGCGAATTGGCATATACTGTTCATCCTTATCGCTGGATGACAATTGGCAAAGAACTGAGTCATGTTGAAAATGCACATATCGATGATGTAAAAGCATTTTTCTTTAAACATTATCGTCCGGTGAACGCTATTTTAGTTGTTGCAGGAAATGTAAAAACAGCGCAAGTGAAACAATTGGCCGAAAAATGGTTTGGCCCAATAGAAATGGGCGAAAAATACATTCGCAGTTTAACTAAAGAACCTCTTCAACAAGAAGCCAGAAAATTAACCATTGAAGCAGCTGTACCATTAGATGCATTTATTAAAACCTGGCACATGGATGCTAGATTAGAAAAAGGATATTATGCGGCTGATTTATTAACGGAGATTTTAGGCGGCGGCGGATCATCTAGATTGTATCAATCTTTGGTAAAAGAACAAAAATTATTTTCCAATTTAGATTGCCATCACTTTGGAAGTATCGACGCCGGTTTAGTTACAATAGAAGGGAAATTAGTTAAAGGGGTTTCCATGGAAGATGCCGAGCAAGGAGTTGCAGCAATTATCAATGCTATCCAAGAAGAACATGTAACCGAAAATGAATTAACAAAAGTGAAAAATAAAACAGAAAGTATCATCGCTTTCGAAGACATGAGTGTTATGAGTAGAGCAAGTAGTTTGGCCATGTATGAATTATTGGGAGATGCCAATTTAATGAATACCGAATTAGATAAATACCAACAAATAACTTCTCAAGATTTGCAGTTTTACAGCAAGCAAATATTCAGGGAATCGAATAGTAACACAATCTACTATCAAGCAAAAAAATAGATTAATTCAAGCAAATGAATTTAGACAGAAAAACAACTCCCTCTATCATAGATGCCGTAAGTTTTGACTTGCATTTAAAAAAATGCGATGAATACAACTTAGACAATGGTATTCCAGTTTATAGCCTAAATGCAGGCGCTCAGGAAGTTTTACTGATAGAATGGGTTTTTTATGCTGGTAATTGGTACGAACAAAAAAACATTGTTGCAGCAACCACTAATTTCATGCTAAAAAATGGCACCTCACAAAAAACTGCTTTTGGTATAAATGAATATTTTGAGTTTTATGGCGCCTATTTAAACAGAAGTTGCTATAATGAAACTGCAACTATCACACTGCATTGCTTATCCAAACATGTGAATGAATTATTACCTGTGGTTGCTGAAATAATTGCCGATTCGATTTTTCCTGAAGAAGAACTTAATACCTATCGAAAAAATCAACAGCAAAGATTATCGGTAAATCTTAAAAAATGTGATTTCATTGCCAATCGATTAATCGACGAATACATTTATGGCATACACCATCCTTATGGGAAGTATACTTCAACGCTTGACTATGATCAATTAAATAGAGAAGAGCTGGTTGCTTTTTACCAACAATTTTACCAGCAAGGAAAATGCATGATTTTTACAGCTGGCAAAGTCCCAAGCGGATTGGACAAGTCACTGAATGAAACATTTGGACATTTGCCTTTACAGCAAAGGGCTATACCTACTATTCAATACCATTTGCATCCTGCAATAGAGAAAAAAATGCATATTATTAATGACCCCAATGGCGTTCAAGGAGCTATTCGAATGGCAAGACCCTTCCCCAATAGACATCATCCAGATTATCAAAAAGTGCAAATACTCAACAATGTTTATGGTGGCTTTTTTGGATCACGCTTAATGAGTAATATTAGAGAGGATAAGGGATATACATACGGCATACATAGTTATATACAAAACCATATTCATGAAGGAGCATGGATGATTAGTACAGAGGCAGGGAAAGACGTTTGCAAAGCCACTATTGAGGAGGTATATAAAGAAATGGATATATTATGCAATGAACCGATTGAAGAAGAAGAATTGAGTTTAGTAAAAAATTACATGATCGGATCTGTTCTAGGAGATTTAGATGGCCCATTTCAGTTGATTGCAAGATGGAAAAACTATATTTTAAACGGTATTGACGATCAATATTTTTATAAAAGTGTAGCCCTTATCAAAACCACTGAATCTGATGAATTACAAGAACTAGCCAAGAAATACCTCAATCCCAATGATTTTTATGAGTTGACCGTGATATAATTGAATTTAAAATTTTCTGGTATTTGTTTTTTTAGGAAATTGTAGAACAAACATTACGCTATGGGAAAGTTTTTTACAAAAACGATTGCAACTGCTGTAGCGGTATTAATTGCAGCATATATGTTAAACGGAGTTACTGTGGCGGACAGCATTACAGCTATACTTGTTGCAGCTGTTTTGGGATTACTCAATAATTTTATTAAACCGATTTTAATAATACTTACTATTCCTATTACTATTTTTACTCTTGGTATTTTCCTATTATTTATCAATGTTTTTATTATTCAACTTGCCGCAAAAATAGTTCCTGGTTTTATGGTAGATGGTTGGTGGACAGCCTTGTTTTTTAGTTTCCTAGTTACCTTAGTTACTTCAGTTTTAGAATCTATAATTGGCAAACCCGAAAATACAGCATCGAATAACTAGGGCTTTACCAATGAAAAGACATAGAGCATTTCTGAAGCGATTTGCATAGATCTTTCTTGGTAAACCTTTTCTTGTTGATTGGTTCCGTCGGATAGTTTGGGGTCTTCATAAGGAACTTTAAATCTTTCGTCTGCTCCAAAAACGATGGGGCAAGCAGCATCTGCTTGAGAACAAGTAAGCACTGCACCAAAGTCTTTAGAAGGATTGAGAGCATCCCCATATTTTTTTGAATAAGCATGAAGTGCTGGATAATCTGCGCTATATTTTACTTCGTAATGTGGGTTATTGCCTTGGCTAATTGGTTGGATGATGAAACCAACTTTCATTAAAGCATTCACCGCATTTACATTAAATGCCGTGGTTTCGGTGCCGCCGGAATAACAAAAGATATTTGTTATTCCATAATAGGCAGCAGCGGTTTGTGCCCATATTTGTGCGAAATGACTTCTTCTAGAATTATGTGTACAAATAAAAGTCAATGAAACTTTTTGATGCTTTGCAACTCTTTCTTTAATGTACACACTTAATTTTTTTAGCTCAGCTTTTCGATCATTGGGTATTGATGAAAAGTTTTTTTCTGCATTCATTAAATTTTGTTTGATTATCGGAAAAATATCCGAAGCGCTTGCATTCATAGAAAAGAAATTTAATACTATAATAAGTAAAAGCAGTTTAAATTGATTCATCGGTATTTTATTTATTTAGCAACATCCTGATCCTGGTTTGCAACATGCTTCTTTCAAAGGCTTTTCTGCATAAACGGTAATACTAAAAATACCTGTATTGCCATTTTTAAAATCATGCAATTCTGTTGGATTCAAATAATTAATTAAAATATCATCAGGTATAACAATGGCTTTTTCTTTTTGTATTTGAATATTGGAAAACCCATTACTTTTAATCAACTCTAGATATACTTCTTTTTGTATGGCACCTGAAACGCATCCTGCATACATTTCAGCATCTTTACGAAGTGCATCAGGCAACTGACCAACCAGCACCACATCTGAAATACTAAAATGCCCTCCTTGTTTCAACACACGAAAAATTTCTTTAAATACCCCATCTTTATTAGGCACTAAGTTTAAAACACAATTACTCACGATAACATCAGCTATTTCTGAAGCCAAAGGCATGTCATCAATATCACCTTCTCTAAATTGCACATTATCAAAACCCAATTTTGCTGCATTGATTCTTGCTTTTGCAATCATTGCCGGAGTAAAATCAATACCAATTACTTTACCAGTTGCTCCAGTAGCTGCTCTAGCAACAAAACAATCATTACCAGCTCCGCTTCCTAAATCAACCACCGTATTACCTTCTTGTATTTTTGCAAATTGAGTAGGCAATCCACAGCCTAATCCAAGATCAGCATCTGCATTGTATCCTTTCATTGAAGTATAATCATCGCTCATTATATTATATACTTCAGTGGAGCAACCACCAGCTCCACAGCAAGAAGACTGATTTTCTACTATGCTTTGATCTGCAATAATTGCATATTTTTCTTTTACTAATTCTTTTAAGGCTTGTTCATTTTTCATTTTAAAATTTTTATATTTAACAACAAATAGTTGCTTGTTGATCTTTGAGCTTATGAAAAAGTTGATTGAATGACAGATTAAATTTTTCGAATGCTTTCCAATTAATACAATAACAACTGCGCGGTCCATCAACAGTTCCTTTAATTAATCCAGCCTCTTTTAATTCCTTTAAATGTTGCGAAACAGTTGATTGAGCCAAAGGGAGCACTTCTACTATTTCGCCACAAACGCATTCATTTTTTTGTGCCAATACTTTTAATATAGCAATACGTGCAGGATGAGAAAGCGCTTTTGCAAAAGCCGCTAATTCTTGTTCGGCTTTAATAAATTCTTCTAATTTGGGGCTGGCCATTTTAATCGTTTTTATACGATAAGGCAAAGTTAAGGCCTTTTATTTATTCATCGTACAAAAACGATTAACAACTTTTTAAAAGTTCGTTTTAACTCATATTAAATAGAATAGGTAAATCTATAATGGTATATAGACATGTGAATCAGCACACTTGTATTATTCTCTTAGCTAGATCGCTGTTTTAATCAAAAACCATTTATCACACGAAAATGACCGTTTAACCTTTTGCTAAAACCCATTAAAATTCTAACTAATTGATTTTCAATTAAATATACTAAACCCATATCTAAAGTCTGCATATTACTTCAAAATACTTAGTACTATGTGTTGCATAGTACTAAAATAATCCCCATCTTTGTGATGTCAAAACAAACTAACTAAAACAATAAAAATTATAATAATGGATATTCAAAATACACAAAGTCAGATGCGCAAGGGCGTATTGGAGTTTTGTATCCTTTCAATCATCAGGCAGGGTGAAGTATATCCTTCCGATTTGGTTGATAGAATGAAAGCCGCCAATCTGCATATTCTAGAGGGTACACTCTACCCATTGCTAACCAGATTAAAAAATGCGGAGTTACTCACTTACCGCTGGGTAGAAAGCAATAGTGGGCCGCCACGCAAATATTTCGTGATGACCGAAAAGGGATTAGCCTTTTACGGTGAACTCGAAAGAACCTGGCAAGAACTGGCCGACGCCGTTCAGGTGCTTACCCAACCAATTACACCTTCAGACCATGAGCAAGCGTCAGACCATGAAAATCAAACAAACCAACCTTAACTACAATTAAAACAAATACCATGAAATGAGCCTAAACATTAATTGTAATCAACCGAAATGTTTAAAGGCGAATTCCATGTGGCATAAATCAATAAATATAATCACATGAAAAAGGTAATTAATATAAACTTTCAGGGCAGGGTAATTCCTATTGAAGAAGCTGCTTACGATGAATTGAAACAATACGTAGATAGCTTGCGTACATTCTTTGCCAACGAAGAAGGTAGAGACGAAATCATCAACGATATTGAAGGCAGAATTGCCGAATTATTTGGTGAAAGACTAAAGAAAGGCAGCACTTGCATCACCAATGAAGATGTAGAAAGCATCATTGCTAGCATGGGCCGACCTGAAGATTTTGAAGATGAGGAAAATAATATGAAATCTCAATTTGGTGGCAATCAAGAACAAAGCTATCGCCCTAATTTTGAAAACTATACAGCTCCTGCTGGTAAAGGACGTTTATACAGAGACACCAATGATAAAGTATTGGGAGGTGTATGTAGTGGTTTAGCTGCTTATTTTAGAATAGATCCATCCATTATTCGCATCATATTTGTAGTATTTACATTTAGTGGAGGTGCAGGATTCTTATTGTACTTATTAATGTGGATCATCCTTCCATCAAAGCCATTGGATCATATTGCTTCTACCAAGCGATTGTATCGTAACCCAGAAGAAAAAGTTATAGCTGGCGTAGCAAGTGGAATTGCAACTTATTTTGATATTGCCATTTGGGTTCCTCGACTAATATTTGCTATGCCATTGGTTTTAGGCATATTGAGTTCAATCATAGGTTCTGCTTTTTGGTTTGATGCTCATCCATTCCCATCATTTGTTTTTAGCTCATTCGGTGGTTCATTATTTATCATCTATGCTGTGTTGTGGGCAGTTATTCCTGAAGCCAATAGCGCTTCCGAAAAATTAGAGATGCGTGGTGAAAAAGTAGATTTAAATACCATCAAAAATACCATTCAAGAAGATTTAGAAGGATTTAAACAACGTGCAGAAAAATGGGGTGGAGAATTCTCTGAAAAAGCCAAGGCTTTCGGTTCGGAATTTAGTCAAACAGCAAAACAAAAAGGAAGAAGTTTTGGAAATGAAGCGAGTTATGTTGCAAAATCATCAGGCAGTAAAATTGGCGGAGCAATAGCCATCTTATTCAAAGCATTCTTCTTATTCATAGCAGGTATTATTGCTTTCGCTTTATTGATTGCTTTATTAGCCATGTTAATAGGTAGTGTAAGTGTGTTTCCATTGAAAGATTTTTTACTGTCAGGATTTTGGCAGAATTGCTTAGCATGGTCTACACTGTTATTGTTCTTATTCGTTCCTGTAGTAGGGCTAGTGATCTGGTTGATCAGAAAAATCATTGGAGCAAAAGCTGGAAGCAAATACTTAGGATTTACTTTCGGTGGATTATGGACCTTGGGTTGGGTAAGTGTTGTATGCTTAGCTGCATCTATCTCGCAAGATTTTGATGCTCGTGCAAGAGATAAAAAAGATATCGCCATTGTACAACCATCTAATCAGAAAATGATTGTAAAAGTTGAAGATGCCAAGGTTCAAGTAATTGGAAAATGGTTGAAGCTGGATGGTATCATCAGCATGGACAATGACAGTTTGGTATTGAATAATATCAACTTAAGAATTGCCAAAAGCAGTGATTCATTGTACCATATTTCTTACCATAAATACAGTAATGGCCCAGATGAAGAAACTGCATTGAGAAATATTGAGCAAATCAATTACGGAATTGTTCAGGCAGATAGCATGATTTATCTCAACAGAGGATTTAACTTGAAGAAAGATACAAAGTTCCGTAATCAAGGTGTTGTTGTAACCATTCAGGTGCCAGTTGGTAAAAAAATCGAAATCGATAGAAATGTTTCAAGAAGATTGAATTGGTTTAACATCAATCACAACAACAACGATTATGAGTGGGAAGATGATTGGAATGGTGCTGATTCTAGAGGATATAGTTCTAATGTAGAATACATCATGACACCTGGAGGATTGGAAAGAACAAAAAAAGAAGCTGATGATGAATTTGACAATAACGAAGAAAATAGTGCTGAGAAAAATACAGTAGAAGATTTTAAGAAGAGCAAAGAAGAACTCAAAAAAGAATACGAACGCAAAATTAAAGAAGCAGAAGATTTGAAGAAAGAATTAGACAAACCTTTTGACAGCGCTCGTTACCGTTACCAAAAAGCGTACTATAAAACCCCCAATTCAGCAAAACCCAATTTAGCAGATAAGGTAAAAGAAAATAGAGATACCTATGATTTAGGATCAGAAGGAAGCAGAATTTCCTTATTGTACCTACAATCATAAACTCGGTTGGATAAGGTTGGATTAAGAACCCTGTTTCTTGGTTGAGATGGGGTTCTGCTTTTTTCACTTATTTTTGCCATTCAAAAAATGAGCTTAATGAAGAATACCCCATTTACACAAAAGCATATCGATCTAGGAGCCAAGATGGCTGAGTTTGCAGGCTACAATATGCCGATAAGTTATTCAGGCATTAATGATGAACATGCAACGGTGCGCAAAAATGCAGGGGTATTTGATGTGAGCCATATGGGTGAGTTTATATTGAAAGGAGAATATGCACTTGATTTAATTCAACGCGTAACTTCCAATGATGCTTCCAAATTAGTGAATGGACAGGCTCAATACAGTTGTTTGCCCAATAATGAGGGTGGAATTGTAGATGATTTGATTGTGTATTGTATTGATCAAAACAAGACCTATATGTTGGTAGTGAATGCTTCCAATATAGAAAAAGACTGGAACTGGATAGTTGCTCATAACACCAATCATGTGGAGATGCATAATATCTCCGACAAAACTTGTTTATTGGCCATTCAAGGACCCAACGCTACCAAAATTTTACAAACCATTTGCGATACCGATATCATGAATCTCAAATACTACACATTTGTTAGGGGTAAAATGGCAGGTGTAGACAATGTAATTATCAGTGCCACTGGTTACACAGGTTCAGGCGGAGTGGAGATTTATTTTGAAGACAGTAATAATGCAGCCAATATTATTTGGGATGCCATTTTTGAAGCAGGAAAAGACGCAGGCATTAAGCCAATCGGTTTAGGTGCTCGAGATACATTGCGTTTAGAAATGGGTTATTGTTTGTATGGCATGGACATCAACGATACTACTTCTCCTTTAGAAGCAGGACTAGGATGGATCACCAAATTCACTAAAAATTTTACCAATAGCGAAGCTTTGCAAGCACAAAAAGCAGTTGGGGTGCGCCAAAAATTAGTAGGATTTGAAATGTTGGAAAGAGGCATTCCGCGTCATGACTATTTAATCAAAGATGCATCAGGAAATACCATCGGAAAAGTAACCAGCGGCACTCAAGCACCCTCCTTGAATAAAGCCATTGGCATGGGCTATGTAGCTACTGCACATGCTGCTGTTGATAGCGAAATTTTCATCGATATACGCAACAGTTTGGTAAAAGCCAAAATTGTGAAAGCGCCTTTTGCCTAGCCGATCAAAAATTGGATGCAGTTGAAGCGGGGATTGCAAAAGTTAAGTTTCGGTATGAGTTAATACATTAGACGCAGAGCTCCTATCAAGCAACAACTATCTATAACTGTATGATCGCCACTTCATCTTTCCCAATCATTTTATAGCCATAATCATAGCAGCAAGTATAAGTACCCAATTTATGGTGTTTTTGGTGATGGGTAAAATGAGCAGTATTAAATCCATGCAAATACAATGTATTAACAGGAACGGTTTTCTTTAGAGGGAGCAAAGAATGAATATTGGCTAAGATGCGCCTGTTTCTTTGCAACAACAAATTGATTTGTCGAACGCATTTATTGGTTGGGCCATTTTGCGCATTGTGAAAACTTGTTCTACAATAACTATTACAGAACTTTTTATCGGTTCTGCCAATGATCTTTTTGCTACAAAAGCAACAACATTTTTCTTGCATCGATAGGACATTTAAATGGGCTCAAACGATGCACAAAATAGCAAACTCAATGGTTGAGCAGATAGTAGAAATACTTGTTCATGGAGGATTAAAAACGGAATTTGTTGATTTAGAAAAACAACTACTAACCTAAGAAGCCTAGAAAGCTGCATCAACAATTAAAACCTGTTTATAAACACTTACAAACATTTACAATCATCTACATACGCAAGTAGATGTTTAAAAGAACCCTTACTCCAAAATTGCTTTTCATATTTGTGTTGTTAACGGCAGTACTTACTGCTGAATTTTAAAAATCAAATAACTGAACCGTTATGAACGCAATGAAAAACAAAGTCCAATTAATTGGCAACCTAGGTCAAGATCCCGATGTAAAAACAATTGGTGAAGACAAAAAAGTAGCACATTTAAGTGTTGCCACTAACGAAAACTACCGCAATGCAAAAGGCGAAAAAGTAACCGATACCCAATGGCACAATGTGGTGGCCTGGGGCAAGCTGGCAGATATTGCTGAAAAGTTTTTGTTAAAAGGAACCGAAGTAGTAATAGAAGGCAAACTCATCAATAGAAACTATACCGATAAGCAAGGTGTGAAAAGATATATTACCGAAGTGCAGGCCAACGAGCTATTGATCTTAACAAAAAAGGCTTGAATTTATAACAAAAAAAAGCCTGATTTAATCCGCCCCCGTTTTAGTTCAGCAATACCTTACATCATTCAATAGGCGGGTATGGCCCCATCCTGCCTGTCCTATTGATAGTAAGGGCTGATCATCCAATATACGATTGGACCAGTTACTGCTACATACATCCAGAGTGGCCAGGTAATTTTCGCCAATTTTTTATGCGCCGGGAATTCGGCAGTTAATGCCCTGTATGCAGTAAATAAAATAAATGGCAATATAATTGCTGCCAGAAAAATATGGGTAATTAAAATAACAAAATAAATCAACCTGGTTCCTTCCACTGCTAACTTTTCTGCATCGGAAACCAATCCGTCATGATTGGTATCTCCAAATTTTGCTTCTCCTGCAAATAAATGATGCGCTATATAAGACAATAAAAACAGTACCGATAATACCAATGCAGTCATCATGAGTTGCTTGTGCAATAGATAATTTTTCTGCTTAACAGCTACCAAAGCGGCTACCAACAGCACTGCAATGGTTGCATTGATAAAAGCATTGGCCATTGCAAAAAGATGTACATCAAAACCTAAATCAACATCCAATTTTACCTTGCCAAGAATTACAACAACAGTAAATACCACTACAGAAAAAATGCCAATCAACCAACCAGCCATTTTATCATTCTTCTCAATACTTGCTTTTATCATAACTATTTTTATTACTGATTTAAAAATTAAAAATTGCTAGTGATGCGTTTTTATTTTATCGATGATCATCCGTTTATTTTTCTTCTAGAACGCATATATACCATAAAAAATATGACTGAAACAACTATAATTAACCATAACCAACTCAAATCGATGATATCGCGGAAAACACTGCTTTTTCTGTTTTTGTCCTTTTCTAACAATAACAGTCCAATATCTTTCGATAATTTCTTCAAAGAAGTAGAATCCAGCCCATTATAATAACCACGTACCACATAATCTCTATCCAACAAAACAAATCGATTGGTATGCACAAAATCTGGCGAAATAGGCTCTTCCGAAAACTGATCAACTTTTAATTCATTAAAAGCAAAATCATAAATCGCTTTTTTATTACCAGTTAACATCCACCAGTTATCATGATTTACCCCAAATCTGTCTGCATAGTTTTTTAATACCGATACTGAATCATTTTCTGGATCAACCGTAAAAGACATAAAGTGAACAATTGAGGTATCAATCTTGTTGCGCACATTGCCCCCTTTTTTAAATGATTGCTGCACTTTCGCCATATTACGGGTAAGCATGGGGCAAATACTTCTACAACTGGTAAAGAAAAAATCCAAAACCAAGATTTTGCCTTGCTTGTCATATAAACTTACTGTATCCCCTAATTGGTTGGTTAGTTGGATATTGGCTGTTTTATGCCAAATACTATCATCAACTGTTTTACCTCTTTGTACTTTGGTAACCACAGTATCCAATAAATAATGGCGGGGAATATCTACAGCATTCTCACCATATGATTTTAATAATAAGTAACATGCAATAGGAATTCCCAAAGCAATCATTAATCCTAAAATAGCTTTTTTATTCATCGTTTTTTGATAAGAAAAAACCATCCCAATAATGGGGATGGTTCAAACAATTTAAAATTATTGAGTAATCTTATTCGCTCTAATGTCCCGCTTTTTCTTCCGCTTTCTTTTCTTCTCCGTGCTGCTCATCCGCATGTTTTGCCTCACCATGACTAGCTGCTTGTTTCTTCTCTACTTTAATAGTGCTTTGCTCTTTAAAGTGAGGATCATATGTATTGCGCAGATTTCTAAAAGAATTTCCATCATACAAAAACGCAGCAATAAACCAAATGAACAAGGCCAATGGAACTACAATGGTCATGATTAAGTTCTTTAACTCATGTTTCAAGTGCATAAAATAAGCAACAATATAAAAAGCTTTAGCCATCATCAAAATAACAATGGTGCCTTTGATAGCTAATCGGAAAGATTCTTGATCCAATGGAATATCAATCATCCAAAAACCTAGAACCAATTCTACAATAGTTAAAACAGTAAGTATTACGGTAACTTTTATAATTTCTTTAGTACCTCCGCCTGCGTGCTCATCATGTTCTGCAGTATGTGCCATAAATGCTTATTATTAATGTTAAAATATTAAATCAAATAGAAACAAGTAAATACAAATACCCAAACAAGGTCTACAAAGTGCCAGTACAAGCCTGCTTTTTCAATCATTAAATAATGACCTCTTTGCTCGAACTTATCGGTTAATGTCATTATCAACATCACGATATTAATAACAACTCCACTTAATACATGGAAGCCGTGAAATCCAGTAATGGTAAAAAAGTAATTGGTGAAATTGGTTGTAGAAGCTGTTCCATCATGATTTAAAAATGGATTGCTACCCCACCAAGCACCTTCGTGGTGCAAATGGTTCCACTCCCAAGCTTGACAGCTTAAGAAAGCAATACCACCAATAATGGTCCAAATTAAATTTTTAGTAACGCCTTTTTTATCCATGTTATGACCAGCCTGAACAGCTAAAACCATGGTTACCGAGCTGATAATTAAAATAAAAGTCATAACACTCACAAACACCAATGGAGCATTGGCTCCTTCAGGAGCAAAAGGAAAACTTTTAAAAACTTCATTGGGGTCAGGCCATCCATTGGTAGAGAAGCGGATGGTACCATAAGAAATAAGGAATGCACCGAATGTAAAAGCATCACTCATTAAAAAATACCACATCATTAATTTGCCATACTCAACGTTGAAGGGACTTTTACCTCCACTCCAAGATTTGGTTACATGTGCTGTTGCAGTTGTTGCCATATTGGTCGTAAATTTCTGTTACAAAAGTATTGCGTAGCGCTCAAAAAAACTGCATAAAATGCAAGTTTTTTTAATTATCCTATCCAATTATAAAAAATGAATAAATAGATCCATAATATATCTACAAAATGCCAGTAAGTACTCACCATATCGATGGACAAACTACTATAATGCTTTACCCTACTGATATATGCACGTATCACTATCACCAAAATAGCAATAACCCCTCCTAATACGTGCGCCATATGCAATCCAGTAATTACCAGCAAGAAAGAAGCTGCTGAATTACTTTTACTCCCTACTAGCGCTATATTTCTACTTTCTAAATTCAAAAATCCGATCACCTGTAAAGCCATAAATAAAACCCCTAAAATTGCAGTGGCTGTTATTAAGCTTCTGTATCTGCCCATTTCACGTGCTTTGAATGATTTTTGAGCTAAATGCACGGTGATACTGCTCAGCAAAATCACCCCTGTTGAATACCAAAATACCAGTGGTAATTCAAATTCCAACCAAGTACTTTGGTTCTTTTTTACAATATAGGCACTGGTTAATCCGGCAAACATCATTACAATGCTGCCCATGGCTACCCAAAGGGTAAATTTCTGCGGGTGAATTCTTTGTGGCTCTTTGGCCTGAACACTTGTCATATCTCTTATCTTTTATCTCAATTTCTACTTTCTACTTTCATCTCTGATCTTTTATCTCCTATCTCTTATCTTTTATCTCCTATCTTTTATCTCTTATCTTTTATCTCCTATCTTTTATCTCCTATCTTTTATCTCTTATCTTTTATCTCTTATCTTTTATCTCCTATCTCTTATCTTTTATCTCTTATCTCTTAATTCTTAATTCTTATCCGCAAGCATTGCCAATAAAACAATTGGCAAATAAATATAACTGCTGAACATTACTCTTCTAGCAGCTTTTACATCCATGGTATGATACAATCTTACACTTTGAACAACCATAAATAAATTACATGCCAATATGATCCATAAACTGGTAATACCTGTTAAACCATAATAATAAGGCAAAACACCAACCGGAATCATTAGTACGGAATACATGACCGTTTGAACGGCAGTAAATTTTGTTGGACCAGTGGCAGATGGTAATAATTTGAATCCTGCCTTTGTATAATCATTGTGCGATACCCATGCAATTGCCCAAAAATGGGGGAACTGCCATAAGAATTGCATGCCAAATAGAATCCAACCACCTGCACTAAAATCATCGTTGCCAGCCACCCATCCAATTAAACAAGGCAATGCTCCGGGGAATGCGCCAATTAATACTGCAATTGAATTGATTTTTTTAAGTGGCGTATAAATGAATGAATATAAAAACAAACTGAAAGCCGAAACCAATGCTGCCGATAAATTAAAAAAATACCACATCATCGCCACCCCAAGCACCCCAGCTATAAAAGCAAAAACATAAGCTTCTTGCTGAGACATAGAGCCATTGGCTACTGGTCTTTTTGCGGTTCTTTTCATCACTGCATCTGTATCTTTTTCAACCGCTTGATTGATTGCATTGGCACTGCCTGTAACCAACATGCCCGCTAAAAATAGTATGCAGATGATTGCCCAATTGTATTCAACAACTTTAGGCGCTAATAAATAACAAATAACGCAGGAGAAGACTACGGTAAAACTCAATGTGAACTTAATCAACAAAAAATAATCCTTCACTTTAGCAGCAAGTGAAAAAGAAGATGAAGCTATTGGTTGTTCAGAATTATTTTTCATGCGCGGCACTTCGTTTAAAAACAATGCTCCCGTATTTTCGGGAGCATTGAAATATTTGTACTGAAAAAACCTGTGTTGTTTTTTCAGCTTTTCAATTAATGTTGACTTTCGTCGGCTCCTACTGGTGTTGTTTGAGGAATAAATTCTTTTCCATCTTTCGCATAGTCATAAGCCCAACGATGCACTTCTGGAATTTCTCCTACCCAGTTACCATGACCAGGATTGATCGGAGTTGTCCACTCCAGTGTATTGGATTCCCAAGGATTTGGATTGGTTAACTTTCTTCCTTTGAAAATAGAATGGAAGAAGTTAAACAAGAACAAAATTTGAACTGCAAAAACAACCATTGCAACTGTACTAATAAATCTATTTAAATCACCAAACTGATTAAAACTTTCCCAAGCACTGAAATCATAATATCTACGAGGCATACCAGCCAATCCTTGGTAATGCATTGGCCAGAAAATTAAATAAGCACCAGCAATTGTTGCCCAAAAATGTATGTAACCAAGCGTGTTATTCAATTGCTTACCGTACATTTTAGGAAACCAATGGTATATACCGGCAAACATTCCAAACATACTAGCAACACCCATTACAATATGGAAGTGAGCAACTACAAAATAGGTATCATGTAAGTGAATATCCAATGCAGAATTACCCAACCAAATACCTGTTAATCCACCAGAAATAAATAAACTTACAAATCCAATGGCAAATAACATAGCTGGAGTAAAACGTATACTTCCTCTCCATAAGGTAGTTAGCCAGTTAAATACTTTAATAGCAGAAGGTACTGCAATCAATAAAGTAAGCAATACAAATATTGAACCCAAGAATGGATTTAATCCTGTTACAAACATATGATGCGCCCATACCAAGAAGGCTAAGATAGCAATCGCAAATAATGAACCAACCATGGCCATATAACCAAAGATAGGTTTGCGTGAATTCACTGATAAAATTTCAGAAACCATACCCATTGCAGGTAACAAAATGATATACACTTCTGGGTGTCCTAAGAACCAAAATAAATGTTGATATAAAATGGCACTTCCACCTTCATTTGGCAATGCACCTACCCCATTGATAAATATATCAGATAGATAAAAACTTGTTCCAAAATTTCTATCAAAAATTAATAAGATAAAACCTGAGAACAATACTGGGAAAGACAAAACGCCCAATATTGCAGTAAAGAACAAAGCCCAAATAGTTAATGGCAAACGAGTCATACTCATTCCTTTGGTACGCATATTCAATACAGTAGCGATATAGTTCAATCCGCCTAATAAAGAAGAAACAACAAACAATGCCATTGAGATCAACCAAAGATCCATACCTGTTTTAGAACCAGGAGATGCATCACCTAGAGCGCTTAATGGAGGATAAGCAGTCCAACCGCCACTGAATGGTCCTGTTTCTACAAATAGGGAAGACAACATTACAATGCCAGCTGCAAAGAAGAACCAATAGCTCAACATATTCATGAATGGAGAAGCCATATCTCTTGCTCCAACTTGCAATGGAATTAAAAAATTGGCAAATGTTCCACTCAATCCTGCGGTTAATACAAAGAATACCAACACGGTTCCATGTGTGGTAACCAATGCATAATACGCTTCTGGCGTGATTTTTCCACCAGCTGCCCATTTGCCTAAAATATCTTCCAACCAAGGGAAAGTACTGTCCGGATAACCCAACTGTAAACGGAACAATACACTCATTAATCCACCCAACACGGCCCAAACCATTCCTGTAATAAGGAATTGCTTTGCAATCATTTTATGATCTTGGCTAAACACATATTTGGTAATAAATGTTTCATGATGATGGTGTTCACCATGATGATCACCATGTGCATCATGGTGAACTTCTGTTGTAGCATGTGCGTGTAATACTGCTTCGTTACTCATACACTTGATTCTTTATTTTTTTAACAACTTTCACAATAGAAGGTTGTTGGTTGTTCTACATTTTTGCGATTACTTTTGATGCTGCTTCAACAGGCTTAGCTGCCAACTTTAAAGAGTCTGCAGGTTTAGCCATTGAAGGATCTTTATCCGGAAATGCCGTATAATAGTATGGCTTGATACCAACCATTTTAGCATCGTATTCTTCTTGATCCAACACTTCTATAACTCCCTTCATTGAGTAATGGCCGTTTCCGCACATTTGATCACAACTGATCTCGTAAGCAAAATTTGGATTGCCTGTTATTTCTTTCATTTCCTTGGTAGTGTATTTTGGTGTAAACCACAAGGTGGTTGGAATTCCAGGAACCGCATCCATCTTCATTCTAAAATGAACCAAACCTACATCATGAATTACATCTCTTGATCCAATCACTAATTTTACTGGTTTACCTTTCACCAAATACATGGTTTGTTCTAAAACCAAATCATCATGCGATAGTTGATCATCCCAAATTATACCCAATGTATTGCTCGCGTTATCGATGTTCTTGAAATATTTTTTTCCGAATGTGGCATCCTTGCCTGGATAGCGAAAAATCCAACCAAATTGTTTCCCGGTAATTTCTACTACCATGGCGTTTTGAGGAGGCTCGCCCGTAAACAAAAACCAGTTACGTAAACCAATAGTTACCAACACAGTTAATACGATAGCTGGAATGATGGTCCAAATTAATTCTAACTTGGTACTGTGCGCAAAGAAATAAGGTTTTCTATTGTCTGTTTCTTGGTATTTATAAGCGAACCAAAATAATAAAATCTGTGTTCCGATAAATACAATTCCAGTTACTCCTACAGTAACCATTAACATGGAATCTACTCTTGCGCCTTCAACACTAGCAGCATCATGAGCCATCAATGTTTTACCAAAATAAATTTCATTACAATACCAAACACCAATAAGGCCCAATACCAAAAACACTACCATCAAAAAACCATTGATTTTATTGTCTTGCCTCTGGCTTTTCTTTTCTCCCTTTAGCACTGCTACATACTCACTGGCTTTAGCAATCTGAAAGATGACCAAAAAAACCAGTACCGATACCGCGATGATTAAAAACATTGTCATAGTCTTATCTATATTATCTTATTCTAACAATTAATATGCCCTATAGGTTTATTTAAACCTGATGTATAACACTTTCTTTTAAATATGGATGGTATTTTGGAATCAAAGGTTTGCTAGCCAAAGATTTTCCTACAAATAATATCATCATACCTACAAAAAATGTTAAGATTCCAAAATCCAACCAACCCAACTCTACATGCTCCTTCATTAATGAACCCATCACCATTTGGTAAAAATCAATCCAGTGACCAAAGATGATTAAAACTGCCATAAAAGTTACTAATGTGTAATTTCTTTTAGCAGAACGCTTCATCAATATCAACAAAGGGCATAAGAAATTAATAATTAGGTTAAAGAAGAATACGCCTTTGTATGGTCCTTGAACACGATGTTTAAAATAAACTGTTTCTTCTGGAATATTAGCGTACCAAATAAGCATGTACTGAGAGAACCATAGGTAGGTCCAAAATATTGAGAAAGCAAACATGAACTTACCAATATCGTGTAAATGTTCTTGACTGGTTAATTCCATGTAGCCCTTGTTTTTTAAATAAATCAACCAAAGCGCTACCAACGACATTCCGGCAACAAAAGAACTTGCAAAAGTGTACCAGCTATACATGGTAGAATACCAATGCGCATCAATACTCATCATCCATAGCCAAGGAATGGTAGAACCAACAGTTAAACCAAACCAAACAGTAAACAATGCAGCTCTTACAGTTCCTTTTAAAATAAACTTTGCACCTGTTTCATTATTCATTTCCACTTCGTCGGCTTGTTTACTTAACTGACGAATTCTCCAGCCTAAGAAACTCCACAATCCAATTGTTGCTGTTGTCCAAATCACAAAGAATGTAGGATTTAAGAATCCGGCCTTACCTCTTAAAATAGGATCGGCAGCAACTGCTTCAGCATCTAACCAATGATAGATATGGTGTTTATGACCGAAAATAATGTACATTAAAACTGCAAAAGTGATGGCACCAAATATGGGAACCATGGTAGAAATAGCTTCCGGTATTCTGCGAAAGCTCTGTGTGAAACCAGCTTGAGCCAAAGTTGTTACACAGATAAAGAACATACTGGCATTACAAATCAATGTCCAGAAAATACTGTTGTACATTAATGTGCCCCAAAAATGAACTTGCTCGTGCTCGTCGGAACTAAATCCTTTAGTGACCATTCCATATGATAATGCAACCAATCCAACACCGATTAGGGCATAGGACCAGGTTTTCATTTTTCCGGGAACTTCAAATTGTGTTCTTAAAGATGCCATTGTTACTCTTTTAGTTCAGTTATACTGATTTCTTAAATTATTTTGCTGCTATTCCTGCTATTACTGTTGCTACTGGAGCTGATGCTGGTGCTGCTTTTTTTCCTTCTTGTTGTTTCGATTTAATATAGGCGATAATCATCCAACGTTGCTTTCTACTCAACTGTGAAGCATAAGAACCCATCAAATTTTTACCATATGCCACTGAATAGAACATTTGTCCTGCAGGCATTGCTTCATATTTTGCATCACCAACCAGTGCTGCAGGTTTTGCGGCATAAGGTCCATCGCCGTCTTTATACAAAGGTCCATTCCCTTTTAAATTGGCTCCATGACAAATACCACAATTCACCAAATACAAACGCTCAGATTCTGCCATGTCTTTAGCAGACAAACTATCGTATGGATTCTTTACCAATTTAGAAGCTGTATAATTGGTGGTATCTCCAGCAGCATCTTTTGCAATATGAAATGGCATGTCTTCTTCGCGAGAAATCGTGCCAGCAACAGGCATACTTGTATAGTTAATTCCTTTTTCTGCTAAGTTGCTATGATCGGCATAAGACTCATACGCTCTACTGTAGGCCATATCGGGCATATAAATACTGCCCGGCTTGCGCTTAACATCGCTGCAAGCTGCTAAAAGAACAACTGCAGTTAAACAAGCTATGATGGATGTATTCTTCATAATTCTATTCATTCAATGTTTCTATATTAATTAAGCAGCAACTATTTGTTTGTTCTCAAAACGCATTTCATCTTTATCGTATCTTCCAAGCCACCAACCTTCTTCAGCTATTTGAACATCGGTTTCAACTGCGCCATTGTTTTGTAAGAATGCTTTTAAATCGTCTACATTGGTTTTGTCGGTACATTCAATGACCATTACAAATAAATCATCGGTAGCACGAGCATGAAAATGATGCTTTTTTACAAATGGAGCCAATTGACATAAATAACAAAAAGTAAGTACCATTCCTACAGCAGCAAATAAAACCGTTAACTCGAATATGATGGGAATCCATGCTGGCAAAGCAAAATGTGGTTTACCACCAATATTCAAAGGCCAGTCTTTGGTAAAAATCCAACTGATACAGCTGATTGCAGTAGATGTTCCTGTAATACCATAGATAAAACCTGCAGTATGTAAACTTGTTTCTCTTAAGCCCATTGCATGATCCAATCCATGCACTGCAAAAGGCGTATATACATCGTGGATTTTAAATCCGGCAGTACGTACTTTTTTTACAGCAGGAAACAATACTGCTTCGTCATCAAAACAACCAACTACGAATTTCTTTTTTGCCATATTACACCCCCTATCCCCCTGAAGGGGGAATAATTAAAAAGTTAAATAATATTTTCGTTCTCTTTCATTTTTATTACTGTTCCCAAGCTACCCTTTAGAGCCTGCCCCGACTGGTCGGGGGGGCTGGGGGTTAATGTGCGTGTTCGTGCACAAACTCTTCTAATTTTTGCTCTTCTATTTTGCCCATTTGATTTTTATAGCCTTCACCCGTTGTTTTCAATACATACTTGATTTCTGCTACTGCAATTACTGGGAAGTATTTAGCAAATAAGAAGAAGCATGTAAAGAACAATCCGAATGTTCCTGCATAGAAACCAATTTCATAAATTGAAGGGCTATAGTAAACTGACCAGCTACTTGGTAAATAATCGCGGTATAAAGAAGTAACGATAATTACAAAACGCTCAAACCACATACCGATATTTACAATGATGCTCATGAAGAAAGTAACAAAAATGTTTCTTCTCATTTTGCGGAACCAGAAAATCTGCGGGCTCAACACGTTACAAGCCATCATACCCCAATAACTCCATCCATAAGGGCTGAATAAATTAGCACGGCTGTACCAGAAAGTATATCCTTCATATTTGTTTTGGCTATACCAACCCATGAATAATTCTGTTAAATAAGCAATACCTACAATAGAACCGGTGAGTACAATTACTTTATTCATGGCTTCTATATGACCAATGGTTACATAGTCTTCCATCCCAAATACTTTGCGTACGATGATCATCAAGGTTTGCACCATGGCAAAACCAGAGAAGATAGCACCTGCAACGAAGTATGGAGGGAAAATGGTAGTATGCCATCCAGGTATTACTGAAGTAGCGAAATCGAAAGATACAATCGTGTGTACAGAAAGTACTAGCGGTGTACTCAAACCTGCCAATACCAATGATAAACTTTCATGACGTTGCCAATGTTTGGTAGAACCAGTCCAACCAAATGATGCAATACCATATAAACGCTTGCGCAATTTAGTGAAAGCTCTATCACGAACAGTTGCAAAGTCTGGAATCAATCCACTGTACCAGAATAATAATGAAACAGTGAAATAAGTTGAAATGGCAAATACGTCCCATAATAATGGTGAATTAAAATTCACCCATAATGGACCACGTGAGTTTGGATAAGGCAATACAAAGAACGCCATCCATACTCTACCCATGTGGAAGATAGGGAACTGTCCAGCACACATTACAGCGAAGATGGTCATCGCTTCAGCAGCGCGGTTTACACCTGTTCTCCATCCTTGACGGAATAATAATAAGATAGCAGAGATCAAAGTTCCGGCATGACCAATACCTACCCACCATACGAAGTTGGTGATGTCCCAACCCCAACCCACGGTTTTGTTTAGGTTCCACTGGCCAATACCATACGTAACTTCACGATAAACGCTGTAAACACCAAACATCAATAAGGCAACCGATATGTAAAAACCAATATACCATAATTTGGTAGGCTTGGCTTCGATCGGGCGAACGATGTCTTCTGTTACCTGTGCATAGGTTTTATCTCCATACACCAACGGTTCCCTGAGCTGTGATTCGTACTTTAAATGCATCTCTTCTTATTTTGTTCGCAGCATATTTAAGTATGCTGTGTAATTTCAGTTTCTAAATATCCAATACAATTATCCGTGTGCTTTTTCAGTAGTTGCTTTTGCACCTGCTGCTTTCTTTTCTCCTTCGTGTTTTTCCCCTTCATGATGAGCACCTTTTTCGGTGTTTCTCACTTTGGCCATATAGGTTACATTCGGTAAAACGTGCAACATTTCTAGTACATAAAACTGGCGGTTCGGATTTTCCTGACGCACCATAGTGATGGCACTTTCTTTGCTATTGGCATTACCAAAAGTGATTGCATTGGTAGGACAAGCTTGTTGACATGCAACTTTGATATCGCTATCAACCAATGGACGGCTGTCTTTCTTCGCTTTTAATTTTCCTTCTTGTAAACGTTGCACACAGAAAGAACATTTTTCAATTACACCTCTAGAACGAACGGTAACATCTGGATTCAATACCATTCTAGTTAAATCGTCGTTCATATCCAATACCACATCATTTACTACACCATTTTGATTATCACCAAAGCTATCCGCTCCAGAATAATCAGCCCAGTTAAAACGACGCACTTTATACGGACAGTTGTTGGCGCAATACCTTGTACCAATACAACGGTTATAAGTCATTTGATTCATCCCTTCGCTACTATGATTTGTAGCTGCAACCGGACAAACGTTTTCGCAAGGTGCGTTATCGCAGTGTTGACACATCAATGGTTGGAATACCACATTTGGATTGTCCATATCGCCACTATAGTAGCGATCTATTCTCAACCAATGCATTTCATGACCGCGCAATACTTCGGGCTTACCAACAACTGAAACGTTGTTTTCTGCATTACATGCTACAACGCAAGCGCCGCAACCATTACAAGTATTTAAGTCTACACTCATTCCCCATTTAATTCCTGGACGATCGTACACAGGATAAATGGTTCCTTGACTTTCAAATTTCTCTAAACCACCCCAAGGTTTTAATTCAGCATCACGCTCATCGCGGATCTCTGTTGGGTGATGTTTATATTGAGCCAATGTAAGCTCTTTCATTACCTCCGTACGATTACCTTGAGCAGTATCGTAGCGGCTATGTGTTTGTGTTAAAGCAACAGGATAAGTTGCGTCGGTTAAACTGATGCTAACATCTGCACAAGAATAACTTACTGTTGCTCCATTGGTGCATGCTAAAGGAAAAGCATTCTTACCTACATTATCGGCAGATTTTCCCATATTAGCTGATCTTCCGTAACCCACTGCAATACCAATGGTATCTGGGTGCGTACCAGGAATGATCAATGCAGGAAGTTCTATAGATTTTCCATCAACAGTAACTTTAACTACTTTCTTTGGAGGATTAACTTCATATGCATCTGCCTGACCACCATTGTTTAAATCGATGTTGAGCAAGGTTCTTGCCATTGCAGGAGATACGATAACATAGTTGTCCCAAGTAGCACGAGTAACAGGATCAGGTAATTCTTGCAACCATGGATTGGATGCACCCTGACCAGCACCGATACCTACTTTTTGATAGAGAACCAATTCTACTTTACCGCCTTTTTTACCAGTATTTGCAGCAGCAACGGCGGCGGCAACAGCAGCACTATTAAAGTTTCCAGCAGCAACAGTGTCTGTAGCTGTGGTAAATATTCCGTCTTGTAAAGCTTTATCCCATCCAGCAACTCCACCTAATTTAGCCGACCAAAAATTCTTTAAGAAAGCCAAATAATCATCAGTCACACCAGCCCATTTCAATAGACTGTCTTGCCATTGGCGAGTTTTAAATAAAGGATATATAGTAGGTTGTAAAAAAGAGAAATGACCCGCTTTAGGTTCGGCATCACCCCA
>Ga0164293_10000444_pt1 | contig 32738 bp, 47 predicted proteins | sample GEODES118metaG_FD_111487 | JGI IMG/M metagenome (GOLD analysis project Ga0164293, IMG submission 111487) | Eutrophic lake water microbial communities from Lake Mendota, Wisconsin, USA - GEODES118 metaG | ecosystem: Environmental > Aquatic > Freshwater > Lake | place: USA: Lake Mendota...
GTCAGTTTCGGCTTCGGGCGTCCAACTTTTTGCCACCCCGGGTTGATGCCGGGGCGGGGTCAGGTGCCTGTCATGAACCGCCGACGGATGTTGCATGAGCGGTGAGCCGGGGCAAGTGGTGAATCTGCGACGCCTGGGTAGATGTGGTCGGCTTGCCACGGGTCACCCTCCCTGGCTGCCTCGCCACACAGCCAGCAATGGGTCGCTGATTCGCGTACCGCTTTGGCTCGTGCTTGATAGTCGCCCTTGTAGTGATCGCGCTTGTGGGTTCGGTGTGCGTCGGTCAAGGCTTGCCGTTTGGATTGGCAGCTGGTGCAGCGCACTGGTTCGGTGGTGAGTTGGCGGCAGGTGAGGCAAGGGCGGCGAATGGGCATGGGTTGAGAATAGAGGGTGGCTCTACCCTGATTTTGGAGACAGGACACGGGTGTGACTACGTCACACACCTGTGTCCCCATGTCTGGCAAAGGTTTGAGGGAGTGTGTCCCCGAGCCATGTCCCCGTGTTGGGGTTAGTTGAGTGGGTCGCGGAGTCGGTTTTGGGCGATGGCCCGTAGTGCTGGTGACCACTTCTGGTTCTTGGCAGCGACGCCTCGTGCTCTGGCTTCTTCTCGGAACTTGTTGGTGTCTTCTTGCACCATGCCAGGTTTGAGTTCAGGGAAGGCTTGCAGGATTTGTCTGGCGAGGTTGTAGATGGGTTCGGTGAAGGTCTCAAGGGTTTCTTTGAGCCGGATGGGGTTGTGGTCTTCTTCTAGTTGTTCTTCTATGAGTTCTACTTCGGTGGGTGCCCAGCCGATGCGTGAGAAGACTCGGGTGAGTTTGATGGTGTGGCCGTCTCGTTGGAGGTGGTAGACGATGTCGACGTCGTCGTTCTTGGCTGATGAGCCTCGTTGGCCTTGGGTTTTGCCTTTGTCTTTGCCTGCGTGGTCGGTGCGTAGGAGTGCGATGCCTGCGCCTTTGAGGGCGAGTCCTGTTGTCCTGGCGAACTCGCGGTAGGTGTCTGCTGAGTTCTCTTCGCCTTCTACGGCCCGCCCGGTGGTGTCGATGACTACGACTTGGGCTTGTGTGAGCTCTACGAGTTTCATGACGGCTGCTGCGCCTTCGTAGGTGTTGAGCGGTGGTAGGGATGGGATGAGGGCGTAGTGGAGGTGGGTGAGGTCGTCTTCTCGTGTGTAGCCAAGGTTGTCTAGGCGTTCCATCAGATCGGCTGCGGTCATCTCGTAGTCGAGGTAGAGCACGTGGACTTTGTCTTGTGCTGGGCGTCCGAAGATGGGTTTGCCTGTGGCGAGTGCTGCTGTGCAGGCGAGGGCTATGTACGACTTGCCTTCTTTGCTGACGGCGAACAGTGCGGTTTGTCTGCCGCGTGCGATGAGTGTGTAGGCAATCCAGTCTTCTGCTTTGTGGTCTTGGTTCCAGAACTCTTGCCAGTTGACGAGTTGGGATAAGAGTTCGTCGGGTGTGCTGGTGGTGATGGTTGGGTTGAGGTTCATGTATTGGGCTGCTGCTTGTTTCCATGAGCCTTGGTGGTGTCGTTGGGCGTGGTAGCCGAAGCGTGAGTATCCGCCTTCGGGTACGGGTGCGTTGCTGCTGAAGACGATGAGTGCGTCGTTGCCGTTGTGGTTGAGGCTGGCGGAGATGCCTGTGGTTTTGCCTGGTCGTCTCCAGTATTCGGTTCCGTCTGTGCCTTGGTAGACGTAGGTCCATCCGTCTTGGGTGAGGATGGTTTGCCAGTTGGTGTTGTTGTTGTAGCGGGCTGAGGGTGAGTTGGGGTCGGTGAGGAAGATGTCGCCGTCTGCTGGTCTTGTTCGGTCTATTTTTGGTTCGGCGGTGAGGCGTTTGATGAGCCAGTCGGGTGCGTCGGCTGGGAGAATGTCGGTGATGCCGAAGCCTTCTTCGAAGGTGTAGGGCTTGCCTATCGGGTGGAGTGTGGGTGGGGCGAGGACTTGGCCGCCGTCGCCTCGGATGTCGAGTCCTGGGCCGAGGCGTTTGCCTGCGTCGTTGCGGATGGCGATGGGTGTGGTGAAGTAGAGGTGGCGTCCGCCGGTTGGGGTGAGGACGGTGACGGTGTCGGGGAGTTTGCCGTGTTCAGCTTCTAGGTCGGCGAGTGTGTCTGATCCTGATTGTTGTGGGTCGTGTTCGTCTATGTCAAGTACGAACACTTGGCGTGCGCCTGCTCGCCCGGTGCAGATGCCGACGCCCCAGTCTTTGTAGGTGGTGGTGAACCATTGTTTGACGGTGTCGGTGTTGCTGGTGGCAATCGTTTGCCATGCTTCGATACCTGCAGGGTATTTTTCTCCTGGCGCAATCGGTATGACTCGTATGCCTCGTGATGCGTACAGCAGCGCGTTCTCTAACACTGTCATTGGCGGGTCTCCCTGGTTAGTAGATGTTTAGGTTAGTGCGTTAGACACGGCGGCCACGAATGTGATGGAGCCAGGCAACGAACACTGGTTCAGGTAGGAACCCTTTGGTGTCCCAGTTGCCGTACACGCCTTCGGCGATGGGGTTCAGTGGGATGATGCGGAACTCGGCTGGTGTGTCAACGGTTGCTTCTTTCCAGAGTGTGCCGTCGTCGGTCTCGTACTTGTATTGGACGCAGAACGCGGGCAGACCGGCACGATCAGCCAGGTCAATCAGGGCGAGCATGTTGGCTGAGTCGGTCATGATGTTGCCGTTGTAGTGGCGGTACTCGATGAGGGCTACGGCTTTGCGGTTGTCGTACTCACATAGCAAGAAGTCGATGTCTACTGCGGGGACGTTGTAGCCCCAGGTTCGATGCTTGAGGCTGATGATTTCATCTCGGCGGTTGTGGCGTTCATTGCTGCTCATTGGTGGTCTCCTGTGGTTGTTGGTATTCGGGTAAGTCGAACCAGTTGGTCCAGATTTGTGATGGGTGTTTGCCTAGTTTGATTGCAAGTTTGTCTGCGGTGTATGGGTCAAGGTTGGTGGTGCCTTTGCGCCATTGTTGGACGCGGGTGCGGCTGACGCCGAGGACTGCACCAATGTTGGATGCCCATTCGCCCTCCCCGAATGATTCGAGGAGGGCGGCTGCTGGGAAGCACCATCGGTTGGTGAGTTTTTTGCGGGTCACCAGTCGCGGCTCATTGCTTCTGATTCGTAGATGTCGTCGCCCCACAGCTCACGGAAGAACTGTTCCACGGTTTGTTGTGGTTGTGCGTGAATCTTTTGGATGGGGATGGACACCGTCTTGTACTGCCGGGTGGCTTGCACGGTGGTGATGTCCAACGGATCGATGTTCGTTTCTTCTATGAACATCTGTTCCGCTTGGTCAACTTGGCTGCCGGACACGGTGAGGATGATGTCGCCTGGTGTGTTGTCATCGAAGACAACTTTGGTGACACCGAGCAAGCCTTGGGCGTGCAGGATGTAGATGTCGCGCTTCATTGGTCGTCCTCTTCTTTCTTCGGCTCGATGGCGAAGTCTTCGCAGTTGAGCATGCGCCAACCTTGCATCTTGCGTTCATCCATTCGTCGGCTGAACTTCTTGGATTTGAATGTCGGTGGCTTGATGCCTTTCTTGCCACGGGCTGTGGCATAGTCCTGCATCGCCCACCAAACATTGTCGAATCCACCTTGCACGAGGGCGTCGTACAAAGCGTCAGCGAGTTGGGTTTCCGCAATGAGTCGTCGCTGCAACTCCTGGGTTTTCTGTCTTTCAAGTGGCGTCATTGACGACCTCCTGTAATCACATGCGGCGGGCATGTCCGTGCTGGCCTCGGCAGGTCAGCGGCAACAAGGTAACACAGTTTTTGGTCTCCGGGCGGTACGCCCGAGATTTATTTTTGCATCTCTGCTGGCGGGTTGTGCCGGGTGCAGGTCGGTGGGCTGGTGGGTGTGATGTAAAGAGTTATTTTATTTTCACATCGAGCGCAACGCCAGGTCACTCTTCTTCTTCGGCTTCTCTGTCCATCCATGCTTTGGCGATTTTGGCTTTCTGGATGTGGCTGACGGCTTCGCATAGTCCGATGGTTTCTGCTGCCGACTGGTCTTCCAAGCATTGTATGTAGAACGACTGGTCAGCGTCAGCATCCTCGACTACGGCGATGAGCACGTATTTGATGCACCAGCCTTCGCCGATGTCGTTCAAGTATTTCTCGACTGCGTCAGTCCTCTTGGTCATCAAGGCCGTCGCATGTCGGTTTGGGGTTGGGTGTGCAGGCGCAGGGTCGGCGTGGGTCTCGGGTGTTCATCTGCGTTCAACGGTAACTGGTGGCGACCAGGTGGTTGACCAGTCGTTGCCGGGTTTGAATGCGACGGTGGCTTCGCCTTCGGCGTTGAGTGTGACGAGTAGGTAGAGGCCGCGGGTGCGGTAGGCGTTCATGATGTCGGTGGAGTCGAGTGTTGCAATCCAGCGTGCGTGGCCGTCGTGGTCGGCCATGACGGTGACGAACTGTGGGGTGAGTGCGTCAATGTTCATGGCACGTCCTTGAACCGGGTGACAGCATTGTCGTGCAGGTCTTGGATGTGTTCGTGCACCATGTTGAGGCAGCCGAGGTAGCCAGCTGCGTCGACGACACTGTCGCGATGCCAGCGGCCTTCATCCATGTTGGTGGTCAGTCGAGCAAGTTTGACTGCGACCATGAACAGGATTGCTTGTTTGATGCCGAGGTTGATGCCGGTCATGCCGTAGAAGATGCGGGTGACTTTGCCGTAGTCGTCGAATGGGTGTGAGTACGCCTGTTGGCGTGGCCCGGTGATGAGGTCGTGCGCCTCGGTGAGTATCTCTGCGCCTTTCACAGTTCTATTCCTTGGGCGATGTGGACACGTAGGCGTTCAACGGTGGAGTTGAGTTGGGTGATTTGGGTGTCTTTGTGGAACAGTTCTTTGATGGCTGCTTGGAGTGAGTCTTCCAAGTTGTTGCGTTGGTCGGTGACGATGGATAGGGCGGTGGATAGTTCAGCAATCCGGGTCTGTGCTTCGTCGTGCATCAGGCGTAGTGCGTCTGGATCGTAGGTCATTGCGTGCCTCCTGGGCGGTTGGGTGTGGGTTGGGCTGGTGGCCGTGTCGACGCAGGGTAGACACGACCACCAGGTATTGCGGGTGGTTGTTACCACATGTTGGCGGAGTCATCCTTGACAGGTGCATCCACTTTGGCGGCGTAGAGCTTCGGGGCGTTGAACGCTGCCGACTTCTTCTCTCCGTCTCCCGTGTATCGCACTGACAAGGTTGAGCCGACAAGCGTTGAGACGCCTGCCTTCTCGGCTGCTTCGCGGATGGCCTTGACCATCTGACCACGCACCCAAAGGTTGGATGCACCGATGACGGTTTCAAGCGTGAACACGAACACCCAACGCGGGTCTCCGTTGTCATACGTCTTGACGTTCCCGGCTGGGTCTTTGTCTTGCAGTTTCGTCACTTCGGTGACGACACCCGTGTGGGTGTCACCTACCTTGACGAACTTGAGGGCTGGCAGCTTGGGGCCGCCAGCGGTTGATTCCATGAACTCATCCATGAGTTTTCTCCTTGATGATGTAGTGGTTGCTAACTGGGATGTATTCGAGCACGGCTCGCTCGGCGTAGATGTCCTGCAACGACGACCAAACACGTTCGGCGTCAATGTAGGACAGGTCTGCCAAGGCAAGCCCTGCACTTTGGTATTGCTTTCCGGTGCGATGCATACAGACGCTTCGCACTAGATCTTTGTCAATGTGGCCTTCTTGTTCTGCTATCTCCAGCAGGATTCGGGCGATGCCAACTCGACGTTCGGTTGCTGGGGTCATGCTGATTGATCCGAACGATTCATCGTTGATGTCGCGGATAGTTGTGCGACATGGTTCGGGAATCATTTGGAATCGGGCCGACAACAGCGAGACGTGCTTGGCGTCAACGAGTGCGCCTTCCGTGCGACTCATTTCTTCACCGCCTTCTTCTTGACGGGTGCCTTCTTCTTGACGGGTGTGACTGCGGCTTCGCTGATTGGTACGAGGTCGGGTTCACGGTTCGGTAGGAACGGTGCCGATGACTCGCGCTCCAACTCATCCAACTGCTTCAACAGCGTGTCGAGTTGGGCTTCGTTGAAGTCGGGGAGTTTGACACCTGGGTACGGCCAGTGACGCTTCAACAACTCTTGCCATGTGACGGGCAGGTTCTTGATGCGTTCGAGTGCCGATTCACGGTTGTGGTCTGGTGCTGCAGAGGTGGCGACACCCGCTGTGGGCGGAATCCCGTCGTTGGCCGCCACCTCCGCATGCACTTTGATGTGCAGGTCTTTACGTTTGCGCCAGGTGCGAACAGCCATCGCCATTTGTGCTGCTTCCCATCCGGCAACCAAGTCCACTTCGTACAGCGAGAGTTCACCTTTGCCTGCTGGCAGGTGCATGATGACGCCTCGTGTCTTGTCCAAGTCTGGTAGCGGTGTGCATTCTTTGGTGCGCCAGTCATACATGTATTCGGCGTTTGCATACATTGCCATCTGCACGGCGATGGAGTTCATCGAGTAGTCGATTGACCCGGTCTTGAGGTCAAAGATTTGTTTCTTCTTGCGGGTGGAGAAGCGTGCGATGCGGTCGGCTGTTCCCGCATACTCAAACTTCTCGTTGACCAACAACACTTCGACGTAGCGAGGGTCCATGATGACACCGTGGTGGATGATGCCAGCCAGGTATGCGTCAACGTCACCGGCGAGCCCAGGCAGGATTGCTGGTTTCTGGCCGAGGTCAAGTGCTTCGGTGATGGAGTGAAGTGCGGTGCCGATGTTTGCTTTGCTCGATGCACCTGCTGCTTCAATCGCTTGTTGCACGATGCGATCCAACGCACCTTTGTCTTCAAGTGCTGCTGATGCTGCGACGAGTAGGTCGTTGCGATGCACGAGTCCTGTCGCAGTCATGCGACCCTTCCATGCTGTCAACGCACCTTCGTCATCTAAACATTTGGCGATGGTGGTGACACGCGGGAACGATGTTTCTTTCCCTGTGCGTGTCTTGATGAGGTAGCGACCCCAACGGTCTTTGGGTGCTTCACCCGTGGTGAATGTATCGGCGGTAGTCATTCGTTTTCTCCTTGGTTGATTGCGGGGCTAACTGGGATTTCAGAGCATACCTTATCGGGGCGGTGTTGGACGGTCAAGCATCGCTAGAAGTTCTGCCCACAACTTGGCGGGCATGATGGCGTACCAGTCGTCAACGTCTTCCGATCCGCGGCGTTTGACGATGACTGCACCAGTCCAAGCACGGGCGTTACCCATCTCGGCTTCAAGTTCTCGGAGGTAGCCAGGGATGTCAATCTTTTTCTCGTTCTTTACTTCGATGCAGACGCCTGGCAGGCCGTCGATGTCGCCACGGTCATCAGTCCAACCGGCACGACTCCGCTCAGCGTTCACCCATCCGTACTTTCGTAGCCATTTGGCTACTAGAAGCTCTGCTCGGTTGCCTTTGCGTTTATTGGGATGCGCCACGGTTACGAATCCTACGACGAGCCTCACGACGTCTTTCGGTGGTGGTCGTACCACCCCACACGCCAACCTCTTCGTTCTTGATTGCGTGCTCAAGACAATCAACACGCACCGGGCACCTGTTGCAATACGTCTTGGCTTCAATCACTAGTCGTCGCACACCTTCCTCGAAGAACAGATCGCCTGACAGACCGAAGCAGGTTGCGAGTCGATACCACTTCGGGTGTGCCCCGATGTAGACGTTGTCTTCGTTGGACCAGTTAGCGATTGGTTCGTCGGTCATGTTTCCTGAGCGAATCTTTGATGTGTTGACTTTGTTTGTCCTGTTTGTCTTGCGACAACCATTTGACCACGAAGTACAGCGACACCACTTGGGTGGTGATAAAGAACAACCACTCGAATCGTGTGATTGTTTCCTCGGGGAACCTTGGCATAAACAACCAAACGATTGTCCATGCCAACATGATTGGTCCTACGATGACCACTTTTTCCATCGGTTTCATACAGCCTCCTTTTGGCTGAATGCGACCTTACGGCACTACTGGGTCAAGGTGTTGGATGCCAGTTCGTGGGTTGTCCACTGAGTCCAGGTGCCGTACTCCCAGATGGCTAGGGCGGCCCGAGCTGCGGTGGCAGGGTCAAGCAAGTTATCGCAAGTGCTAACAAGTCCGATGGTCTGTAGGTAGCCGTCCGGGTAGTACTTGCTGGGCAGGCACCAGGACTTGGTGTGGATTTGGAACGCAGTCCAACTGAACCCATTGTCTCCCCGGACATCCATCCGGCAACGGGACTCGAAGTAGGTAACTGCCCCAACCATTGGCAACTCGGCCTCAGGCCAGCCAACCTCACGGGCTAGGTCCATCCACCCTGGGCACGATTGGCCGTCAGGCGTCTCCAAATCGCGTAGGAGAGGCTCTGCTGGCTGTGCTGGTGCAAGTGTCGTGGTTGTTACTGGAACGCTTGTAGAAGCCTCTGGTGAGGTTTCTGGGGCGTCTGCGGCTATCGCTGGGACAAGCCCAAGCAGAGCCCCGAAGGCAATGGCTAGGGCGATGGTGAGGGTCTTCATGAGTGGTAATCCCTTCAAGATGTAACCGCATCAGCCAAGGAGGAAACTGATGCGGGGCCGTCAACTCTTTTCCCGCCGAGGCAGAGGACTGACCACTGCCCAGCATACTGGACACCTCCTTGGGATGTCCAAACCGAACCCTACCTGAAGTCGGTGGGGAGCACAATCCTTATCTTGACGACCATTCCGACCGGGACGCACAGCACCCCATCTACCGAATAGTCAACACCAATGCTTTGAGCCAAGACAACATGATCAGGTTTGGCGTCTTGCATCAGCCAACCTATGGACTTCACTTGGTATGCCTCTTGGTCTAGGTCCTCGATGTCCATCCAAGCGTTCTCGGCATGGGCGTCAAGCCAAGTCAACTCAACTATTTTGGCGTCACTCAGGTCAGCCATACCACGTACTCCGCAGTCACTTGCCCTTTGTCTGGGTTGACGAAGTGCAGTCGTTGTGATGGTTTGCCGGTGGCGGCCACGAACTCTTTGGCGTACTCGGAGTCTGATTCAATGCTGCCGGATACGAACACGCGGCCACCGTTGGCGAGGGTCATCGTGATGTTCTGGTGGTAGTGGCCCATGTAGCAGTCGTTGAAGTCGGCGATCACTCCTGATGCCCAGGCGTTGACCTTGCGCATGATGCCGAACGCGGGCACGTTGCCTCCGAAGGATTTGACTTCATCGCCGTGGACTAACAAGACGTGGTAGTTGCCGATGGAGAAGGTTTGATACCAGGCTTCGGAGTGTTGCCAGATGACTGGCAGGTCTTTGGTGCGGTCTTGGGCGATGCGGTATGCCATCCGGTCGACGTTGTCACCTGCGTAGGTTCCGTCGCCGTAGCGGCCGAGGCGTCCGTGGTTGCCCCATTCGCAGACGATTCGCAACGGTTTAGCAAAGTTGGCTTGCAGGGTGCGCACCATCTGCTCAATGATTCGAGCGGTCTCAAAGAGCTGCTCGAATAGGTGTGCTTCAATCTCCCACACTTGGGTGGGGAACACGTTGCCGCCACCTTCCACCATGTCGCCACCAAGCATCAGCACACATTCGTCTACCGGGTGGTCTTTGCGTTGGATGTCGGTGAGGGCGATGACTTTGTCGGTGAACTCTGCGATGCGCCGATCAGCAACCTGAATGTTGTACGACGCTGTCCGTTTGCCTAACTGCCAGTCGGTTGCGTGAACCAAGGCAACTTCGTGCCCTTTGCGTCGCTTATCCAAGGCAGGCCGCTTGACAGTTGCGCCTCGCCCAGATGCCTTAGCGGCCTCATAGGCAGCCTGGTAGATGGCTCCGACGATGTCGTCGGTTCGACGTTTGTTGCGGGCGGCTTCCGCTTGGGCTTTCTTGAGAAGTTTTTGGAGTTCGTCAACTTGGGCCTGCTCGTCGTACTCGCTCATGAAGAAGCAATCTCGCCACGAATCCGAGCCAACGCCGTGTACGAAGCAGGGAACCCTTTGTTCTTCAAGACCCTGTGGATGACTGCGTTGTTGATGCCTGGGTCTTTGCAGGCTTTCTCAAAGTCTTTCCAACCTGCCTCACCAAGGAACTCACGCAGTCTTGAATCAACCTTATTTGCGTTTGGTCGCTTTGCTTGCTCTTGCTTGAGCGCGTCTAGGAACTCTCCCATTGCCTGTCTCCTCTATGTGCCATTGAAGGTGTGAGTCCACCTTACCTTCCACACGGTCTACCGTGTGCGATACTCGGTCGAGTACGTCCATGACTTTGGCGTGGTCATCACGGTTCTCACGCCTGAACTGTTGGATGATTGCCACGATGATTGAGGCAACTGCGGCACTTACGCCGACAACAAGGAACGCCCAACCCTGGTCAAGCATTGTCTTCTGCTGGTTTGTTGGCAAGCCATTCCTTGACGGCTGCCGGTACGGCATCGCCGCAGACATACCGCAGATGCCACGGCTCTGACTGCAACTCCCAAGAGAACCCGAACTTATGGGCGTTGGCCAACAGCCAATCGAGTCGCTTGCCGGATGCGTTGGCGATGTCAATGGCGATGCCCCAGTTGTGGTTGCTTGTGCCTGGCACGGCCATCGGTGCCATGCCTTTCTTGAGATACCAAAGTTTCCCTTGGTAGATCCTTGGCTTCTGCTTCATCAACTTCTTGTTGGGTGTGAGCGTGTGCCGCTGGAAGAACCCGTACTCCTGGGTCTCCAAACTTCGGTAGGTGTCGGCCATAGATGTTGGTGCTAGGTCGATGCCATCTTTGTTTGCTGCCGCGTCCATCGCTTCGTATGCGTCAGCCGCAAGGTGATGCAGTTTGCCTTTACCTTCAATCGTGCGCAGCAACGCAGCAGGAATCTCTCCTGACTTGCATCCCTTCAAATCTGAAGGGAGTGTCACCTTGACGATCGGGTAAGGCTTCACCACTACTTTTTGCCGTTAGAGAACGCTGTCTTGATTTCGTCGGTGGTGAGTTCACCATCGGTGGAGGCTGACGCAAGTTTCTGGACGACTTCGAGCACGGCCATAGCACCGGCAAGGATGGCAGCTTTCGCTACCGACACACCGATGAGTGCACCGCCGGTGACTGCTGGGAGGGCTCGTGCCAGGAACAGGGAGAAGAGCCGTTGGCCCAAGTCCAAGAATCGTGCGATGGTTGCGTTCTGTTTGATACCCATGTCAGTTGTCATCTCCGTCTCCCTGTGTTGCTGTTCCTGCCAAGTGTAATGCAAGAGACAGAATCGTGAAGAACAACGCCCAGTTCTGAATCGACCCGGACAGGGTCATGATGGTGATGGCGGATGCACCCAGGGTGAAACCCAGGGCGAGCATCTCGTTGCCTATCTTCTTGAACATCAGTTATTCCGTCTACGCAGGCTCGCACCAACAGCCACCATTGTAGAAGAAACTGCCACCAGTGTCCTTCGTTCTTCCACAGGAATCGTGGAGCCAACCATCACATAGGAATCAAACAGTCCGGTGAACACGTTGATGGCCGCCTCGAATGCTTGACGGACTTTCTTCGGTGCTTCTTGCACCGCGTCCACGATTGCTTCACCTTGCTCGGCAGTCAACTCCTCAACGACGACCGCTTCAAAGATTGCTTCGGCCTGCGCCTCGGTGACAACTGCCAAGACTTCTGAGGTCGTGGCAAGTTGTGTGGCCTGCTCGGTGGTCGGTGTCGTGGCAAGGATTTGTTCTACGGCTGCAACAATCTGCTCAGGTTCGAGGACTGCGACATCAGCGAGTAGCTCTTCTACGAACTCGTCCACTTCTTCTTCGGTGCTAGTTTCGGGCAATGCTTCTGCCTCTGGCTGCTCTGGTTCTGATGGCTCCGGCAGCGTTGTGGTTGTGGGTGCTGGCTCGGTGGTTGTTGATTGAGGAGGCACAGTTACAGATGGCAGAGTTGTCTCGGGAACTGGATCAACAAACAGAGTCGTCGTAGTTGATTCGGTAGTCGTAGTCGGAGGCTCGGTCGTAGTCGTGGTGGTGGAAGTCGTGGTCGTAGGCGGCTCAGTAGTTGTAGTTGTGGTGGTGGCGGGCGGAACGTAGACGGTGGTGGTCGTAGTCGTGGTGGTAGCCGGGGCGACGTAGACGGTCGTGGTTGTCGTGGTGGTCTGCTCGGTCGTAGTGGTCGCAGGCTCAGTCGTCGTGGTCGCAGGTTCAGTGGTGGTGGTTGGTGTTGAGGTTTGGGTGAACGCTTCGTCGGGAACTATTGACCAGCCTTCGTCGTCAATGTTCCAGGCGAGCATGATGCAGGACGCCCCGCCGTGCTCGTACATCCACACGTTGAGTGGCTGGATGCCTGCCTCAATCTCTAGTTGACCTGACTGTATCCAGGAGCAGCCCTGGTCAAACCAATACTCAAACTCGTTGCCGCCGATGTTCGCGTAGCCGCCGTCATCTGTGGCTAACCAGAACTCAATCGTTGTGTGTTCGGGGATGTCGATGTAGCCAGTCATGTGAACCATGAACAAGTCGCCTGTGCAGTTCTCGTATGGTTCGCCGTCGTAACTGCGGTTGATGTTGTTCTCTGTCTCGGTTCCGCAGATCGGATACTCGCTGGTGGAACGTAGCGGTGGTATCTCGTCGATGGTGTAGTAGGTGGTGGCAAGCCCTGGTTGCGGGTCTGCTTGTGCGGTAGTCGGCCAGAAGGCGAAGAAGACTGCCGGTGCGAGGATCAGCCAACGAAGGCTGCTAGAGAGGCGCATCCTCGACTGCTGGTGTTAGGAACTCGTCTAAGTCAGCATCATAAGTATCACCAATTGCAGCGTATTTGCCACGATACGCGCCTTCCAAACTCGTTTCAATCCATGTGCCATCGATACCTAATGATGCAATAAAAGTTTGACCTGCAACTTCGTTGGGAGCGTCAGCATCAGCAACAATGATGACATCAGTAACAATGTTGTCTAAATTGATTTGTGCAAAGTGTGCCATGATTAGACCTTCATTCTCACGTAGACAACACCGGCCGCGCCGTTGCCGCCTGCATTGCTTGACGTTCCAGCGCCACCGCCGCCGCAACCGTAGTTCGTTGCTGCGTTGCCTGTTCCCGAACCTGACCGACCTGCGCCTGCCCCAGTAGAACCAGCCGCACCGCCGGTAGTGCCACCGCCACCACCACCAGCTGCAACAAAGTACGACGCACCAGCGATGAACGCCGAGATGTCATAACCTGCTCCGCCTGCTCCGCCCGTTGTCGTAACACCGTTAGAACCTGCTGCGGCAACACCGCCACCACCACCGCCTGCACTACCGCTAGCGGCTGATGCTGTTCCGTTACCGCCGTTGTTCCCAATGTTTGCAATAGATGACCCACCAAGGTTGTTGCTTGCCGCAGCCGTTGGATGACCGCCGCCGCCGCAACCGCCTTCACCAACAGCGCCACCAGTTCGACTGAGTTCTTGCGCAGTAAGTTCCGCACTCCCGCCACCGCCACCAACAGATACAACTAAATCACCGATAGACGAACGACCTCCTCTGCCGCCAGTTCGTTGCAACGCTCCGCCCGCGCCTTGAGCGCCGACCGTAATAGTCGTGTTAGCGCTCAAGTAAATAGTTCCAGTAACTCGAGATGAACCGCCACCGCCACCGCCACCGCGGTCGGTTGCACCACCTCCACCACCACCACCGCCGCCTGCATAACATTCAACGTCAAATAAGCCAGCTCTAGTGACTGTCAATGTTCCAGTAGTCGTGAAAGTCAACAGCGTGTAATTGACACCGCTTACCGTGATACTGCTCGACGTGCCACCTGTGGCTACACCGTAACCTATGCCGCCGCTAGGAAAAAAAGTGAAGACCGACGCCGACGTTGCTACGAGTGTGCCGCCTCCATGTTGCGCGATCACTAGGGAGCCTGCTGTGTTGATGGTGACGCCTGCGCCAGCGGTGACGGTGGTTGCGCCTGCACCTTTGTTGGCGATGAAGATGGTGTCGCCGACTGCGAAGACCGAGTTGTTGATGGTGACGGTGTTCGCTGATGCGACGTTCATCACGATGCGTTTGCCGACATCGCCAACGACCGCAACATAGGACGCGGTCTGGTCGTTGATGGGCAGTGTCGTGATTGCGTTCATCTGCGCAGCGGTGAGGACTTGACCCTGCGTAAATGGGAATGGTGTCGTCATACGGGGATTATCCTAGCCCAACGTCGACGTCGTCAAGTTCACTCGTATCCAGAATGAACTGGGTCAACAGTTGGGCTTGACCCAACCCCAACGAAACACGATGCGTCTGGGGTGAGATGTCGTGGGAGATGGATTCCACGAACATTGTTTTGGTGACGGTTGCAGGCGACCCGGTCGTGTAGGTCTTGGTGATGGCCACCAGGTCGCCAATCTCCAACGTCGACACATCCTGCCCAGCAGCAGGAGACAACCCGTTCAGTGTCACCCCAATCTCGTTGAATCGGAACACAGGGTTCTTGTATTTGTCCAACAAGTTTTGGGCTAGGGCCGTACCGGCTGCGAGGGTGTCGAGCGGCAGGTCGGACAAGCTGAGGGTGGTGACACCGAACTCGGTGGATGATGTCGTGTCCACCGCAGTTGCCACCGACAAACCTTGCACGCCGACTTGGATGCGGTTGTAGAGCGTCTCGGCACCGTAGCCAACGGACAAACTTTGGTAGGCGTAGGCGGTGCCTGCACTGTCGCTGAATGACATGATGGCGGTGGAGAACGAGAAGCCGATGCGCGGCTGGAACACTGCGGTGCCACCACGGTCTATGAAGAATCGTCCGTCTTCCGAGACGGCTACTGCGTCGAGTGCGTTCTTGACGTTGTCGTTGTTGTCGTAGGCGACGGTGCCGAGGGTGGCGACACCGGTGGCGATGCTGCGTAGAGCGGTGGAGAATGCGACCTCTGGGCGGTCAAGGATGGTGGTGATGCGATCCGATGACAGTTCCGATGACGGGTTGAACGCGACGAGATTGGTGCGTGCCAGGGTGGAGAGGTCGTCGGTGCAAGTGACCAGGGCGAACGAGTTGTTGGGTTGCACGTAGTCAATGTCTAGGTCGTTGATGCGGCCGATGAACAGCGGTTCTTGTCCTGCGGTACCACCGTAGATTTGCACGAACCGTCGTGGGGCGATACCGAACCCGCCTTGGAAGTAGGTGGATGCGGTGTTCGCCGGGTCGAAGGAACGGTTGGATGCTTTGTCATCAAGCACGACGGTGGCCTGCCCGATGGACATGGTGTCCAACTGGGTTTGCCGGCCACGTTTGATGTTGACACTCAACACGAACTCGGTCACGTCAGCGAAGTCCACGTTCCCATCCAGCACATCAACGCCGTTGAGCGTGGAGGAGTCAAGTGTGAACGCATCCTGGGTCAGCCCAGTGTCCAACAGAACCTTGTATGTCTGACCCCAGATGGCTGTCTTTGCCATCGGCTACACCGAGTATGTTCCGTAGGCGCGATTCAACTGGTCAAGATAATCCTGAATCTCCTGGGCAACCTGCAACGGATTCACGATGCTCGAGTTCACTGTGATCTCCACCTTGTTCGTGTTCCCAAACTTACCCAGGTTGGTTGGAGCTGCTGCAGTAGCCCCAAGAACAGGGACCGTAGGAATGTTGACGGTTTTTCCTGCCGCATCTGCTGCCGTAGTCAACTCACGGTATGCGGTAGCCAAAGCCTTGATAGCAGTCTCTTCAGCGTGGATAGCGTCGCTCAAACGATAGGTCGCTTCCTCCTGCTTTTCTTTGGCATCGTTGACCGCATCAATCAACTCACGATACGTAGCCGAATCTGGCAAGGCACCATTGACAATCTCGTTCAAGTTCTGTTGAGCAGAAGCCAGCGTGTTCGTTGCCTCAATCTGAGAATCGGTCGCATCAGCAACCCGCAACTTGGATTCTGCCAATCGAATCTCCAACTCACGAATCCGTTGTGGTGTTGACTCAGGATCTAAACGAGCGTCAGCCAATTCTTTTTCCGCATCACGAACAGCGAACACGGAATCCTCCACCGCATAACCGGCACGCTCCCGGTCACGTTGCGCACGAAGCAACGCACGTTCAGCATCCTTAGCCTGAGCCGAACCAGCCCCAAACCCCGCTACCGCCTGATTGAAGGCGTCCTGGGCGTCTGTCAACTGCTGGTTTGCCTGATCCAACGACTTGACTGCCGACGCACGGTTGCGTTGAGCCGACGTCAATGAGCGTTCGGAGTTGGCGGTCTTGTCAACTTGCGAACGGTACTCTTTCAACTTCTCACCGGCTGTCTTCACCGAACCACCAACCGAGGTAGTGATTTTGTCCAACGCAGCACTTCCAGAGGTGCTCTTGATGAGGCTGCCTTCGAGCCGGTCAAGTCGGTCTTGAACGATTACCGTTGACCCGGTCAACTTCAAGAACGATGTATCGGTATTGCGCACCGCAACACGCAACGCATCAAACTTGCCAGGCAGTTCAGCGGTCGTGTCTATCAATTTTTGTTCGGCGACATCAAGAGCAATAACCAATGCCGATGATTTCGCAAACCCTATGACGTTGCCCGTGACGGCAGACAATGCCGCCGCAACCAAGCCAAGGTTCTGTACTAGGTTGACAAGTTCGCGGCTCGTTTGTAAGACCGCCAGCGTCACCGTCTCAAACGTGTCAATTCCTTTGAGCCCTAATTCGCCCAATGATGCGATGGCCAGCAACGCAGCCTTCTTGAAACCTTTTTCACCTAACTGTTCGGCAAAGATTTGGATTGCCGGGAGGATGTTGTCATTGATGAACGTGACAAACTTCAAGAAGAACGGCAACAAGATTTGTCCGAGGGTTGCGGAGATGTTGTCAAACTGCGCTTTGAGGATTCGTTGCTGGTTGGCTAGTCCGTCTGAAGTTCGAGCAAAGTCTCCTTGTGCGTCTGAGGTTTGCTGGAAGATGACCGAACTAGCGGCAAGCACCTTTTGTTGAGCTGTGAGAGCTCCGTTGCCGTCGTAGATACCCATCTCAAGTGCAGCCGCTTTGAGGGCAGCATCATTGAGCAGAACACCGAACCGTCGGATCGGTTCTGCTTCGCCACGCAACGCAGCACCGATTGCTTGGATTGCCTCCTCTGGGCTGGCGTTGTTGAACGATGCAAGGTCGGAGGCCAGCGTGACGAACTTTGTGGAGAACTCGGCAAGGTTCCCGCCAGATAGCCCGGCTGCTTTACCGAAGATACCGAACGTCGCTGCCGCATCAATGGCCTGCTGTTTGGTTTGACCTAGAGCAACTGCCGCCCCAGTAGCGAACAGTTCAATCTCTTTGGATGCTCGACCAAAGATTTGCTGGCTTTTGGCAAGCGTTTCATTCAGGTCGCTTGCACGTTGAATGGCGATGAACGAGGCTGCTGAGAACGCGCCGATGGCCGCTACGCCAACTGCCGCAATCTTCTGGAAGACATCAAACCCTTTACGCAGTCCACCGAACAATTTTTCGCTGAACTCGTCCTGGAGGTTGCGACCCTGTTTCTGGAGTTTCTTGAATGACGCTATGGCGTCGTCAGAGTCGCCAAGGATGCGGATGAGAAATGTACGTTCTGCCGCCATGTCACGGCAATTCTACTCTTAGTCAGTCAGCGCATTTTCCAGACTCAGCAGGTCGTTGTAGATCAACTCAAGGGACTCCCGTTTCGTCAACCCTTCGTATCGTGACATGTTCTTGGGTCGAGTCCAGAAGTCCTCGCTCAAGAACTCCGATGGTCGTCGCAACGTGCGAACAACCTTGGAACGGTCACGCGGGGTTGATACATGGAACACTCGTGCCGGTTCGGTGATGCAGTTGATGGTCGGGTCAAGCATCCGACCGCCCTGGTAGCGAACCTCAAACGGCATCTCTGCTGCGTGTTGTGGGAGGTAGAAGATTCGTGCCGGGTCTTTGGTTGCTGGGTCGGCTGGGAGTTGTAGGCGTACAACAGTTTCTTGCCAGACGGTGTTCCACCATTCGACTGGGACTGGTTCGCTGAATGGGATGACGACGTGCCAGTGAGGGTTGTCGTCACGATGCGACCAGGTGGTGTAGGCACAGTAGGTGATGCCGTCAAGTCGTGCCTGCTCGAATCCTTGGCCGTCAAGGTCGGCTACGAAAGCGTGGACGGATAGGACGTTGGCGTTGCCTCGACTGGTGCGCTCAATGTAGGTGACTGGCGAGTAGAGGTCGCCTTTGGATTTGTCGTCTCGTTCTTTGTGATGATGCAGCAGGTCAACGAACTGCATCCAGTCATCGGCGAAGGGTTTTGACCAGCGTGATTGAACGGTTGGGAATCTAACTACAGAGAACATTGGCGGGCCTCCTAGGTTCAGGTTAGCGGTTTTGGTTGCCCGCTCCAAGTCACTTGAATAGCTCCTTTTTCATTACGGTTCTGATGGCTCGGAGGTACTCCTCGGCGATGTTCTTTTTTTCTTTGCGGACAGTCGGCCAGAAGAAGTATCCCGATCTGCCACGATGACGCAAGAACTGGTTGGTTGCCTTACGGGCACCGCCGCCGAACTCGGCACCGAAGAACACTTGGCCGCGGGTCACTTTTGCCGCAGGTTTGCGTCCTCGGTTTGGACGACTCTTTGAAACAAATCCGCTCTTGCTTGCCAACTTGATGGTCGGTAGGCGGTCGCTTTGGGCACGCATACCTTTCATAACTTCTAGTGCTTGTCGTGACCTGGTCACCGACGCTGCCTCCTTGACCGCTTCGTTGACAAGAAGTTGCGCTACAGCTTGACCTGCTTTGCGCATCTCTTTGTTGAAGTTGGGTTCAATGCGTTGAAGGTCGTTGAGGATGTCGGTGAGACCCTCGACTTGGATTGCGACACCGATTTTGCTCTCGTCACGACCGCCACCGGGCAATTTGTCCGAGATACGAAGTGCACTAACTAATGCCACATCAGCCTCGGTATGGAGTCGGATTGGTCTTCACTGACTTCCATCTTAGGTAAGCCAACATCGTGTAAAGCATTCTCGGATTTTCAGCCAGCAACACTGACGGGGCGATACCCGTCTCAACCGCCAAGTAGGCGATCAACCAGTGGGCTGACTCTTCCCCAAAGGGACAATCCGGGCGTCTGCGCCACCGAGCTCCAATTCCTCGACGGTGAGATTCCAAGCATCAAACTCAAGCACTGTTTGCTTGTTGCGTTTTTCTGCGTGCCAAGCAATCCAAGCAAGATCGGATAGACGCAACTCTGTGTCCATCTTGGCTACCGATTTGTTGTGCACGTTCTCGAATGCAATGAAATCAGAGAACTGTGCGATGACAAGTTTTCTGGTGCCGCCTTCATAGACGACAGTCATGGGCAATTTCATTATCTACCTCCGCAGGTAAGGGTTGATGTGATTAGGCTCCGACGCTCTTGGTGATTCCGCCCGAGATTGGGAACGTGACGTCTGCGGTGGCGAGTTCGCCGACTGCACCGTTCACTGGTGTCCACTCGGTTACGAGCACGCTGAATGTGTAGGAAGGGTTGGCCGACGAAGCAGCAGCAGTTCCGTTTGGCTTCACGACGCAGGTGACTGCGGTTGAGCCGACGAGTGGGAAGAACAATCCGTCGATGGCGTTGTAGTCGTTGTGCACCGACAATGTCACTGAGTTGTCAATCAAGCCGGACACGCGAGTCACAGCCGACGATCCGAATGCGGTTGTCGCAACTTCAGCGGCCGAGGTGCTCAGGGTTACCGATGCGACGTTTCCCGAAATGTCGGTGCCGTTGAATACCACGTTGACGTCTTTGAGGACTAACTTTGCCATGATTACTTGTCTCCTGCCTTATCGGCTGTTGAGGATTTCTTGGAAGATTCTTCGACTGGCGTGATGATGCCTGCCGCAATCAACAACTCTACATTGTCAATCCCGCTGCCGTCCACATGACCGCCAGGCTTTACGCCGCTGACCGGGAAGGGTCCAGATACGAGATACTTTGCCATGGTCTAAGCGTACACGGTCACTTGAAAGTCAACGCTGAGGTAGGTCGTCTCGTTCGCATCAAAGTTCTGGATGTTCCTGGCTGAAGTGCAAATCAGGTCTTGGACTACGCCACCGAGTGTGCGGTCTGCTTCAATCGCCCGACGAACTGACTGCGCACCGTCGTATGCCACAAAGCCGTCAAGCTTGTCCTGAGCGGCACGCTCCGACGATCGCTGGACAACTACCGTGACAGTGAACTGATTGACGACGTTGCCTGAACCCATCGCCCCGTGATACGTGATTTCCTCCAAGGTTGCGAATGCGAACGGTGGGTTGACCTGATCTGGTTGATAGTCATAGGCCCGCAACCCGGGGATGGTCTCAAGGGCAACCTTGAGTGCGTCTTTGATTTGGCTTGGTGTTGCAGGCATCAGGCAAACATCCGCATCCGTCGATACGGCTCAACCAACTGAGCCATGTCAGGGTCAAGGAATCGAGAGACACGAATAGCACCCAGGTCACCGAACCCGGCAACACCGAGAGGACTGTCCAATCGTTTGAACAATCGTGACGCTTGGATGATGCACGCCTGCTTCACAGGTGACGGCACCGACGCCCACCCGTAGCGGGCAGTCACCTGGACAAGTGCTTGCTCACCGTAGTTGGCGTTGACGGTCGGGAACAGGTAGTCGCCAACGGCACGCAGTTTGTTGAACGACCATTCGATGCCATCCAAGTATCCGTTCAACGGTTCAAGCTGCACATCGGTAGCCGACCACGTCACATCAAAGTTTCCGTCAGCAAACGTCGAGGTCTTCAAGATGAATCCGGTGGTCGTGTAGATGTCGTCAATGTCGCACACATACTCGGTGTTCGCTTGGTAGACGCGAACCGTTGCAGAACCATACGCCCAGAACTGTCGGTTGCAATAGCCGTCAATCAAACGGGATGCAGATTCGGTTGCGCTGTCAATGAGCGCATCGTCGGCCGTGTCAGCCGTACCGATTCTGAGAGCGGCCTTGACTTCTGCCCTGGTCGCGTAACCGTTCGTGATCGTCATGGTGGCTCAATCCTACTCAATCCAGTCCTTGCGTCGGGCAACACCAATGCCGAAGAACGAACCATTGACCGATTCATACTGTTCAACGAACTCCCAGAAATCGTGCGTCTGCGAATACTTATCACGATGCTCCAACCAATACTGTCGAACCGCTGGACACGAATCCGACGAGATGTCATGGAACACCTGGATGTTGCAATGCCCCACCGTGGCCTCGGCATCATCCTTCACACCTTCATACGAATGATCGCCATCGACGAACACGACATCAAAGAACTGGTCGCCGACCCAAGCCTTGAAACTATCCAACCTCGTGTCCTCTTGCCGATACTCAAACTCGGTGAGCATCGGCGGCTGGTCAATCAAATCCACCGCTATCGCCCGCACGAACCCAGGGTTCATACGACGCAACGTCTCGGCCTGCACAACGAACGTCCCACCATGCCGAGTTCCTATCTCTAGGTAAGACCGAACCATTGACGCCGTTGACGCAAGCCACGCCATGTACGGGGCGAACTGGCATGGGTACTGCCAAATCCGCAAACCTAATCCAGGGCTATTCAACATCAGTTCTGGCAACTCCTCCGGATTCTCGTCGTTGAAACCGAACTCCGCCAACAACTTTTCCCACACCTCAACCCGACACAACGCCTCTGCACTTGACGTCTCCAATCGCTCTCGCACCAACTCAACAGACATCAAGCAACTCCTTCACCTCACGCTCAAACACCGAACGATTCTTCGCTACCCAACCTTGATACACAAGTTGCGAAGCAGAAGGACTCTCACGATCCATCAACTCAGCCACCTTGCCAATCACCTCATCCAACGTCTCGAACTTGTACCAGTTTGACAACGGCATGTCTTCCCAGTAGGTGGCCGACCCGATGTACGTCGACATCACAAGACATCCAGCCAACGCCGCTTCACGAGGCAAACGGTCCCGCCCCGGATGCTTCCCGAAATCCACATACACCTTCGAAGCGTGCAACACCTCCGACACTCCAAGACTGTCCATGCCACCCAACTCGGCAACTTGGAACCGACCCGACTGCACGAACGGTCGCAACAACCCGGCATCCTTCGCAGGGTTCACCACCACCTGCAGCTGCCTCTCACGCAACACAGGTTGCACCGACACCCAATCGGTCAACATCATCCGCTTGCCCTTGTCACGGACATGGTCCCAGGCGTACTCGGATTGGCAGAGATGCAACGAAATCTTGTCGAGGTTGCGTTGCCCATGGGTGCCGAAGTTGCCGACGCTCAGCCACCACAACGCGCAACGGTTCTTGAACGTGCTTGCCATCTCAGGCCAAATCTCAGGGAACACGACGAGCGCATCCTCGGGCACCTGGTCTCGGAGAATCTTCGGGCAGACATAATGCTGATAGGGCTGCGGAGTTGTGTGCGGTGCGAACGGCCAATAGAGGATGGCAGCCGATCCACGCTCAACATGGTTCGCGGTGTGCACCAACTGGTGCATCGCCTCAGGCCCACCAGTCACAGCATTCGCCGGGCACACCACCACCAGTTTCAATCCCACCCCAACTCCAATCGTCGGTTCAAATCCCAATCCAACGGCAGGTCTGCCATCATCCGTTGCTCGAATAGCCGTCGGTTCGCATCAAAGGTTGCTTGGTTGCGTATCTGGAACTTGGCGTTTGATTGCAGGGTGCTGGAGTTGCGGTGGTTGATGGCAGCCGAAGAACGCCGAATGTCCACACCTTTGCGTTGGGCTCGCACCTCATAGTCGTTGTCCTCGAAGTACGCAGGATGGTAGCCCTCGTGGAACAGTCCGACCTGCTGCACCACTTGTGAACCCAACCAGAAACACGACCACGGTGGCTTGCCACCCAACACCAGATTCGTTGACGACGCCTGGGCAAAGAAGTTGGCGACACCGTTGAGGCCGAACCCGACGTCATGGTTGACGATCATCCACCCGGTGGACTTGCAGGTTGCTTTGATACCAAGATTCCAAGATGCTGCAACACCGAGATTGGTTGGCATCCGATAGTGGAAGATGCGTTGCGCCTTTGTGGTGCGTGGCTCCCATGTCGGATGGTTGCCGTTGTCGATGACGACCAGGTCAATGATGCGCCCATCAAACGACGTGAGCATCGAATCCACTCGCTCATGCTCGGTCAAGACCGGCACGATTACGACTGGGACAAGCGGCACCATTCTGCAATCTCCTTCATCGCTGGCTTCCAGTAGGTCTCATAGACGTGGTCGGCTTCGTACTGTTTGGCGAAGTCAATCGCCTTCTGCGAACGGCCACGACCACGGGCATACGCCTGCTCGAGCCCGTTGAGGATGCTGGGCACCGACGGGGTCAAGAACCATGAGGCTTGGGCTGGGTCCCAATACGGTTGCCCGTCTGCTATCCAACCGTCACCACACAGCTCAGGTTGCGCTGTGAAGCGTGAAACCACCACAGGCGTCCCACACGCCTGGGCTTCCACCACAGGGATGCCAAAGCCCTCTCCCATGCTGGCAGCCAGATACACGTCTGCGGCCGTGTAGAGGGCTGCCATAGCGTTCTGAGGCAAGCCCATGCGGTAGGTGTACGGATCGCAGTAACGGATGCGGGTCTCGTCAATGCCACACATGTGAGCCAACAACTTCAAGTCGATGCCACCCATGGAGGCCGACTGCTCGGTGTGCATGTAAAGCACCGCATCGTCATGCTTCTGGGCGAACATGCTGAACGCCATGAAGTTCTCAGCGAACGCCTTACGGGGAGGGTGGGCACCTTTGTTGACGCTCGTCATCATCACAACGAACTTGTCTTCTGAGAAGCCCATGATGTCTCGCCCGGTGATGACCTTGCCGTGATTGTCTTTGATGTGGGCAGTCGGTTTGAACACCGACTCGATACCGTGCGGCACGTAGACGTTGCGAATCCCGAAGTTGTTGAGTTGCTCATGCCCGAACTTGGACATCGCAATCGGCATCACGTTCGGACGTTGACACCAGGCTGCGACATCCGGTGGGCAAGGCTGATGGTCAATCGGAACCCACGACGCAATGTTCGGAACCTTCTCCAAACTTGGAGACTTCAACACCCAGACATCAAACAATGTCATCAACAGTTTCGGCAGGTTTGAACCTTGTGTCCAATCCATCCAGTGTGCAGCGACGATGTCGTCGCTGTATGCGTTCATTCCTCGCGGATAGATTTTGATTCCGTTCCACGTTGACGTGGACGCTTCGAGGCCGTAGATGGAGTGGATTGCGATTTCGTGCCCGTCTTGGATGAGCCTTTTCGTGGCTTGCTGGGTTTGCTGACCGTAGCCTGTTCCTGCCCATGGGGCGTTGGAATACCAGAGTGCTCGGACTGCGTCCGGGGATCTACGACTGACTCCTCTGGCAAGTGAGCTACGCCCCGCTGCAAGAGCAGGATCGCCTCCGGGCCCGGTAAGTCCAATGGGACTCCCTTGATGATTACTCGCATTCACGCAGTCTCCTTTCGCAGGTTGCAGGGTTTATCAGTTGTAATGGGCCGACGCGACCCTGCGTTGTTTCGCGTCGGCCCACCAAACTTTATTCGGTGGTAACTCTTTGAACTAGCTGTTCGCGTTCTTGTAGAACTTGACGTGGCTGGTTTGTGGGAGGTTACCGTCCACGCGCATTGTGGCGCGGAAGGTGACGAGGTCCGCACTGAATGCGAAGTCGTCCGAACGGTCCAGACGGAGGCCGCCTGCCATGCGTACGTAGTACGAAGGCAAGTGTCCGAAGATGACCGACTTGGTTGCCGAAGCGTTCGAGGCCATTGCTGGGTTCTCGAACACTGGGTAGCTCAGGACACGGTCGTTTCCGTCAGCCAACGCTGGGCTGAAGATGTACGAGCCGTTGTTGTCCTTCAGCTTGCGAACGACACCCAATGACTGGGTGTTCATCATCCAGCCGACACCAGGCAAACGACGTGCTGCACCGTCAAGGCTGTACGCCAAGTCGATGAGGTTGTCTGCGGTGAAGGTTGGACCCGAGGCTGTGCCAGTCACAGCCGAGGAGGCTGCGGTGACGATACCGAGTGGGAGCGTGGTGCCCGTACCGACTGTCAGGTCGTTGTTGACCTTGAAGCCGAGTGCGTTACCGGTCTGGGTTGCGAGGAAGGCGAGGATGTCCACGCCCGAGTCCTCGATGAGTTCACGCGACAGTTGCACCAGGAACGAATACTTGTATGCGCCCAGGGTGATGAAGCTGTTGAACGTCGGGTCGGACTCAGCGATGGCTGTGCCTTCACCTGTGATTGCTGCCGTTGACCAACCAGCCTGCGATGGGATCTGGAGGTTTTCGCCACCAGCCGTGCGGAGGGTTGTTGAGGTCTCAAGCATTGGACCGACAAGTCGGGCCTGCTCAATCACTTGGTTGTAGAACGACGTTGGAACTGGTGCGCCAGTCGAAGTCTTGACGACGTCGCGCTGTTCAAACGTGTAGCCACGGGTTTCGCCACGGGCCATTGAACGAATGACATCCGCATCAAAGGTCTGTGCCTTCTCCGTACGAACTTGGCCGACGAGGTCGCGAGTAGCGGCCTCAATCTTGGCCTCACGGACAACATCAGCCTTCAAGGCTTCGATGCGTGCCGCACGCTCGTTGAGCTCTTCGTTCATCTTGCTGTATGACGCCTCTTCTTCAGAGGTGAGGTCGCGCTTCTCTGCGGCCGCGGTGTCAAGAAGAGCTTTCGCTGCATCCCAAGCACGCTGACGCTGCTCGACTTGTCGTTGAATGTAATCGTTTGACATTGGGTGTCCTTTCAGACGTTAGGTATTCGTGGTACGCAAGGGTTTGTATCGCATCCAGCGAGGCACCTCAACTGGCAGTCGCAGCGGCTCCGCACATCGACTGTGCGAAGAATACTAGGCGATGGTCTTCAGCAGGTCAAGTTGTTTGGCCATGATGCCAATACGTGACGGAGTGGAAATCGGCTCGGGTTGCTTGCGCAACTTGCCGACAACTTCGCTCAACAACCCAGCCTGCTCGTCGTTCAACTCCGACCCGGCTTCGAGCACGGTGATCGCTGCAGCAAGTTTGTCTGGGTCAACCTGGGTGCGTTCGGCAAGGATGTCGAGACTGCGCACGCTGGCCGTTGTTGCTTCGTAGGCAGGGAAGCCGGTCACGACGGACACTTCATACAGACGGACTTCTTTGAGTTCGCGTGTTGAGCCGTCGTCGGAATACTTGTCGCCGCCACGAGGCACCGAGAAGCCGAACGACATCGAATCAACATCGCCGCGTTGCATGAGGATGGACAAGTCACGGCCGACCGTCGTTGGTGGCAGGTCTGCGTCAACTAGCAAACCTTTGGAATCTTCTTCCAGGCGCAACGTCCCGGCACGAGTGGTGGCGAGCAACATGTTGGAGTCATGGTTCAGATACATGCGCACGTTGTTGCGTGAGTTCAAAGACTTCTTGAATGCACCAGGCATCACCATCTCGGTGAATGGCAACGGTTGCGATGGTGAGTTGAACACGGCAGCGTACCCACGGAACGACATGTATTCGTTGTCGTCATCAACGGTTGAACGAATCTCAAACTCGCTGAACTGGACTCTGCGTGTCTCAACTTTATCGGTCATCATTTCCTCGAAGATCGTGGGTGGCCTTTTGGAAGGAGGTCATTGTCTGTGATGTATGCAGCATTCGCAGGTCTGCCACGCTTCAAGAGTACCAAGAAAGCGTTCACCCTTGCCATAGACCACGCCGCTCTGCTAATGCCAGGACGATGCGACGTCGAGTACGCACCCGACCCGCGACGATACACAGCACGCAACATCCCAGTCGTTGCCCGCTTCCAACTCGGATCACCTGCATCCAACGAGTCGTTGTGCTCAGTGACTTTGTTCTTCAAAGCTGTCTCGATTGCTTCGGTCAACTCAATCGTGCTTGACCCGGCAGCCTTACCGGCTGAACCTTCGGGGTTCACTTTGGAACCTTTGATTTGGTCTTTCGCAGGTGCAGGTGCGTCGGCGCGTTCAGCCTTCACCTTCTCCGACTGACGCTCAAACCATTGCAACGCAGGTTGCGGATCAGTCGGGTCCATGCCCCACAAATAGAACGCAACCGCACCAGGCCCAGGGAACTGCTCATTGTTCGGATTGCTGTTTTGAACTGCATCCAAATCAACCATGTGGCGTGCACCCCAAGCAGCGGCACGCACAACCTTGTCCTCGGTCACTCGACCTGCTGCCAAGTCGCGGGCTTCACGAATCGTCTTGTCGGTGACACCGTCACCAGCCAACCCTTTGCCGTAATAGTCCAAACCTTTGCGGGCGTTGCTGCGAATGTAGACGGGAACATCGAAGGACAGTTGGCGGAAGATGTTGATGAACGGAGCCGAGTAGTAGGCGTCTTCACCGCTGATGTTGCCAGTCTGAATCGTTTGCCCTGGGTTGTCGTTCGGTATTCCCTCGACTGGTTCCCATGCTGCGCAGTAGTAGGCAGGTGCGACCAACGCATCCCACCGTTTGCAGTAGAAGTTTTTGTAGTAGCCGCAGTTGCCACAGTTGCGATTCGCAGGAACATCAGGTGACGACGCAGGCCGATAGGCAGCAGGCAGGTTCGGTGACACGCGCTCGTTGTAATCGCCACCCGGTTCCAAATCCTCAGCAATCGACACCGCAACCATCTGAGCGATAGCAGCTTCTTTCGTGGTGTGGCAACCGATTACTTCACCGTCTTCTTTGACGGTGGCAAAGCCGTTGCATCCGGCCGCAGAGTCATCAACGAAATAAGGCATCAGGGAGTCACATGCAACCAAGAGACGTCGTGGCTACCTTTGGTGGAGATTGCGTACAGCACTTGCCCAGCAAAGATTTGAATGTCAATCGAATCAGACTTGAGAATGCCGTGACCCGTTGACGTGGTGACAGCGGCATCACCAACAAACACCGTGTCCGTGTTGTCTCGGTTCGTGATGTGCACAATCCCAGGCATTGACTGGGGACTGTTGAGTTGAGCAACTGCCGTACCGACAGCGACTTGACCTTGTGTGATTGCCATGATTACCTCAGAGCATCAACATTACTTGCAAGTCGTCATCCTCGGCAGAGAATGTGATAGACCCCACAGCCGACGCCGACAGTCCGACGAAGATCGGGGCAAGATACGCCTCCACCACATTCGGCGCAACCTCAACGATGATGTCCTCAACGATGACAACTTCTTCAATCTTTTTCTTCTTTGGTCTTGGGTATCGGTACGGTTCGCCACCGCCACCCGCATCAGGCTGAGGTTGCGGAGTAACCGTTCCCACCGCAGTAGCAACCATCGGACCAAGCTCGGCAGTCATCGAGCCGAACGGTGTCACCGACCCGGTGGCCGCAGCAGTCAAACCACCCAGCGACGACTGGGCAGAAGCAGGGTGTGTCACCGTGCCAGTTGCGCTCGATGTCGCCGCTCCGAGGCTGGCAGATGCCGATGCGATGATTGTGACAACACCTACCGCAGCAGCAGTCAACCCACCTAACGCAGCCGAAGCGTCACCTTCAACCTGAATCTCAACCCCGCTGACCTCAGCGAACAACTCACCCAGCGACGCTTGCGCTGTGGCAGTCACGACCGGCACGACCGTGCCAGTTGCCGTTGCCGTCAAACCACCCAGGGCACCAGCGGCCGTGGCCGTGGTCGTGAACGTGAAGCCGTCTAGTTTGCCGTCACCGTCAAGCGTTGAGGTATCGAGAACGAACGCAGGTGACGGACCGTCAAGGCCGACGTCAGCGTCGTCAAGTTCTGAGGTGTTGAGTATGAACCGTGTTGTCACGGTTGCCTACTTAGGAAGCGACGGTCAGCGAGACAGTGAGCGCACCCGACGAAATCGTGAACGTGTCGCCTGCCGTGTAAGCGTTCGCAGTTACCGTTCCAGAGAACAAGAAGTTTCCTGCTGAGACGTTGTCCCATGCTGAGAAGAATGTTGCGTCTTGCGAACCGGCGATGTTCGTCCAGGTAAGTGCGGCATCAGATGTGAGCGTGCCCGCCGATGCTGCGGAGAACGACGCTTCCTTGCGAGTGGTTTCCGTTGCTGCGTTTGCGGTTGCCGCTGCACCTGGATCACCAACATGAAGTTTTACATACACGGCCGCGACAGCGAAAGTGTCGTTGTTGCCCAAAGCATCAAGCCATTGGTCGGCCAAGTAGGAGCTGATACCCGTTGCCATTAGTCGTCAACCCTTTCGGTGATGTGCAGGATTCGACCATCGGCGTCACGCTCAACCGTACGAACAACGGTCCGCTGTTCAGGCATCTTCACGTTCACGACGGTCTCTGGCACGTTGACGATTGGTGCATCAACATGCACGTTCGGTGTTGACACATGGAAGATTTGTTCAGGCATGTTCAAGTTCAGTTCACGAGTGCCAGCGTCGTAGACCGTTGCCGGGGCGATTGGGTTGATGGAAGCCACGGGTTGCAATGCCGAAGTTGGCACACCCGTGTGTTCAATCTCAGGCATGTCAAGAGCCTTCAACACGGCAGCAGGTTGGAAGCCTGATGCGACGAGTCGTTGAACGATTGCAGACTTGCGATCCATGTCGGCAAGGTTCGCTGCGTTGATGTCGATGTTGGTGAGTGGAACTCGGTACACGTCGCCACCTGTAATCGGTGACATGTCCTCAAGACGGCGCACATCGTTGACCGACATGTAGCCATTGTTCAACCCTTGCGCATACGAAGCGTTACGGGCAGCGATGTCGCCACGCAACAAACCTGCGACCGTGAACCTGATGAACGCACGACCAGCCAACAGCACGCTGTATTCGGATTCAATCTTGGACAAGTATGGGGCCAACGAATGCTGCAAGAAGTGCAACTGGTTTGCTTCCACCGAAGCATACGATTGCGCACCCGGTGTCGTGACACCAATCATCGACGGTGGCACACGGAAGATTCGAGCAATCTCCTCAACCGCAAACTGTCGTGACTCAATGAACTGCGACTCGTTCGGGTTCACACCAGTCTTTTCAAACGTGGCACCACCAAACAAGATGCCTGGGCGATGCGAACGACGTAACCCTTTGTGGCCATCCTCGAAGGCGTCAACAAGATTCTTGGCTTGCTCACGCGACAGGTTGCCAGGGAACTGGATGATGCCAGAGGTCTGCGAACCTTGACCGAAGAATCGTGCAGCGAACTCTTCGAGTGCGCGTGCGAGACCAAGGTTCTCTTTGACTAGGTCGATGCGGGACTTGCCACGCAACTCACCTGGCAGGCATAGGTCTTTGACGTGGATCATGTCCACGTCTTCGATGCGGTCGCGGGCCGAGTAGACGTAGAACAGTCGGCCGTTCGCATCACGACGGACTTCGGTGAACTGTGGGTTCAACACCGACAAGGCGAGCACTTCGCCTTCTTCGTCGCGGATGATACGGGTGAACGAGTTGCCGTTCAACAGCAACGAAACAAGAACCTGCTGGAAGTGGTCGTCCTTGGTGACACCAATGTCGGGAGAGTCAAGCCAAACAGGTCGCGGTCGATACTGCAACCGGACACCATCCTGGCGGATGTACGAATCAACTGGCAGGCTGGCAATCGTGTCGGCAATCAGACGCACACATGCGTACACCGTTCCGATTTTGAGTGAGTCATCTTGCGTGACGTAGGTGCCCGAGTTCGTCGTGAACGTGTAGCCGTCACCAAGCGCAAACAACGATTGGAACGAGATGGCCCGCTCTTCTTCGGCAGACTTCGTGAAACGTTCAACAATCATTTCTTAGCGACCTTCGTTCGGGCGTAACCGTAGGCAGCAGCGAAACAAGAGACACCCAACACGAACACACCCAACGCCGGATGAACCAAAGCACCTGCGACCACTATGCACACCAATCCGATCAGCTCCAATGTGAGAATCATTGTCCCTCCTAGGTTAGACGATGAAGCCTAGTCACACCGCAAAAAACCCAGGCTCAGGCCCGACGTCAGGAGTTGTGGTCGCCCGGTCAACAGCCATCGCCAACGCGATGACTGCGTCAATCTTGCGTTTCGATTTACCTTTGCTCAAAGTCCAACCGTTGTCCTTGACACGTTGCGCCGCCGACAACACCTGATCCGAAAAGATTGGGTTGCCATCATGCACAAGTTTCTGATTCACGATGGTCTCGTACAGATGCCCGCACGCAGGAATCATGCGTTGCGGTGACTGCGGGAACTCGACCATCGGCATACCCTGCTCAGCCAACGCCTCCGCCGAACGCTGAAAGAACGCCGGGTCATACGCGACCTCTTGCACATCGTAGAGCTGCGCCATCTCCATCAGATGCGACTCCACCGCAGCCACATCCATCACCCCAGCATCAGGCAACCAAATCTTGGCCTTCGCCACAATCTTGCCGTCAACATGCTGAACTGCAACAGCCGCAGTCGTGTCCCGCTTCAACGCCATGTCCACACCAATCCACGTCGCCGCACCCGGCACCAAGTCGACATCACCACGACACAACTCCCACGCACCCTGCGGCAACCACGAGTCGGCTGCCGTACGAACCCACTGGTTCAGTCGATAACGACGCACACTGATTTCGCTGGTCTGACGCACCGCAATCTCCATGTCCTCCGGGTCAAGCAAACCCTCAGCCAGATTCGGGTTCGCCTCCAACCACGCCCCACGATCACCCAAGTCACAACCCTCCGCTGCTTCCCACCACCAGAACCCGAACGCCTCATCCTCAATCTCGCCACGACACACCTTTTGGCCGTACGAATACAAAGTTCCACAGATGCTCGACATGTCAAACCCTGCGGTTGTGATGGCAACAATCTGCGGGTCACGACGAGCACCAGACCCGAGGGTCAACGCATCCCACAACTCCGAGTTCGGCTGCACATGCAACTCATCAAACACCACCGTCGAAGGGTTCAACCCTTGCTGGAGTTTGGCATCACTCGACAACACTCGGTAGATGCTGTGCGTAGACGGCACCTCAATCACATCCCGGTACACCTTGCAGATACCAGCCAACGCGGGCGACTGCTGAACCTGCCACTTGGCTTCATCAAACACGACACGCGCCTGGCGTCGGTCACCGGCAGCTGAATAGACCTCGGCTCCATGCTCGCCCTCAATCAGGCCGTAGAGCGCAACTAGCGACCCGAGCAGCGACTTGCCGTTCTTGCGACCCAACCCGATGACGCTGCGCTTGTAACGCAACATGCCATCCGCTCGACGCTCATAGAGACTGTTCAACAAGTTCTCCTGCCACGGAGTTAGCAGCAGCGGGTTGCCAGAACGTATCCCTTTGGAGACATGCATGAACGATGAAGCAAAGTCACTGACTCGCCCACCATCCGTGACGTCATACTTCTTCGGCGTCGACCACCTTGGTGTTGCGACGGCGGAAGTTGTCAAGCTCATTAGCGACCCTTATCTCGGCGAGACCGAGACGAGCCCGGTCAGACGGTGTGAACCCAAGCAAGGATAGCCACGCTGTGATCTGAGCGTTGAGTTCCTGCTTCTGCTTGATAAGCGGATGAGTAACCAACTGCCCGTTCGCCGTCGCATAGAACCAGCGTGACACATCGCTACCCTGCCAATGCTCGATGAGCGACGTCTGCTCAATGGCTGCACAAAGTTTGGTGACAAGAGCCGAGTCATGTTTCTCCGATAGATGCCGACGGCCTGCATCCCAGAACATCGTCCAGTAAGCCTTGCCACACTCACCCAGGGTGGCTGGTGCTGGTGGCACATCGGTGAGGTTGATGGTCGCCAGGGCGAACTCAGGCACCGGCATCGCAGCCAAACCGTTCCGAATGCGTGCACCAGACCTTCGCTTCTTCTCAATCGGTTGGGCCTTGCGGCCGCCGCCTGTTCCAGTTCGCGGTCGTGGCACGCACCGAGCCTAGGCGGTCGTGCGCAAACGACCACACGCTTGTTCGCCA
>Ga0164293_10000446_pt1 | contig 32661 bp, 36 predicted proteins | sample GEODES118metaG_FD_111487 | JGI IMG/M metagenome (GOLD analysis project Ga0164293, IMG submission 111487) | Eutrophic lake water microbial communities from Lake Mendota, Wisconsin, USA - GEODES118 metaG | ecosystem: Environmental > Aquatic > Freshwater > Lake | place: USA: Lake Mendota...
CCCCGCTCGAAGAACATGCCCTGGCTGGTGCGGTCTATGTTTTCCTCTTCGCCGCCGGTCTTGACCGAGACCGTCAGTGAGCGCTGCATGCGAGGGCGCGCCGCCTCAATCAGCGCCTCGCATTCCTGGGCATCGAGCAGTTGGCCCAGAACGATCACCTCCGGCGCATGCATCACCGCCAGGGCCTGCACCCGGCGGTCGCCAACATCCAGCCAGGGCCTCACCCCCGCCCCCTGGGGCCACGGAACCGACCGCTCGGCTTGCGCTGCCAAGGTGGCGCTTTGCAGCGGTGGCTCGATCGCCGCTGGCTTGAGCCCCACCCACTGGCAGGCCGCCAGATGCTCCCAGCCTGCATCGCGCAGGGAACGGTAAAGGCTCAGGTCATCAAAACCGGCCGCTCGCTGCTCGGCCAGCCAATGCTCCACGCTGGGCCGGGTGTCTTGGGAAATGCTTTTGTTCATGATCGCGATCCGACGGAGCCAGTATCGGCTGGCGCGAGCCGCTCTGAGTCGTCCCGGCCTGGTGCAAATGTATCGACCTGTAGCAGCATGGCCGGAACTCAGGTGCCTTCTTGCCTGCGCCGAAACACCAGTCGATCGGGCTGCGAAACCTCGGGGGCGTAGGCATAGCCCTCGCGGTCGAAGCGCTCGAGCTTCTTGACCGAATCGACCTTCTTTTCGATCGCGTAACGCGCCATCAGACCACGGGCTCGCTTGGCCATGAAGCTGATGATCTTGTACTTGCCGGCCTTGTATTCCTCGAACACACACTGCACCACCGGCAGCTGGAGAGTCTTGAGGTCCACCGCCTTGAAATACTCCTCGCTGGCGAGGTTGACGATCAGCGGCTGGGGCTGCGACTGCGCCCGCTGCCTGAGGTACTCGGCGATGCGCGACCCCCAGAACTGATAGAGATTTTTGCCGCGGGCATTGGGCAAGGCGGTGCCCATTTCGAGGCGATAGGGCTGCATCCAGTCCATCGGGCGCAGCACGCCATACAAGCCACTGAGTATGCACAGATGCTCCTGCGCCCATTCAAGCTGCGCAGGCTTGAGGCTGCGCGCATCGAGTCCCTCGTAAACATCGCCATTGAAGGCCAGCACCGCCTGGCGCGAGTTGGCCGCCGTGAATTTTGGCCGCCAGGCCTGGTAACGCGCCACGTTCAGCCCAGACAGGGCGTCAGACAGGTCCATCAGCTCGGCAATCTGCTGGGGCGATCGCTGCTGGAGCAGGCCGATCAATTCGCTGGACTGGTCGATAAAGCCAGGCAGGCTGTGCGGCAGGTCGGCCAAGGGAGATTCATAGTCCAGCGACTTGGCGGGCGAGAGCAGGAAAAGCATGGCGCAGGCAAAAAAGGGCGGGAAAGCGGACAATTATGGGCTACGCACTATGCCCCTGTCGGGTGGGGTCCATCCCCAGCTGTCAACAATCTGCACACCGTGAGCCATCTCTTCTCACCATTTACTTTTGACGCCCCGGCGGGTCCGTTGACCTTACCCAACCGCATCGTCATCGCCCCGATGTGTCAATACTCCTGCGAGGAGGGCCGGGCCAATGACTGGCATCTGGCGCACTGGGCCCAGCTGCTCAATGGTGGCGCCGGCATGCTGACCCTGGAGGCCACCGCCGTCAGCCGCGACAGTCGCATCACCCCGGGCTGCCTGGGCCTGTGGGACGATGCAACCGCCGCCGCCTTGCAAGACATGCTGCAGCGCGCGCGCCGACTCGCCCCGCCTGTGCCGGTGTGCATACAGCTCGGCCACGCCGGTCGAAAAGCATCCAGCGAGGTACCCTGGCGAGGCGGGCAACTGATACCAGTGGACGCAGGAGGCTGGCAGACCTGGGGGCCCAGCGCCCTGCCCCACCTGCCGCAGGAGGCAGCGCCCAAAGTCCTCAGCCTGGAGGGCATTGCCAAGGTACGGTCCGACTTCGCCGAGGCGGCACGGCGCAGCGCCGAGATCGGTATCGAGGCCATTGAGCTCCACGCGGCCCACGGTTACCTGCTCCATCAGTTCCTCTCGCCGCTGGCCAACCAGCGCCAGGATGTCTATGGCGGCTCTTTCGAAAACCGCATCCGGCTGTCCCTGGAGGTATTTGACGATGTACGCCGCTGCTTCGGCGGCGTTCTGGGCGTGCGAATTTCAGGCACCGACTGGGTCGATGGCGGCTGGAGCATCGACGAAACCGTCGAACTGTCCCGCCGACTTAAGGACCGGGGTGCGCAATTCGTTCACATCAGCTCCGGCGGTGTCTCGCCGCTACAGAAAATCACCCTCGGGCCCGAATACCAAGTGCCCTTGGCCAAGGCGGTGCGCGAGCGCTCGGGCCTGGCGACCTTCGCAGTGGGCCTGATCACCGACGCCCAGCAGGCCGAGGCGGTGCTGGCGCGCGGCGATGCCGATCTGGTGGCCCTGGCTCGGGCCTTCCTCTACAACCCGCGCTGGGGCTGGAGCGCTGCCGCAGCCCTCCAAGGCCAGGTGCAAGCTCAATCCCCCTACTGGCGCTGCCTGCCCAGGGAAGCCGGGCTGATCTTTGGCCCAGATGCTCGTATCGGCATGCGTTGATCATAAAACCACCCTTAAAGAGAGACTATCTATGACCCCGACCCCCAAAACCCTGACCCGCCTGCTGGCCACTGGCCTGATCGCCCTGAGCACAACCGTGTTCGCCCAGAGCTTTCCGAGCAAGCCCTTGAACCTGGTTGTGCCCAACCCGCCGGGCGGGTTGGTCGACACCTCGGCCCGGCTGGTCGGCGATGGCCTGGCCAAGGTGATGAATCAATCAGTGGTGATCGACAACAAACCTGGCGGCAGCGGCAACCTGGCTTACGGCCTGGTGGCAAGGCAGGCTGCCAAGGACGGGCATACCCTGCTGGTGTCCTACTCGGGCTACCACATCGCCAACCCCATCATGATGGACAAACTGCCTTGGGATCTCAAGGAATTGACGCCCATCGGCTTGGTGACGGTCGCCACCAATGTGGTGGCGGTGCATCCATCCGTGCCGGTGAGCAACCTCAAGGATTTCATCGCCTACGCCAAGGCCAACCCGGGCAAGCTCAACTATGCCTCACAGGGCAATGGCTCGGTCTCACACATCGGCACCGAGATCTTCAAGCAGTACACCGGCGCCAGCATGACCCATGTGCCCTACAAGGGCTCGGGCCAGGCCATCGCCGACGTGCTGGCTGGGCAGGTCCAGGTCTTCATCACCACCCCGCCCTCGGTCATGCAGCATGTCCAGTCCGGCAAGCTCAAAGCCCTGGCAGTGACCGGCAAGAGCCGCCACCCCGGCATGCCGCAGGTGCCCACCATCAGCGAGGCCGGCCTGGCCAACTTTGAACTGGAGTCCTGGGTGGCGATTTACGCGCCCGCCGGCGTGCCTGCCCCGGCACTGCAAAAGCTCAGCACCGACCTCAAGCGGGCCATGGAGCTGCCCGAAATCCGCCAGAGGGCTGACGCTGCCGGCATCGAGGTGCGCTTCCTGCCGCCGGCCGACACCACCCGCCTCCTTGAGCGCGAAACCATCGACTGGACCAAGGCCATCAAGGCCGCCAAGATCACAATGGATTGAGGCGGGCAAGGAGCTGTCTGCTGCTGCCGGTCTGGTTCGTGAGCGTTTGCGGGCTGGCAGCGCTTGATACAGCGCCGCATCGCCGCGAGGGCGCGGCTCCCACAAGAAGCAGCGCCATGCTTTTACGAGGGAATCGACTCGGTGACAGCGGGTGTGGGAGCTGCGCCCTCGCAGCGATGCGGCGGTCGATCCAAGCACGGTAGCGTTCAGAACCCACATCGCGCCGGGGCGGTGCTCCCACAAGAAGCAGCGCCGTGCTTTACGAGGGAATCGACTCGGTGACAGCGGGTGTGGGAGCTGCGCCCTCGCAGCGATGCGGCGGTCGATCCAAGCGCAGGTAGCGTTCAGAACCCACATCGCGCCGGGGCGGCGCCCCCGCAAAATGAAGGCTACAGCGCCGCCGTGGGCTTATTTCAAATCGCCGGCCAGCGAGGCCAAGGTTTCGGGCGCGATGGTCACATGCGCCGGATAGTTGGTATGGTCGCAGCCGAGTTTGACCGCCCCGCCCGCCTTGATGGCCGCGCACTGCGCCGGGTTGAACTCAAAGCGCATGAAGTGCACCGCTGAAGTCTTCTCGCCGTTTTCGCGCTCGAGGTCTTCGTCGGCGATCGCGTAGACCCGGCCTTCGCCTTCGATCTCGACAAACACCCGGTCTTCCACGCCGATGAGCCGAGCCAGTTCGCGCTTGCGCTCATTGACGTCGGGGTACTCAATCAGCAACGTCGCCTTCCAATTGCTGCCTTCGGGCACCAGCGGCGCGTAAGCCTCGATTTCGTGCTCGATGCCTTCTTCTTCGAAAATCTTTTCGATGCGCAGCATCTCCTGAATCTGATAGCGAATCGTCAGCTCACTCTCGAACTGGATGTTCAGGTGATCGCCGAGTTGAACGCTGCGCAACTTGCGGTGCTGAACGACGCTGGGCTTGTGCTCCTTGCGCCACTTGCTGTAGGCCTCCAAGGTCATGAGGCTGTCACGGGTGACTTTTCCGGTCATTTGCATCATGGCTGTCCTTTCTTGCCGGCCCGCAGTGCAAGCGAGCTGGCCATTATCAAAAAATTACTTTAGGCCGTAGGCGGTGCGGATCAAGGTCAGCGGGTGCTTTTGGGGCACCTCGCCGAGCTTGTTGACCTCAAAGCCTTGGGCGATGTGATGACCGCCCAGCGGGCAATCGCTGGAGATCACGTCAGGGGCGCCGCCGTCCTTGTGATTGGCCATGGCCTTGAACAAGGGCTTGCCGATCTTCATCGCCTGATCATGAAAGCCCTTCTTGACGCCAAAGGTACCGGCATGGCCCGAGCAGCGCTCATGCGTGTGCACACTGGTGCCGGGCACCATCTTGAGCATCTCCTCGGTTTTTTTGCCGATGTTCTGCACCCGGCCGTGGCAGGGAATTTGGTAGCTGATCTTGCCCAGGGGCTGTTCGAATTCGGTCTTGAGCAGACCGTCACGCTTGCGCGCCATCAGGTACTCGAAGGGGTCCCACATATGCTCCTTGACCAGCTTGGCTTCCTCGTCCTCGGGGAACATCAGCGGAATTTCCTGCTTGAACATCAAGGTGCAGCTGGGCACCGCACTCAAGATGGCATAGCCGTCGCGGGCATAGCGGGCCAGCATGGGCACATTGGCCTGCTTGCTGTGCTCGACCGACTCCAGGTCGCCGAGCTCAAGCTGGGGCATGCCGCAGCATTTTTCTTTCTCGACGATCACATAGGGAACCTCGTTGTGGTCGAGGATCTTAAGCAGGTCATGGCCTATGCCCGGCTCGTTGTAGTTGACGTAGCAGGTGGAAAAGATCACCACCTTGCCCGGGGTGTTCGCGCCGTCCTTGACCTCGGTGCTGGCGGCTTCGGGCGCGCTGGAGCGAAAGCGGTGGGTGGCCAGCGTGGGCAGCCAGGCATCTTGGTCCACGCCCAGCGTAGATTCCATCACCTTGCGCGCCAACTTGGTCTTGTTGACCGCATTGACCGCCTGCACCACGATGGGAATGCCGGCGAAAGAGCCATGCACATCGGTGGAGGCCAAGAGGCGCTCACCGAAGCCGACTTCACCCTTCTTAAACTTGATCGCCTTGGCCCGCAGCATGGTGTGCGGAAAGTCCAGGTTGAACTCATGGGGCGGCACATAGGGGCACTTGGTCAGGTAGCACAGGTCGCACATGTAGCACTGGTCGACCACCTTCCAGTAGTCCTTCTTGTCCACGCCGTCGACCTCGCCGGTCGAACTCTCATCGACCAGGTCGAACAAGGTGGGGAAGGAGCCGCACAGGCTCACGCAGCGGCGGCAGCCATGACAGATGTCGAAGATACGCTCCATCTCATGGAAAGTCGCTTCCTCGTTGTAGAACTCTGGGTTCTTCCAGTCTATAGGGTGGCGGGTGGGCGCCTTGAGGTTGCCTTCGGTGGCCATGGTCGGTGCTCGCTGAGGTTCGGGACGGAAATCTCGTCGGGTCAAGGAGGTTTGGCAAAGCGCTGGTTCGCACAGGCCCTTGCAAAAAACCACACACCCCAGGGTGAAAGCATCAGCACCTGGGGTGTGTTTGACGCTGGTTGGGGCAGATGCCCATCCAGCGCAGAAGCTGAAGATCAGTCCTTCAGATCGGCCAAGGCCTTGGCGTAGCGGTTGGCGTGCGAGCGCTCGGCCTTGGCCAACGTCTCGAACCAGTCTGCCACCTCGTCATGACCTTCTTCGCGAGCGGTCTTGGCCATGCCCGGGTACATGTCGGTGTACTCATGGGTTTCGCCAGCCACTGCGGAGGCCAGGTTGTCACGGCTGGTGCCAAAGGGCATGCCGGTGGCTGGGTCACCGCACTGCTCGAGCCACTCGAGGTGACCATGGGCGTGTCCGGTCTCGCCTTCAGCGGTCGAGCGGAACAGGGCTGCCACATCGGGCTGGCCTTCCACGTCGGCCTTGTTCGCGAAGTAAAGGTAACGGCGGTTGGCCTGGGACTCGCCTGCGAAGGCGGCCTTGAGGTTTTCTTCCGTCTTGGAGCCTTTGAGTGCTGCCATGGAAATCTCCTGATTGATGAAATAGGACTAAGGGAACTGCCTGAAACGCCTTGAAAGCGTTCGGACAGCGCTAACGATAGCGGCAATCCGCTCGGAGCGTCCAATAGGGGGAATCAATGCCCTGAATTTAGGAACCCTATCAAACGCTCAGCCATGAGAGAAAAGCTCAATCCGAAGCGAATCGCGCCTTTTTGATCAAAAAAGCGGCCCAATGGCCGCTTTTCCAAACTTATTCACTCTTCACCTGATCGCCCAGGGTGATCCAGAACCGAGAATTCCCGAGCAAATCACTGGGGCTGAAAGCCGCTGTCCCGGATGATGCGGGCCCAGACCTGGGCATAGGCGCGCTCCCGACGGCCAAGCTGATCGGGTGGCATGTGGCCGACCGTCAGGCCCATCTGGCTGAGCTGGCTGCGCACCTCGGGCAGGGCAATGACCTTGGCCACAGCAGCAGAAAAGCTGTCGATGAAGGCCTTGGGCGTTCCGGTGGGCGCAAACACCCCGTAGTAGGGCATGTCCTCCAAACCGCCAAGCCCGAGCTCGGTGAAGGTCGGCACATCGGGCAGGGCCGCCTGCCGGGCGCCGCCGAGCACGGCCAGCACGCGCAGCTTGCCGGCTTTGTGGTTCTCAATAAAGTCGGGCACCGAGGCCACGCCGGCAGCGATCTGATTGCCCAGCATGTCGGCCATCAGCGGCGCGCTGCCGCGGTAGGGCGCGGCCACCAGATCAAGCTTGAACTTCTCGCCCATGACCTTGACCAAAAATTCTGGGGTGGAGGCCGGCGCCGGTATGCCCACCGCACCCTTGCCCTGCTGGGCCTTGACCCAGGCCACATACTCATTGAAGGTTTTGGCCGGGTTACCGCCCGAGACGGCAAAGGCGTTGACGAAGGTGGCAAAGCCGGCCACCGGCACAAAGTCCTGGGCGGAGTTAAAGCCCGCGTTCTTGACCACCATGGGCAAGATCGTGATCGTGTGGTCGTGCGAAAGGAAGAGGACGCTGCCGTCGGCCGGCGCCGCCTTGAGCGCCTGGGCCGCCAGCTGCCCGCCAGCACCGGGCTTGTTCTCGACGATCACCGAGGCGCCCAATTCGTCCTTAAGCTTTTCAGCCAGGATCCGCGCAATCGCATCGGTCCCCCCGCCCGGCGGAAAGCCCACCATCAGGCGCAGGGTCTTGGGCGTCTGGGCCAAAGCAGCACCGAGGCTGCAGGTGGCGAGCAAGACAGCTAAGCGCGGCAACAAGGCGGTGAACGGGCGGCGAGCAAGCGTCATGAGGGATCCCCTGAATAAGAAAAGTGTGTCAATTGTTCTCCGAGCCGGGCGCCTAGGCAAGACCTGAGCCTGGCTCGATATGCAGGTACGGCGACGCACAGACTCAAGAAGCACCCTCGCGGCGCGGTGCGCAAAGGGGCCGCTGGCTAAAATCCCGTGCTTTCCCTGACGCGCTCCCTGCGCCCGAAATCCCTCCGCCATGAATTCCTCCCCCGACACCCGCCCTGAGCAACCCGGCCTGCAATCGCTGGCCAAGTCTTTCGAGCCGGCCGCGCTCGAAGCGCAGTGGGGCGCGCAGTGGGAGCAGCGCGGCTACGGCGCAGCCGGCTACCGGGGTACTGGCCAGCCCGAGGCCGGCCAGCCGGCTTTTTGCATACAGCTGCCGCCGCCCAACGTGACCGGCACGCTGCACATGGGCCATGCCTTCAACCAGACCATCATGGACAGCCTGACCCGCTACCACCGCATGAGGGGTCACAACACGGTGTGGGTGCCGGGCACCGACCATGCGGGCATTGCCACGCAGATCGTGGTCGAGCGCCAGCTGCAGGGCCAAGGCGTCAGCCGCCACGCCATGGGGCCGACGCCACAGGAGGCGCGCAAGAACTTCGTGGCCAAGGTGTGGGAATGGAAAGAGCAGTCGGGCAACACCATCACCGAGCAGATGCGCCGCATGGGCGACAGCGTGGACTGGGGGCGCGAGTACTTCACCATGGACGACAAGCTGTCTTCTGTGGTGACTGAAACCTTTGTGCGGCTCTACCAGCAGGGCCTGATCTACCGCGGCAAACGCCTGGTCAACTGGGACCCGGTGCTGATGAGCGCGGTGTCGGACCTGGAGGTCGAGGCCACGGAATCTGACGGCTTCATGCACTACATCTGCTACCCCTTCGCCCAGGGCCCGCAGATGATCGACGGCGTGCTGCAAAAGGGCATGACGATCGCCACCACCCGACCCGAAACCATGATGGCCGACGGCGCACTCGCAGTGCATCCTGAAGACGAGCGCTACAAACACCTGGTGGGCCAACTGGTCGACCTGCCGCTTTGCAACCGGCGCATCCCCATCATCGCCGACGACTTTGTGGATCGCGCGTTTGGCTCGGGCTGCGTCAAGATCACCGGCGCGCACGACTTCAACGACTATGCCTGCGCCCAGCGCCACGACCTGCCACTGATCACCATCTTTACCCTCGACGCCAAGGTCAACGAGCAGGGCCCGGCTCCCTACCAGGGGCTGGACCGTTTTGCCGCCCGCAAGTCCGTCATTGCTGACCTGCAGAGCCAGGGCCTGCTGCTCGACATCAAACCGCACAAGATGATGCTGCCGATTTGCGCCCGCACCGGCCAGGTGGTCGAGCCCATGCTGACCGACCAATGGTTTGTGGCGATGAACCAGGTCAGCCCGCAGGACCCCACCGGCAAGAGCATCGCGCAAAAAGCCATTGACGCGGTGCAATCGGGCCAGGTGCGCTTTGTGCCGGAAAACTGGATCAACACCTACAACCAGTGGATGAACAACATCCAGGACTGGTGCATCTCGCGCCAGCTTTGGTGGGGCCACCAGATCCCCGCCTGGTATGACGAAGACGGCAAGGTCTATGTGGCTCGCAGCCTGGCCGAGGCCCAAGCGCAGGCCCCCGGCAAGACGCTCAAGCGCGACGAAGACGTGCTCGACACCTGGTATTCCAGCGCTCTGGTGCCCTTTAGCACCATGGGCTGGCCGCAAGCGGCCGAGGCCAGCGATGCGAGCAGCGACTACGACCTCTACCTGCCTTCTTCGGTGCTGGTCACTGGCTACGACATCATCTTCTTCTGGGTCGCCCGCATGATCATGATGACCACCCACTTCACGGGGCGGGTGCCATTCAGGGATGTTTACATCCACGGCCTAGTGCGCGACGCACAGGGCAAGAAGATGAGCAAAAGTGAAGGCAATGTGCTCGACCCGGTGGACCTGATCGACGGCATCGCGCTCGAACCGCTGCTGGACAAGCGCAGCCAGGGCCTGCGCAAGCCCGAAACAGCGCCGCAGGTGCGCAAGAACACCCAGAAAGAATTTCCGGACGGCATACCGGCCTACGGGGCAGATGCGCTGCGCTTTACCTTTGCCGCTCTGGCCAGCCTGGGCCGCAGCATCAACTTTGACAGCAAGCGCTGCGAGGGCTACCGCAATTTCTGCAACAAGCTGTGGAACGCCACCCGCTTCGTGCTGATGAACTGCGAAGGCCAGGACTGCGGACTTAAAGAGCACACCAAAGCCGAATGCACGCCGCCGCGCACCGGCGAAAACGGCGAGCTGATTCCCGCCGGGCCCTTTTACCAATACATGAAGTTCAGCCAGGCCGACCGCTGGATCAGCTCGGTGCTGCAGAAGGTCGAGGCCGAGATCGCCAAGAGCTTTGCCGAATACCGGCTCGACAATGTGGCCGGAGCGATTTACGAATTTGTCTGGAACGAGTACTGCGACTGGTACCTGGAAATCGCCAAGGTGCAACTGCAGCAAGGCGACGCGGCCCAGCAGCGCGCCACCCGCCGCACCCTGATCCGCACGCTCGAAGCCATCTTGCGCTTGGCCCATCCGCTGATTCCCTTCATCACCGAAGAGCTGTGGCAAAAGGTGGCGCCGGTGGCCGGCCTGCCCGGTCCCTCGGTGAGCCTTGCCCGCTACCCCGAGGCGCAGATGGGCAAGGTCGATGAGCAGGCGATCGCCAACATCGCCCGACTCAAGGCCCTGGTTGACGCCTGCCGCAATCTGCGCGGTGAAATGGGCGTCTCGCCAGCCGCCAAGATGCCGCTGTATGCGCTGGGCGACGCCGACTTCCTGCGCAGCAACGCCGCCTTGCTGCAAGCCCTGGCCAAGCTCAGTGAGGTCAAGGTCTTCGACGACGAGGCCGCCTGGCAGTCCGCCGCGCAGGCCGCGCCGGTGGCCGTCGTGGGCGCCAGCCGCATCTGCCTGTTCATCGAGGTTGACGTGGCCGCTGAGAAAGCCCGCTTGAGCAAAGAGGCAAGCCGCATTGAAGGCGAGATTGCCAAAGCCCAGGGCAAGTTGGGCAATCAGGCCTTCGTCGACAAGGCGCCGCCTGCGGTGATTGAACAGGAAAAGAAACGGCTGGAGGATTTTTCCAGCACCCTGGCCAAGCTGCGCGCACAGCTGCAGCGGCTGAGCTAAGGCGCACGGATCAGGCGTGCCGATGAGCCAGCCGGGATGCGATGATCTGCCCTAATCTACCCTCCTCTGCCCTAAAAGCACACGCTCTCATGAATTCAGCACTGAAGATCGCCGTATTCCCCGTCGCCGGCCTGGGCACACGGTTTTTGCCGGCCACCAAAGCCCAGCCCAAGGAAATGCTGCCGGTGGTCGACAAGCCGCTGATTCAGTACGCGGTGGAAGAAGCCTACGCCGCCGGCATCCGCCATATGGTCTTCATCACCGGCCGCAGCAAGCGCGCCATTGAAGACCATTTCGATACCGCCTACGAGCTTGAAAGCGAGCTGGAAGCCGCTGGCAAACAGACGCTGCTGGAATTGCTGCGCTCGGTGCGCATGGACGACATGCATTTTTCCTATGTGCGCCAGCACCGCATGCTGGGCCTGGGCCATGCCGTGCTGTGCGCCGAGCATGTGGTGGGCAGCAAGCCTTTTGCCGTTTTGCTGGCCGACGACCTGATGGTCGGCGAGCCGCCGGTGCTGGCCCAAATGAACGAGCAGTTTGCACGCCTGGGCCGCTCGGTCCTGGCGGTGCAAGAGGTGCCCCTGGAACACACCCGCCGCTACGGCATCGTGGACGGCAAGGCTATCGAAGATCGACTGACCCAGGTCGAGCGCATCGTGGAAAAACCAGCCCCGGAAGTGGCGCCCTCGCGCATCGGCGTGGCCGGCCGCTACATCCTCACCCCTGCCATCTTCCGTCACCTCAAACAATTGGGCAGCGGCGCCGGCGGTGAGATTCAACTGACTGACGGTATTGCCGCCCTGATGGCCGACGAGGCGGTCTACGCCTACAAATACCAGGGCAAGCGCTATGACTGCGGCAGCAAGGAAGGCTTTTTACAGGCCACCGTGGAGCTGGCCTTGCAGCACAGCGAGGTAGGCCCCGCGTTTCGGGAATATCTGCAGCAGTTGCAGATTCAGTAAGCGAGAGTCTCACCCGCCCTGAGCGGCGTTCGCTCAGCGACGCTTGAGAACGTGGGTGAACTCGCCGCCGGCGCTTTCCTGGGCCACCAGATCATTACCGGTTTGCTTGGCAAAAGCCTGGAAGTCGCGCACCGAGCCGGCGTCAGTGGACATCACCTTGAGCAGCTGGCCGCTGCTCATCTCGGCCAGGGTCTTCTTGGCCTTGAGGATGGGCAGAGGGCAATTGAGCCCCCGGGTGTCGAGTTCTTTGTCGATCTGCATCATGATTCTCGGCTCATCGCTTCACGTTCCTCCCAGCTCATGAACCGAGGCTCAATGTTCTGGGTGCGCAGCCAGTCGGCCAGCGCATAACCGGTGCCGGCCGGCCAGCAGATCAGGTCCTGCGGCGCGTACAGCTTGTATTCCACCAACTCTGGGGACAGGCTCACCTGCCCATGAGCCTTCGCATGATAGGCGATGATGACCTGGTTCATCCGCTTGAACTCATAAACACCAATGAGTTGCAAGGCTGTCACCTCCAGGCTGGTCTCCTCCAGGATCTCCCGGGAGATACCCTCCTCGGGCGTCTCGCCAGCCTCCATAAAGCCGGTGATCAGGGCAAAGCGGCGGCCGCTCCAAGCGGCATTGCGCGCCAGCAAAATCTTGCCTTCGACCTCCACAATGCCGGCGAGCACCGGCGTCGGGTTGTTCCAATGGGTGTAGTCACAGGCGGTGCAGCGCAGCCGGGAAACATCGCCGCCATCCTCAGCGCGAGTTTGCCAGGCCAGAGCGCTGGCGCACATCGGGCAAAAACGAAATTCAGCCATGGGGGCTAGCCTCTTAAGCGGGGAAGACCCCAGTGGAAAGATAGCGGTCGCCGCGGTCGCAGACGATAAAGACAATCACCGCATTGCTCACGCTGCGCGAGAGTTCCAGCGCCACCTGGCAGGCGCCAGCGGCCGAAATACCGGCAAAGATGCCCTCCTCGCGGGCCAGGCGCCGGCACATGTCCTCGGCGTCGGTCTGGCTGACCAGGCGCAATTCATCGACATGGCTAGGGTCATAAATCTTGGGCAGGTACTCTTGCGGCCACTTGCGAATACCCGGAATGCGGGAGCCCTCGCTGGGCTGAGCCCCCACAATGCGAACGGCCGGGTTCTTTTCTTTGAGGTAGCGCGACACCCCGGTGATGGTGCCGGTGGTGCCCATGGCGCTCACAAAGTGCGTCACCCGGCCTTGCGTGTCGTTCCAGATCTCGGGGCCGGTGGTCTCGTAGTGGATGCGCGGGTTGTCGGGGTTGGCAAACTGGTCGAGCATGCGCCCGCGGCCCTCGGCCTGCATCTTCTCGGCCAGATCCCGCGCGTTCTCCATGCCGCCCGACTTGGGCGTGAGGATGAGCTCGGCGCCGAAGGCCTTCATGGTCTGGGCCCGCTCGATGGACAGGTCCTCCGGCATGATCAGCACCATGCGGTAGCCCTTGATCGCCGCCGCCATGGCCAGAGCAATGCCGGTATTGCCCGAGGTGGCCTCAACCAGCGTATCGCCGGGCTTGATCTCGCCACGCTCCTCGGCACGTCGGATCATGGACAGCGCCGGCCTGTCCTTGACCGAGCCGGCCGGATTGTTGCCTTCGAGCTTGCCCAGGATCACATTGCCGCGTGCCGCATTGTCCTGAACGCCCAGGCGCTGGAGTGCCACAAGAGGGGTCTTGCCAATGGCGTCTTCGATGGTCTGAAATTGCATGGACAGCACTGTGCCATAATTTCCCTCCCTCCCTCGCCCGGGTGGTGAAATTGGTAGACGCAGGGGACTCAAAATCCCCCGCCGCAAGGCGTGCCGGTTCGATTCCGGCCCCGGGCACCACGCAAAAGGCCGCACATGTTCAAAACGGTGCGGCTTTTTTGTTTGCTCCCCGAAAACAGGCTTTCGCCGCGCGGGCGCACATCACCCATCGCCGCCCGATTGCCTGCCCCAGCTGTGGCAAACGTGGTTCTATGGAGCTCAGCGTGAGCTGAGCCGTCAGCTCCTATTCCTTCCTGTTCCTCCAGTAGGCTGGCTTGCGTCGGAAGGGCGCCACGGCGAGGACGACCAGTGAGTTCGCGGTCTCGCGGTAAACGACCGAGTACGGAAAGTCCTTTGGAAAGACTCTGCGGGTTCCGTACTTGTAGGGAATGCCAATGCCCGGCATCGACTCTGCCAGTGCGAGAGCGGCCTCAACTTGAGCCGTGAACCGCTCGCCTAGGCCGGCGCTGCGTTCTTCATAGAAGATAGCCTGTTCTTGAAGTTCGGCGAGCGCTTCTGGGTGAAAGGCAGGTGTCTTCACCGTCCTAGTGATCGACGGACCTGTGCGAAGGCTTCCTCAGCAGGCACGAATGGCACAGCGCCGCGTTCAATATCGTCGATGCGGCGACGGAGCTCTTCATCCCACGCCGACTCGACTTCACCATGATGCGGATCGAGGCTCGCAAGCAGTTCTTCGGCCAGGCGAGCGCGGTCCTCGGGCGAAAGCGCCTGCGCTTGGGCGGACAGATCGGCAACAAGATCTGGCATGGGGCACTCCATGAACGGGGAACTCAATTTTACGCCCGCGACGCTAGCGCGGTGCCAGTGGGAGGGCTAAGGTGAAGCTAAACGGTGTGCGGCAGCCGCCGGGCCAGAATGAAACAAGATCCGGGCGGCCCACGCAGTTGCACGCGCGGTTAAGCGAGGGCTTAGGCGCCCCCTGGCACGGCCAGCGCATGAAGCCTGAGGCCAAGTGCTTTAGCCACCTTGAGCACGGTAGCAAAGCTAGGATTTCCCTCGGCGCTGAGCGCGCGGTAGAGACTCTCACGGCTGAGCCCCGCGTCCTTGGCCACCTGCGACATTCCTTTGGCCCGCGCGATGTCGCCCAAGGCGCGGGCAATGCCTGCCGCGTCTTCGGGCGCCTCCTCTAGCCAGGCGTTCAGGTAGGCCGCCATTTCTTCCGGTGTGCGCAGATGCTCCGACACGTCGTAAGCCGAAGCTTTGGTCTTCGTTAACTTCGTCGTCATCAATTTCCCTGTGGCCATCTTGCCCATCACGACGACTCCTCAAAATTCCGGTTGAGCTCCAGTGCCCTTGCGATGTCCTTGGACTGTGTCGACTTGTCCCCGCCTGCGATCAGCAGCAAAAGTCTGTCTCCACGCTGCGAGTAGTACACCCTGTAGCCGGGACCGACATCGACTTTAAGTTCGGAAACGCCCTCGGTCAGATTACGATGCACGCCTGGGTTGCCGTGAATCAGGCGATCAACGCGCATCAGCACGCGGGCTCGTCCGGCGAGGTCTTTCAAGCCGTCTATCCAGTCGCGGTACGCGTCGGTTTTTTCGACTCGCACAATCTAATTGTAGCCCAGGGGCTACATTAAAACAAAGAACACCACGGACGGACCTTTGTGGCTTATGCGGGTTAAACGGCCTTCCCGCTCGGCCCAAGCAGCGAGCGAAATTCATTTTCAAGCTTCGCTCTCAGTTGCGGGACCTGATCCTTGAGAAGTGTGTAGCCCGCTAGCAAAGCGTCCGACTTTTCTTTCCGGGTGTGATCCTGAAGGGCGTAGTCGTCCCAGGCGAGATAGACGCCAAAACCAATGACATGGTGACGAACCGCGCGCACGAGCTCTTCAACCGCATTGCTCAAATCGACGGGCAGATAGATTCGATGCTTGTCGAAGTACCTAAAGAACTCGACCAACTTTGCCTCGGCGGCTTTATGCAGCTCTCGCTCGTCTGGGCCGCCTGCCCATCTGATGGGAGACAGCACGCTCTGAGCTTCCCAGAGTGTCTCTGCGAGGAGAGCATTGAGCTCTTCGATGACCGAAGCGCGTTTCTGATGTAGGCCCGAAAAGGCGACCTGATGTTCAATGGTGCGAAGCTGTAGCTCACTCTTTAGCTGTTCGATCGCTCTGTCTGCCTTTGCTTTGATTTCAATCTCGAAGCGCTTGAAATCCCGTTGAAGCAGCTTTTCCAGCAATGATTTCCCGAGCCAGCTCATAACTGCCAGCACTGTAGCGTTGCTGAGGAGGGCTGCTATAAACATTTGCCAAGACTCCATGAATCGAGCCCCTAAATCTGATGCATCCGACAAATCACCGGATATGTCAGCCAACCGCTGGATCACCGGGCAACACAAGAGGAGGAAAGTCGGTTGACAGCATTCGCTTGCCCTTATGCACTACACCCATGTACAGACATGGCAAAACCGAGAAAGCCACCAACCTTGGCATTGGCGCGAACGCCGACTCAGGTTGGCAATTTCGGCCCTCAGCCCGCACTATAGATACAAAAATTTAAAGCATCACTCGTGCAATGTGAAGTTTTCATAAACGGGAATCAAAGGGAATGCATCAACACAATGCCCCTGGCGTGGGCGGGGCACGGCAAGGGGTACAACCGTCGAACCTGCCCCCATGTAAAGCGCCGCCCCTTTTGTGTTTTGCAGAGTCACTCAGACAGCCAGCCAATAGCGCGCCCACCGGCTCAAGCTGAGCGCCCCCCTCCCCCGTTCTAGGCCCGACGGCCGAATGCAGGCCCAGGCCATTCACCGATGTGCTTGCAGGGTTTCACATTCAGGCGCATTCTCTGAACATCGAGAAGTCCATGCTGTCGGGTACTGCCGGGCACCAGCACCGCACTTACCCCGCACCTCGCCGGAGAAAAACATGACCGCCTTTCTTGCTGCCCACGCACGTCGCTACTGGCTCATCGGCCTGAGCGCGCTGGCTTGCCTGAGCGCGGCGCCCTTGTGGGCGCAGGCACCTGGCAGCCCAATAACCAATCCGATAACCAGTCCGATAACCAGCCCAATAGCCAGTCCAACAGCCAGCCCAGACGCCAGCCAGGCAGCAGTGGTCGATGCGCTCAGCCGGGCCAGCGCGGCGGTGGTGGGCGTGCGGGTGACGGCCGCCGACGAGGCCCGTTCAACCGCCACCCTGGGCAAGGAAAGGGCGGGCTCGGGGGTGGTCATCGGTTCGGACGGGCTGATCCTGACCATAGGCTATCTGATGCTGGAGGCGCAGGACATTCGCATCGTCACCCAGGACAACAAGACCCTGCCGGCGGTGGCGGTCGGCTATGACCTGGCCACGGGCTTCGGCCTGATCCGCCCCCTGCTGCCGATGGCGGGGGTAGCCCCGGTTGAGTTGGGCAGCCAGGCCAGCGTGCAGACCGGAGAGGCTCTGATGGCAGCGATCGGCTCGACCGACACCAACATTGAGGCCGACGTCAGTTTGACGCGGCTGGTGAGCAAGCGGGCTTTTTCGGGCAGCTGGGAATACCACATCGACAGCGCCCTGTTTACCAGCCCGCCGGTGATGGCCGGCAACGGCAACCACAGCGGCGCCGCCCTGTTCAACCAAAAAGGCGAGCTGCTGGGCATAGGCTCGCTGCTGGTGATGGACGCCATGGGCGAAAACCGCCGCATGCCGGGCAATATGTTCGTGCCAGTCGATCTGCTCAAGCCCATCCTGGGCGAGATGCAAAAGTCGGGCACCAGCCGGCTGAGCATCCGGCCCTGGCTGGGTCTGACCTCGGGCGAAAGCGGCGGACGGGTGCAGGTGCTGCGGGTCAGCGAGGACAGCCCGGCGCAAAAAGCCGGCCTCAAAGCCGGCGATGTGGTGCTGGCGGTCGATGGCAACAAGGTCGCCTCGCTGGAGGCCTTCTACAAAAAGCTCTGGGACCGAGCCACCCCGCAAGAGCCCGTCAAGCTGACAGTGCTGCAAGGCGCCGACGTCAACACGGTGGTGGTGCAGCCGCAAGACCGCATGGCCAATTTGCGCAAGGCCACCGGCATCTGAGCTTGAGCAACGCTCAGGCGGCGCCCAAGCCCTCGACCACCGTCGGGTAGTGCAGGCGTAAGCGCAGCTCCCGCAGCAAGCGCCGGTTATCCAACCGGCGCGACTCGCTCATAAAGCTCAGCACCATCAGCGGCAGCTGCTCAGAGGCGCCTTCGCGGGCGATGCGCTGCGGGCGTGGCAGGCCGTACAGATCGGCCGCCAGATCAAAGTAGTCGCCCATCTTCAATTCGGTCTGGTCGCAGACATTCGTCACCCGCTGCGGCCGGCCACGCCAGAGAGCGGCAATGCAGGCCCGCGCCAGATCGTCAGCGTGAATATGGTTGGTGTAGACATCGTCTTGCTCGCGCAGCACGGGTGTGCCTTTGAGCAGCCGGCCCCTGGGCGTGCCGCCTTCCCGATTGGGCGCATAGATGCCAGGAATGCGCAGAATATGGGCAGGCACGCCCGCGTGGCGACCGTAAAACCGCACCTGAGCTTCGGCATCCACCCGCCGCTGGGCCCTGGGGGTGTGGGCGGCGAGCGTCCGGGTCTCGTCGATGCGCGCGCCGCCGCAATCACCGTAGACGCCGCTGGTGGAGCCGTAGACCAGCGCCTGCGGCGCCGGCCGCAGGCTCAGAGCGCGCATGAGCGCCCGGGTTCGCGGGTCGAGCCGCCAATCGGCCAGGCCCTCCTGCGGCGGTGGTGCTAGGTGCAGCACCCGTGTGCCCAGGCCGGCCAGGCGGCTCAAGGTCCTCGGCATATCCAGATTACCCACCAGGGGCATGAGGCCCAGGCGGCGCAGCGCGGGCAGGCGCTCGGGCGAGGAGGTCAGGGCCAGGACCTGCACGCGCTTGGGCAGGAGCTGGGCGACCCGCTGGCCGACATCGCCGCAGCCGACGATCAGCACCCGCTGACGGCGAAAGCGCGCCGGCAGCGCGCCGGGGCGGGCTGCGTGGAGGTTGACGGGGCTGGCGGCAAAGGAGGGCAAAATCGGGACTTTGGTCTGCGCTCAGCACGCACGGCCATTTGTTGAAGCAAAAGCCCAAGGATACCAAGATGAGTTTTAAGGTGAAGGTCGAGCCCAGTGGCCGCACATTCAGCACCCAGGACGGCGAGACCGTGCTTGCCGCCGCCATCCGTCAGGGCATAGGCCTGCCCTACGGCTGTAAAGACGGCGCCTGTGGCTCCTGCAAGTGCAAAAAGCTCGAGGGCCAGGTGAGCCATGGGCCGCATCAATCCAAGGCGCTGTCTGAGCAGGAAGAAGCCCAGGGTTTGATGCTGGCCTGCTGCGCACTGCCGCACAGCGACCTGGTGATCGAGTCGCGCCAGGTCGGCGAGGAAGGCGCTTTTGCGGTGCGCAAGATGCCGGCGCGGGTCAATGGCCTCAAGCGCGCCTCGCACGATGTGATGATCGTCGGGCTGCAGCTGCCGGCCAACGAGGTCTTCAAGTACCACGCTGGGCAGTATGTGGAATTCCTCCTGCGCGATGGTGACCGGCGCAGCTACTCCATGGCCAACGCGCCGCACACCCAGGCCCAGTCGCCGTCCATCGAGCTGCATCTGCGCCACATGCCTGGCGGCAAGTTCACCGACACGGTGTTTTCGACGATGAAGGAGAAAGACATCCTGCGCATCGAAGGCCCCTACGGCAGCTTCTACCTGCGCGAAACCAGCAACAAGCCCATGGTCTTGCTGGCCTCGGGCACCGGCTTTGCGCCGATAAAAGCCCTGATTGAGCATATGCAGTTCAAGAACATCACACGCCCTGCTGTGCTGTACTGGGGCGGCCGGCGGCCAGCCGACCTGTATATGCACGACTGGATCGAAGCGCGCTGCCGCGAAATGCCCCATCTGCGTTATGTGCCGGTGGTCTCTGACGCCTTGCCTGAAGACCAATGGCAAGGCCGCACCGGCTTTGTGCACAGAGCGGTGCTGCAAGACTTGCCGGACCTCTCAGGCCACCAGGTCTACGCCTGCGGCGCGCCCATCGTGGTCGATTCGGCCCGGGCCGACTTCAGCGCCAGCGCCGGCCTGCCCGAAGAAGAGTTTTTCGCTGATTCATTCACCACCGAGGCCGACAAGGCCCGCGCCTGACCGCAGTTTCTGGAGGAGACCACCATGACACTAGCCTATGCACCCCGGCGCCGCAGCCTGCTGGCCGCCGCCCTGGCCGCACCCACCGCCCTCACAGCCTGGGCGCAGGGCAAGCCGCTGCGCATCATCGTGCCCTATGCCCCGGGTGGACCGATCGACGTCACGGCACGGCTCTTGGCCGAGCGGGTGCAAGCCAGCCTGGGTACGGTCATCATTGAAAACAGGCCTGGCGGCGGCGGCAACATCGGTGCTGATCTGGTGGCCAAGGCAGCGCCCGACGGCTTGACCATAGGCATTGCAGCGGTGGCCACCCATGCCATCAACCCGTGGCTCTACAGCAAGATGCCCTACAACGCGACCAGCGACTTCACGCCCATCACGCAAATGCTGCGGGTACCCAATGTGCTGGTGATGAATGCTGACACCGCTCAAAGGCTCAAGATCAACAGCCTGGGCGATCTGATCGCCTATGCCAAAGCCAACCCAGGCCGGCTCAACTACGGCAGCGGCGGCAATGGCAGCGCGGGTCATCTGGCTGGCGAGATGTTCAAGAAAGCGGCCGGCCTGTTCATCGTGCACATTCCCTACAACGGCGGCAACCCGGCCCAGCTGGCCCTGCTCAGCGGCCAGGTCGACTTCAACTTCGACAACCTGGCCACCGCTTCAAGCAACATCAAGGCCGGCAAACTCAAGGCCCTGGCAGTCACCACCGTGCAGCGCAGCAGCCTCATGCCCGAAGTGCCTGCGGTGGCCGAAACACTCAAGGGCTTCGAAGTCGATACCTGGTGGGGCCTGGTCGGCCCGGCCAAGCTGCCGCAAGAACTCACCGCCCGGCTGCACCAAGCCTTTGCCGGTGCGCTGCAGCAGCCCGAGGTCAAGGCGCGCTTTGGCCAGCTCATGGCCGAGCCGGTGGGCAACAGCCCCGAGCAGTTCGGTGCCTTCATGAAGCAGGAGCTGGCCAAATACGAGACGGTGGTCAAGGCCTCGGGCGCCAAGGTCGACTGAGAAATCAGCCAGGACCTGAGCCAGGCTCAAAGATCCTTGATGAACAGGGTCACCAGCGGCTCATCGCCCACCTGCTGGCTCCAGTGGCCGTGCACGGCGGGGTCAAAAGTAGCGCCCGGCGGCAGCACATCGGCCGAATAAAAATGCTCGCCCGGCTTGAAGATGCGGCTGTGCCCGCCTTGCAGGCCGATTTCCATCTGCCCGCCCAGGATGAACACCCATTGCGGCTTTTCGGTGCAGTGGAACTGGCTGCGAAAGCCAACAGGGCTGTGGCGCAGCTGGTAGCCGGCCGAGGGCATCACGGGCGATAGGCGCGAGGCCGGCGTGCCCTCACTCAGGGCGAGAACACGCTCGCCAAAGCGGGCGCGGCCGTCGGTGTCGGTGTAGAGAATGGTTTGGGTGAATTCGGGCATGGCATCTCCGCTGTGGTTTTTTAAGGGATTGTCGCCCGCGGCCGGCGCTGCCCCAGACCCGAAACACAGAGCTGGCGTTCCCCTTCGGCAAAGCGGGGCAAGAGTGAGAGCGGCGGCCGTCGCATGAGGCCCAGCGTAAAAATCTGGGTTTCGTAAGACATCCGCCATGACACACCGCCCTCTCGCCCAACCCACCCTGGCCGCCGCCCTCGCGCTGTGCCTGGCCGCCCCCCCGTCCCATGCCGCCGAAATGCAGCCGATCAGCCATTTCGAGATCGACCGCACCGAGGTCACCATAGGCCAGTTCCGCCGCTTTGTGCAAGCCACCGGCACGATGACGCAGGCCGAGCGGGCCGGTGGGGGCAGCACCTTTGAGGCGGGCTGGGAGCAGCGGCGCGGCTGGCTCTGGCATTCGCCCTATGGCAAGCCAGGGGCCGATGATGAACCCGCTGCGCATCTGACCCATGGCGAGGCACAGGCGTTTTGCCGCTGGGCGGGCAAGCGCCTGCCCACCGATGCCGAATGGGGCGAAGCGGCCTATACCGAGCGGCGCAGCCAACCAGCGCCCGGTTTTGTGCGCGGCAAGACCTACCCCTACCCCACTGGCGACAGCCCCCGCGGGGCCAACTGCCTGGGCGACTGCGGCCCGGTGAGCCCGGTCGCGCATGCCATCACCTCGCGCGGCCGGGGCCATGCTTTGGCTGGAAGCACAGCGGCAGGCGTCAACGGCCTGTTTGAAATGGGCGGCAATCTGTGGGAGTGGGTGAACAGCGGGTCGGGCAGCGAGCAGCGCACCCGCGGCGGCTCCTGGTGGTACGGCGCCGGCCCCATGCAAGACGGGCATGTGCAGGGCAAGCCCGCCGATACCGCGGTGATCTACATCGGCTTTCGCTGCGCGCGCGATCTCAAGCGCTGAGGGCGGTCCGGCGGCCCCTTCGCGCCGGGGCGGCGCTCCCACAAGATCACATCAGCCTCGGCAATGACTGTAGGAGCCGCGCCCTCGCGGCGATGCGGCGTTAGATCAGCCAACAGGCATCGTTCAATGGCCCCTTCGCGCCGGGGCGGCGCTCCCACACGAGCTCGAGCGAACCGCATTGAGGTGTGGGAGCCGCGCCCTCGCAGCGATGCAGCGTTAGATCAACCAACAGGTATCGTTCAAAGGCGCCATCTCGCCGAGGCGGCGCTCCCGCCCCACCACTCGTCTCAGGCCGTGGCATGGGTGTGAGAGCCGCGCCCTCGACGCGATGCAGCGTTAGATCAGCCAACAGGTATCGTTCAAAGGCCCCATCGCGCCGAGGGCGGCGCTCCCACCCAAGTGCAGCGAACCGCATTGAGGTGTGGGAGCCGCGCCCTCGCGGCGATGCGGCGTTAGATCGGTGGCGATGCACCTTCAAAACCCCGTCGCCGCTAGGGCGCGGCTCCCATCACATTTACCGATCGCCCGGACTGTCTTCGCGGTCGGTCTTTTAGCGCGCCAGCCAGCGCCGTGCCAACTCCACCCAGTAAGTCGCCCCCAGCGGAATGAGCTCATCGTTAAAGTCGTAGCTGGGGTTGTGCAAAGTGCAGGGGCCGCCGCCGTGGCCCATCTCGCGGTGCAGGCCGTCGCCGTTGCCGATAAAGCAATAGGCGCCGGGCTCGGCTTGCAGCATGTAGGAGAAGTCCTCGGCGCCCATGGTGGGCTCCTGCGCCAGCACCTGGTCTGCACCGACGATGCCCTGCATGACAGCGCGGGCAAATTCGGCTTCGGCGGTGCTGTTGATGGTGGGCGGGTAATTGCGCTGGAATTCAAACTCGCAGCGCGCACCGAAAGCCGCAGCGGTGTGCTCAGCGATCTCACGCATGCGCTGCTCGATCAGGTCGATCACCTCCGTGGTGAAGGTGCGTACCGTGCCTTGCATCTCGCACAGGTCGGGGATGACATTGGTCGCCTCACCGGCGTGGATCATGGTGACCGAAATCACCGCCGCGTCCACCGGCTTTTTGTTGCGTGTGACGATGGTCTGGAAGGCCTGCACCATCTGGCAGGCCACCGGCACCGGGTCGATGCCATTGTGCGGCAGCGCCGCATGGCCGCCCTTGCCGTGGATGGTGATCTTGAATTCATTGCTCGAGGCCATGACCGGCCCGGCACTGACCGCAAACTGGCCCGCCGCCATGCCCGGCCAGTTGTGCATGCCGAACACCGCCTGCATGGGAAAGCGGTCGAACAGGCCATCGCGCATCATCTCGCGCGCGCCGCCACCACCCTCTTCGGCCGGCTGAAAGATCACATACACGGTGCCGTCAAAGTCGCGCTGCGCGGCCAAATGCTGGGCGGCGGCCAGCAGCATGGCGGTGTGGCCATCGTGACCGCAGGCGTGCATCTTTCCGGGCAACTGACTGGCATGAGCGAAGGTGTTGAACTCCTGCATGGGCAGCGCGTCCATGTCGGCGCGCAGACCGAGCGCACGGCCACTGGCGCCGCCATCGCGGCCGTGGATGATGCCCACCACCCCGGTGGTGCCCATGCCACGGTGCATCGGAATGCCCCAGCGTTCGAGTTGTTGGGCCACCAAATCAGCCGTATGCACTTCCTTAAAGCACAGCTCCGGATGAGCGTGGATCTGGCGCCGTAAGGCGGCGATGGACGGGGCCTGGCCCACGATGGAGTCGATGAGTTTCATGGTGCAAGCTGCGGTTTGCGCTAACAACTAAAGCTTGGAATATAGCCTTCATGGAGGCGCCAGTCGCCCCGGATGATTACCCTTGTTTTGTACGGGGGTTGTTCTGGCCGTCGCCTTGTGCCGGTCTTTCTGAAGCTCAGAGCTCTGGCATCGATGCCCCGTTTTTAAGTGCTACACTGATTCACGTAAACACAAGAATTCAAGCTCTTCATGGCAAACCTGACCCTTTCGATTGACGAGCGACTCGTCAAGCAGGCCCGCATTAGGGCGATTCAGGAAGGCACTTCTCTGAGTGCCAAAGTGCGTGAATGGCTATCGGACTACGTGCAACAAGACCTGCCGGCAGAACCGGTCGTCATTCCCAGTCTTCCAACAAGCGGCCGTGGCGGTTTTCAGCCGGGCGTAGACCCAAGGAGCAACCGCTCCATGTTCGATGCGATGGACGCGGTCGATCAAAAACTTCGGTCATGACACCCGATGTCAATCTGCTGGTGGCCGCCATGCGGGAAGATCACCCGCGTCACAGTCTGGCCTTCCATCATGTGCAGCAGCAGTTGCAGCTGGCTTTGCAGCGCCCCAGGACTGCGTCGATCCTGCTGCTTGGCTCTGTGGTGGCCGGCTTCATGCGCGTCGTGACCCACGCACAGGTTTTCAAAGAGCCGAGCTCGATGCAGCAGGCGAGCCAATTTGTAGATGCCCTGCTGGCCTGCCCCGGGGTGAGCTTTCAAGCCGCTGGCAGCGCCTGGCCGGCCTTCAGAGATCTCTGCTTGAAAGCTGGAGACAAGCCGCAGATGGTCTCTGACGCCTGGATCGCAGCCACGGCCGCGCAACTCGGTGAGGTGGTTCACACCTTTGACCGCGACTTCACGAAACTGCTGCCCCCCGAAAAGGTTTTTTTATTGAATCGCTGAAGACGGGCATGAACAGCGCCTGATTCAGTCCCCTGCCCGTCCTTTCCGTCTTATTCAATCCAGTCACAATCCAAAGATGCGACTCCTACACACCATGCTGCGGGTTGGCGATCTGCAGCGCTCCATCGCCTTCTACACCCAAGTGCTGGGCATGACGCTGCTGCGCACCCGGGACAACCCAGACTACAAGTACAGCCTGGCCTTTTTGGGCTACGGCTCCAACCCGGACCATGCCGAACTGGAGTTGACCTACAACTGGGGCGTCGACACCTACGAGATGGGTACGGCCTATGGCCACATCGCCCTGGGCGTGCCCGATGTCCATGCGGCCTGCGAAAAAATCCGCAGTGCCGGCGGCGCCATCACCCGCGAACCCGGGCCTGTCAAGGGCGGCAGCACGGTGATCGCTTTTGTCACCGATCCTGACGGCTACAAGATCGAGCTGATCGAGCGGCACTGAGGCACTCACGCGCCGGTCAACAGCCCTGCGGCCGCGCTACAGTTGCGCCATGTCGGACCCGGGCTTTCGCTTCCCCCCGCCCCTGCGCGATGTGCAGGCCATGTTGGCCGCCACACGCCAGCAATGGGGTGGCCAGCGTGATTTATGGGTCTTCGGCTACGCCTCCCTGATCTGGCGGCCGGAGTTTGAATACGCCGAGCGGCGCTGGGCACGCATTCACGGCTACCACCGGGCGCTCAAGATGTGGAGCCGGGTTAACCGAGGCACGCCCGACTGCCCCGGCCTGGTCTTCGCGCTGCTGCAAGGCGGCAGTTGCCGGGGCGTGGCCTACCGGATAGCGCGGGCACAGGCCGACGAGGCGCTCGAGCGCTTGTGGCTGCGTGAAATGCCCACCGGCGTCTACGACCCGCGCTGGCTGCCCTGCATCACCGAAGACGGCCCGGTGCAGGCCCTGGCCTTCACGTTGTCGCGGCGCAGCCCCAACTACACCGGTGAGCTGCAGGCCGAACGGCTGCGCCATATCTTTGCCCACGCCCGCGGCCGCTATGGCACCACGCTGGACTATGCACAGCAGACCTATGAATGTCTGCGCCAGGCGGGCATACAGGACCACCTGCTGCAGCGCATGCTCAGACACGCCTGAGCGGGTATCCCTGCGGGGCCTGCGCGAGCAGGGTGCTTCGTATACTGCACCGATGACTGACACCCTCGCTTCAATCGCCGACCTGCGCAAGAGCTACGAGCGCGCCGAGCTCGACGAAAACGCCTCACACGCTGACCCGCTGCAGCAGTTTCAGCAATGGCTGCAAGAGGCCATCGCGGGCAAATTGCCCGAACCCAACGCGATGACGCTGGCCACGGTCGATGCCCAAATGCGGCCCTCGACCCGGGTGGTGCTGATCAAGGGCCTGGATGAGCGCGGTATCGTCTGGTACACCAATTACGACAGCCGCAAAGGCCAAGCCTTGGCCGGCAACCCCTATGCCGCACTGCAGTTTCACTGGGTCGAGCTCGAGCGGGTGGTGCGCATCGAAGGCCGGGTCGACAAAGTCTCGGCCGAGGAAAGCGACGCCTACTACGCCAGCCGGCCCCTGGACTCGCGCATCGGCGCCTGGGCCAGCCCGCAAAGCCAGGTGATCCCTGGCCGAGGCACTCTGGTGGCCAATGCGGCCAAGTACAGCGCGCAGTTCCTGCTCAACCCGCCACGCCCGCCCCATTGGGGTGGCTACCGGCTGGTGCCCGATCGCTGGGAATTTTGGCAGGGCCGCAAAAGCCGGCTGCACGACAGGCTGCGCTATCGGCTCGAGGGCGCGCAATGGCTCAGAGAGCGGCTGGCGCCCTGAGGCAAGATAGCGCGGCACCGGGCATACGCCCAAAGACCGCGGGGATGCCGCAACAGAAAGAGCGTCATCACCTGCTACTTGCGGACCAGATAGCCAACAATACCGCCCGTCGCTGCAGAAAGCACCGACATGGCCCACTTCTTTTCGTCGGCTGCCGCCGTCGGCGACGCAAGGGTGCTGTAACACAGGCCCACCACCAGAATCACAAAGCCAACGGCAACCATAAACAAGACAAGATCCTTGAATAGGCGGACGCGGCGCTCACCGGCCGTTTCCTCCCGCTCAACCGACACACTGTACTGATGGTTCGGCGGCGGCGTATTCAAGTCGATGGTGCTCACAGACCGATGATTTCGGTTTGCAACTTCTCACTCTTGGGCTCAACCAACCCAAGCTTCAAGCCGCGCTGCTTACCTTCACGGGCCGCAAGAAAGAGCTGCAAGGCCTTGCGAAGAATCTCGCTTTTATTGGTCTCAGCCTCCTCGGCCACCCGGTCAATTTCGCGGTTGAGGTCGTCTGAGAGAACAACGCTGAAGCGAACGCTCATGGCCTGATCCTTTTCATGCAATATAAATGAGTTGATTTTGCGCTTTTTTTGCACACAAAACAAACAGCTTGAAAATTATTCAGCCAACAGGCCTGACAACGTTGGATTCAGATCAGCGAGCCCAGGTGTTCTGTGACTTGCAGGGCCACGGACTGAGAATCCAGCAGATTCACCCGCTCGGGCGCGATCTCAGCCAGTGGCCGCAGCACAAAGGCACGCTGGTGCATGCGCGGGTGCGGCACGCACAAGGCGGGCGATTCGATGCGGCCTTCGCCGTAAAGGAGCAGGTCCAGGTCGAGTGTGCGTGGTGCGTTGCGGTAGGGCCGCTGGCGGCCGGCCGCGAGTTCGAGCTGCTGTAGGCCTGCCAGCAGCTGCGGCGCGCTCAGGTGGGTGCTCAGGGCTGCCACCGCGTTGAGAAAAGGCGGCGCCCCTGGTTCGCAGTCTATGGGAGCGCTGCGGTAAAGAGCGGAGACCCGCAGCAATTGGGTGTCGGGCAAATCGCCGAGCGCCGCCGCCGCCCAGCGCAAGGTGGCTGCGGCTTCACCCAGGTTCGCGCCCAAGCCCACGTAGGCGCGCACCGGCTCGCGCAAGGCGGGCGGGCTCGGCGCAGGCTCAGGCGGCGCCATCGCCCCTCGGCGGCGCATCGCCAGCGCCACCCTCGCCTGCATCGCCGGAGCGCGAGCGCCGCCGCCGGCGCCGCTTGCGGGGCGCATCATCGAGTCCGTCACCGGACATACCCGCCTGAGCGACATCGGCAGCATCCGCCGGGGCAGGCTGCCCGTCTCGCGGCTCGGCCTGACCCTGAGCAGACGCCTCAGCCTTGCCGCGCCCGCGCACCCGGGTCGCACGCGGCTGAGTCTGCTGGCGCACCGCCTGCATCATGTCTTCGCGCTCGTCGTCGCTGGCCAAAGAGAACTTCTCCCACCAGGCGGCAAGCTCTGCATCAACCTCACCGATGTGCGAGCGCAGGCGCAGAAAATCCAGCCCGGCGCGAAAGCGTGGCTGCTCGACCAAGGTGTAAGGGCCGCTGCCCACCCGCTTTTCAAAGCGCGGCTGCAGGGTCCAAATCTCGCGCATGTCTATGCCCAGTTTGCCGCGTCCGGAGACATCGCCAATGCGGGCATCAAAGGCGGAGTCAATGGCCTGGTGCAGCGCAGGCATCGGATGCATGCCCTGGCTGAGCAGCTGGTCCCACCCTGTCTTGACATCCGACCACAGCACCGCTGCCAGCAGGAAGCTGGGCGCCACCGGCTTGTCCTCGCGCACCCGCCGGTCGGTGTCTTCCAGGGCCAGGCGCAAAAAGGGCTCGTCGGCGCCGGCCACGATCACATCGAGCAGCGGGTAAATGCCGCGCTCGAGCCCGAGCGTCTTGAGCTGAGCGATGCTGGCCACCGCATGGCCGGTCTGCAGCAGCTTGAGCATCTCGTCAAACAGGCGCGACTGCGGCACGTCGGCCAGCAAGCTCATCATCTCCCTGAGGGGCCGACCAGTCTTGTCTTCGAGCTTGAAGCCCAGGCCTGAGAGCTTGGCCGCAAAACGTACCGCTCGGATGATGCGCACCGGGTCTTCCCGGTAGCGCGCCACCGGGTCACCGATCATGCGCAGCACCCGCTTCTTGGCATCGCGTATGCCCTGGTGGTAGTCGACCACGATCTGGGTCTCAGGGTCGTAGTACATCGCATTGATACTGAAGTCACGCCGCGCTGCGTCGTGATCGATGCTGCCCCAGACGTTGTCGCGCAGCACCCGGCCCGAAGCATCGACGGCATGCTTCATGCCGGCCAACTCGCTCTTGCTGGTGCGCTCATTGCCACCGACCTGCTGCGCCTGGCTGCTGTCCAGGTGGGCGCGAAAGGTCGAGACCTCGATCACCTCGTGCTCACGCCCGCGGCCGTAGACCACATGCACGATGCGAAAGCGCCGCCCGATGATGAAAGCGCGCCGAAACAGGCCCTTGACCTGCTCAGGCGTGGCATTGGTGGCCACGTCGAAATCCTTGGGACGCAAGCCGAGAATCAGGTCCCGCACCGCGCCGCCCACGATATAGGCCTCAAAGCCAGCCGCCTTTAGCGTATGAACCACATCGGCGGCCCGCTGGTCAACCAGGCCCGGGTCTATGCCGTGGTCCTGTGGGCCCACGTCCTGGCGCTGCCCATAGGGCGATTTGCTGCTGCGCGTAGCGCCCGACTTGCCCAGCAGCTTATTGATAAATGTTTTGATCATGAAAAAAGGTCGAGGATGGGCCAGCCGCGCGCCTGCGCCAGCGAGCGCAGCTTGTCATCGGGATTGGTAGCCACAGGGTAGGTCACTCGTTCGAGCAAGGGCAGATCGTTGAGCGAGTCGGAATAAAAAGTGGTTTCAACATCGGCCCAGTCCAGTGAGCGCTGGGCCAGCCACTCGTTCATGCGCTGCACCTTGCCCTCGCGCGCCGAGGGCGTGCCCAGGATCTCGCCGGTCACCTGACCGTGCGCATCGCGCTCCAGCTGCACGGCGATGAGTTCGGCCACGCCAAAAACTTGGGCAATCGGCGCGGTCACAAAATCATTGGTGGCGGTGACGATCAGCAACTGCTCGCCGGCCTGCCGGTGGCGCTCAACCAGATCAAGGGCCTGTGGCCGCAGCGCTGGGCGTATGACCTCGTCCATGAAGCGCGCATGCGCCTGCGCCGCCTGCTGCGGTCCGCGGCTTCGGATGGCTTCAGTGGCAAAGCGGATGTACTCATGGATGTCGAGCGTGCCGGCGCGATAGTGCTCGAAGTACTCGGCATTGCGGCGCTTGAACTCGCTGGCATCACACCAGCCCAGGCGGATGGTGAACTCGCCCCATTCATAGTCGGAATCGAGCGGCAGCAGGGTGTGGTCGAGATCGAACAGGGCCAGACGGGGCTTGCTCATGAGGCCTCCAGCATGGATTTGACCAGCGCGATGGTGATGGGCCGCTGGGTCTGCAAGGAATAGTGGTCCAGCTGGTCGAGCAGCGCCACCAGGTGGGTGAGGTCGCGCGCAAAACGCTTGAGGACGAAATCCATGACCTCGTCGCTCAGCAGCAAACCGCGCGCATCGGCCTGCCGCCTGAGCACCGCCCGCCGCTGCGCATCGCTCAGGGACTGCAGGGCAAACACATGGCCCCAGCCCAGGCGCGAGCGCAGGTCATCGCGCAGGGCCAGATCGGCCGGCGGCAGCGCTCCGGCAGCCAGTACGCCGCGTGGGCGTCCGTCGGCCGCGTTGACCGCATGGACAAACCAGTTGAAGGCCGCATGCTGCTGCACAGCAGTGTAGAGGTGGCAATCGTCCATGAACACAGCGACCCAGGACTCGTCAAACGGCGGCGGCTCGAGCACACTGGCATCGAGCCAGCCTGTACGAGCGCCGCCCTCGCGCAGCGCCTGTGCGGCGGCACGCAGCAGGTGCGACTTGCCGCTGCCGGTCGGGCCCCACAGATAAGTGGGCACCGGCGAGCGCAAAGCGCTGCCCGCCCACAGCTGAAGATGACTCAGTGCGGGTTCGTTGGGGCCGGCCAGGTAGTTGGAAAACGAGGGCACGCAGGCCAGGCCTATGTCCAAAGCGATCTGCTTCATGCCTGTGAGACGTCGGTCGCCGGCGGCCGTAAGAGGCGCTGCATCGGGAGAGCCAAGGGTCAACCCTTAAAATGAAGCCCCGATTCTATCGGCTGGCCCGCACCCCTGAGCCAGCCCCTACCCTCAGGCCCTGGAGCCTGCCCCACCGGACCACCCCGTCATGAGCACCACCCCCCTGTCGTACAAGGACGCCGGCGTCGATATCGATGCCGGTGACGCCCTGGTCGAGCGCATCAAGCCCCTGGCCCGTAAAACCATGCGCGAAGGCGTGCTGGCCGGCATCGGCGGCTTCGGCGCCCTGTTTGAAGTCCCGAAAAAATACAAGGAGCCGGTGCTGGTCAGCGGCACCGACGGCGTGGGAACCAAGCTCAAGCTGGCGTTTGAATGGAATATGCACGACACCGTGGGCATAGACCTGGTGGCCATGAGCGTCAACGACGTGCTGGTGCAAGGCGCAGAACCCCTGTTCTTTCTGGACTACTTTGCCTGCGGCAAGCTCGATGTGGACACCGCCGCTGCGGTGGTCGGTGGCATTGCGCGCGGCTGCGAGCTCTCGGGCTGCGCGCTCATTGGCGGCGAGACCGCCGAGATGCCCGGCATGTACCCGGCCGGCGAATACGACCTGGCCGGCTTTTGCGTGGGCGCGGTTGAAAAGAGCAAGATCCTCACCGGCCGCAGCGTGCAGGCCGGTGACGTGGTGCTGGGCCTGGCCTCCAGTGGCGTGCATTCCAACGGTTTTTCGCTGGTGCGCAAGTGCATAGAGCGCGCGGGGGCTGAACTTCCCCCCACGCTCGACGGCAAGCCCTTCAAGAGCGCGGTGATGGAGCCCACCCGGCTGTACGTCAAAAGCATGCTTGGAGCCTTGGCGCAGCATCCGATCAAAGCGCTGGCCCACATCACCGGCGGCGGGCTGCTGGAGAACATTCCCCGCGTGCTGCCCGAAGGTCTGGCCGCCCACCTGGTCAAGGGCAGCTGGCCGCAAAGCGAGTTGTTTGCCTGGCTGCAAAAAACCGCCGGCATAGCCGACCTGGAAATGAACCGCACCTTCAACAACGGCATCGGCATGGTGGTGGTGATCGAGCCGGCCCAGGCCCAAGCCACTGCACAGACCCTGCGCGCGGCCGGCGAGCAGGTCTACGAGATTGGCCGCATCGCGCCACAGGGCGAGGGCGCGCAAGTTCAGGTGCGCTAAAACCCGGCGTTCAGTCGCTGCGGCGGACTGGGGCCTTGACGCAGGCGCCGGCCCGGCGCGGACGGCTCCTCAGCCCAAGGCCCGGCGCAGTTGCTCGATGCGCTGGTTGACCTCGTCAAGGTCAAAGGCGTCTTCGGCATGCTCCAGATACACCTGTAAATCGCTCAGGGCGCGGGCGGCCTCGCCCTGCTCGGCCCAGGCCAAGCCCCGGTCGCGGTATTCGCTCCAGGCTTGCGGCTGCAGCACCAGCAGGCGGTCGAGCACCGCGATCAGCCGCGCGGCGTCGGACTGACCCTTGTAGATCTCCTTGAGGTTGCGCAACATGCGGGCGATGATCTCGCGCGGCGTGGCCGACTGCAGATACAAGCCCATGGGCACCTCGAACTCATCGACCAGGCCGCTCCTTTGGCGGTAAGGCTCCAGCCTTTCGGACAACTCCTCGCGGCTGAGCGATTGGCCGGTGAAGGGGTCGATCACCACCTGCCCCTTGGGCAGCGTCACCTTGACCATGAAATGCCCGGGAAAAGCCACGCCCCGGGCATGCAGGCCCAGGCCCTGTGCGAGCTCTAGCCAGATCACCGCCAGCGTAATGGGAATACCCCGCCGGGTGCGCAGCACCGCATTGAGATAGCTGTTGTCGGGGTCGTAGTAGTCGTTGAGGTTGCCGCCGAAACTCAACTCGCGAAAAAAGAACTGGTTGAGCA